>Ga0214543_1000269_pt1 | contig 81023 bp, 41 predicted proteins | sample CNSS2metaG_FD_160094 | JGI IMG/M metagenome (GOLD analysis project Ga0214543, IMG submission 160094) | Root nodule microbial communities from cowpea collected in UCLA plant growth center, Los Angeles, California, USA - CNSS2 | ecosystem: Host-associated > Plants > Roots > Nodule | place: USA... | reverse complement strand
TTAATGTTTATTTTATTTGTGGTTTAGTTAGTCTACTAACTATCAAGTATCATTTAATAAAATACTAAATTTGTAAAATCGAACGAAGAAGTAGAGAACGTTTTGACCAAATCAGAAGAAACTGGCGAAAAAATCACCATTGAGGATGTCACTTTATTTCTCTACTGTAAACAAATATTTTAAAAAAAAAAACTAAATAATATATAATTATATATAAATATATAAATATATATATATATATAAATATATATATATATATATATGTATATATATATTTATAGAAACCGGCTTCTCAGACCACGGTTTCAGTTTTTGAAAAAAAAAAAAAGAAACCGGCACAGTGGAGGACGACTTCACCTTTAATGTCGTCCTCCACCACGACGACTTGACCCTATTTTACAAAAAAAAATTCAACGAACCCATTTTTACAAATTCTTGATCAAAGTGACCCCTTTTTACAAAAAAGCCTAATAACGTTCTTCCAATCTCAGAATGTTCGTCTCGTTTTTCCATTTTAACTGCTGCTATGAGATGAGATGTTCGAAAGTAAGTTCATAGAATTTACGAACCCATCCAACCTAACATGAGTCACATTCCAGTTTCTCTAACCACGCACAATTAATTTAGCTAGCATGGGGATGGTGATGGCCATAAATGTGTACACATTTGACCTCGCCCCCACAAAGATGTGAAAAGATAAGGATATTACTATTTTAAAGCGAGGTTTTCTATCAAGTACAGGAGTAAGAGCATATACCCCCATATTTAATCTATAGTTCAATGTAGTTTTAAAGTCGTTCAAATTTAATGGTTGGTACACCCTTAAAGGAACTTTTTTGTTAAAGGTAAAAACTGTTTACCAAAAGAAAGGGAAAGCTCAGAAGATTAGTTTCCAGGTTAATACATTAGCTTAGACTACATGAAACTGAAAATGGGCAAACAAATATATTAATGCAACATTTGCGTGTTAGAGGCTAGACAACACGATTCAACAAGTTATCGCTAAAGAGAAAAGGAGGAATACAGATGGAACTATTAAAATTAAGAATTTAAGGAAACAAAGCTTAACTCATATTGACTGCTTTGGGAATCTTCCTCTACGAATATTGTTGGAGAAGATAAAGAAGTAAAAAACGTTATCTGATAAAGCAAAAGAAAACCATAAAGACTGCCTGAGAATTGAGCAAGAAAGCGAAAGAAGGTGGTAACATCACTTGGGCTTTGGAAGCACCAAAACTCGTGGTTGGTTGTTCCATAATCATGTTCAGACACACAAAGAGACACGCGCGCGCCTTTCATCAGAAACGTAACCAAATTAACTTTATTTATTCCCTACTCACTGTCTTCTGCACCCTATACTTAAAAAATTGTTATATTTTCCCTTTGGGTCACCATTTTCTTCCCTATGCTCGATTCATTTGACCAAGACCGTCGGAAAATGAGCGAAGCTTCCACACATGCAGTAACATGCGGAATGACAAGTTTTTAACTACGCCTTGCACTGACACTGACTAATTTCATATGCTTACAACTCAGTAATTCGGGAGTCATAAGATGCACATTTACTAAGTTTTAAAAAATGAGTAAACAATCGACATTACAACTTCGCCTGTCTCACCTTTATAAATATAATTTTATACGAACATTTAATTAATCAGTATACGATTGATGATGTGATTCAACAAGAGACACACTGGACTGGTGCGCACACAAATAAGATTGAATCCCAGAATTGCAATTAGTATACTACTAACTCCATAACAATTGTTCTTGACGATTCTAGTCAGTTGTACCATTCCGTTTTTCTTTTATATATATATATATATTTGAGAAAATACTCAAGACCATACTCTCTAATGAGAAATTAAAGTAAATTATGGTTACTATTTACAAGCACACAGCAGCTACGTAAAAAAATAATGTAAAGCATTCATTATCTGACAATTTCATTATCAGGAGCACTGACAAAATAACATCATAAAACAACCGGAAATATAAAAGGGCTGTTTGGTACATCAATATAGACTGAGCATTGTTCCTGTAACCCTACTCCATTATCTCGGCAAAACACCCACGTTGCCTTTTCAAGCACATAACTTCCACACCATGTAGAAGTTGTCAGCGCCAAACTGGCTGAGGTCGATGGTGGACTCTTTAATATTACCACCATCGACGCTTAGATATGTTGCTAAGTAACAAAAGTTTAATGGGTCCACTATACCAGAGTTTCGCCACCTTACCTCGTTTATGGAAGGTAAACTAAAATTAACCTCCAATTGCTCTATTCCGAAGTGGAAAAACGAGCTCCAACTCCATAGTTGGATTCTGCATTGAGTATAAACATTCACTCAGGTGTGCATAATACCAGTGAATTTTTATGCTCTATTTACAGAACTATTAAGAGGCATGAACAAACTTCCACAAAAAGAACCAACTGAACCCCCTACTCTAACATCTAAACGTTAGTAGTCAAAAACTAGTGACTGCTATTAACAATTGCCTTGAATTGATCCTACCCCCAACGTTAGATTTCCATCTTCCAGATCATGTTATCAATACTGCAATTATGTGATTTCTCCAGTGCAACGACTTTGGCTCGGTGTACTGCTGATGAGTTTTTTCCTCTTTCGTCCTGAGGAAGTTCACAAGCTTCGCTTACAGAACCCGTTCGCAAATCAGCTGGGGGAATGAAGCAATCAACTGAAAGACCTGGTACATTGAATGCAACCTCTTCAATCGTCCAGGCCTCTTCCATTTTTGTTTTAGTATGGCTCATGGCCATCTCCCCAAACCTGAAAAGGGTTACCACGGAATGCCCAGAGTGAGCAATCATTATACCTTCCACAGGCTTGTAATCACCGAGGAATGAATTGATTGTGGTCTCCCAATAAACTGCATCACCCCCATTAGATTGGATGCGCGTCAGATGAGAGTCCTCAATGTGAACAAGAAGACCAGTCTTCTGGCTAAAGTAGCCAAACAATACATGCCTTATAATCTCGGCAGGACCCTCACTCCGAGCCTTCAATGTTTCAGGGTCAGTACAAAGCTTCAGGATGAAGCAATCCTCACCATTGATGTTTTTCTCTCCTATGCATCTGGCATCAGCAAACATACTTGCAGTGGTTCTAGGATCAATACCCTGATCAAACAAATATACACACTTAGAAATTAAAGAGAAAAAAGGAACAACCAGAGAAAATCACAAGTTGCAAGTTTTAAAACAAAATCAACCTGAAGAGCACGCCGCAAAGGCCTCACGGGTCCCTTGGCCGTATGAGCACCGAGCCAAGGGGTGTGCCTCCAGACAAGCTTGCCATTGCAGCCAGCATGAACCTTGCTGCCCCCAACTACAAGCTCTACATACCACATGTCCGGATTCATCTGCCAGAGCACGAATCCGCCAGACTCCGCACACCTAGACGCATTTCGGTTCTTCACTACCTTAGTCGCAGTTTCAAACTCAGAAGCCACCATTTTAACCTTTCCCATCGCATAAGCATTTCGTATAGAGTTCTGCAACTTTAGCCCCCCAGACGCTGCTAGGTACTGCTGCAATATGTACTGGGCAGAAGAAGTTTCCTGCAAGGTTTCCCATGAACAAAATAAAACCCAAAAAAGAGTTAAGAATATTAACCTATCACCATTGAACTTCACTATTAACAATAAACACACATTTTATACTTTAATTTCTAAAAAGAAGAAGGTTCCTTTCTCCCCCTATACTGCAAAATAGTTAAATGCATCAATTTAAGAAAATTATGTGAGTTATTACTGAGTAAAACTATCTCATAAAACAAAACCGGGTTGAAAGGCTCTTGTTTCGTCCATATCCTAACTATTTTCATCCTAAATTTCTGTTCTCAGCAGGAACTCTTAGTGAAATTACAGAGACGAAGCACGTGACTGAGTGTGTCACTGGTTAACGATTTGAGCCAGACACTTGGAAAAGAGATAAAACTAGAAATCCCAAAGTGAATCTTACACGGGATCAAAAGACGACAAGGAGCATAAAACGTTACATAAGTTACCAGAAAAGCCATATTATGAGTAGCTGAAGAGAAAACGACCAAAAATCCAAAGCACAAGCATCCAAACAAAAGAGAGAGATAGAGAGAGAGAAGGAACGAATTCATTCACTGTAAAGTACCGAAGAAACAGCAAAACACCAAAGCATGTTCGAGAAAAAAGAGAAATAGGAGAAACGTTATGACTGAGAGGACTCACAATGGGAGTGTCTTTAATGCTGAGGTGAGGCAAGGGGTCGGTGGCGCACACGTGAACGGGAGCGAGTGGGGCGCCCATGACACCGAGAAGGAGTCTCAGATCAGACCTCTTGTAAGACACGGAGGGGGCACGTGAGAGCTGGCCCTTCATCCAGTTTCCGAGACCCGACCCGATTCGCTTGGGATCCCCGTTCTCGGTGGCGTCCGGGTCGGGCCCCTCGATAAGAGGCGTGAGCGTCTCACCCAGCGGGCGGAGACTGGCGGATCTCGCGACGGAGGAGTCCGGGTTGTGCTTCTTGCGGCGGAGGAGACCCGAAATGGGGGAGGCGGTCCGGGCGGGGCTCTTGGAGCGAGAACGCGACGGGGAGAGGCCGCGTACAACCTCGTCTTTGAGAGCGGAGAAGAAAGACTGCTTATTTTCCATTGGAGAGAGTAGAAAAGAAAAAGAAAGAGAGAAAGAAACCACTCCTAGAAGGGTGAGGAAGAAGTGGTGAGTAGTGAAGAGAAGGGAAAGAGAGAAAGAGAGAGTTTCATAGATATAGAAAAAAGAGAGAGAGAGAGAGAGAGAGAGAGAATGAGAAAACGGTTTTGGAAGAGTGGGAGGAAGTGTGTTTTGTTTGGAGCAGTGTGTGTGGGTGGGTTTGTGGGCGTACGGTTCCGCTGAGAGAGAGAGAGTGAGAAAAAGCGAAACAGAGAGAGAGAGAGAGAGAGAGAGAGAGAATGGTATTTTATTTGCTGCTTTATGGGAAGGCTGAAAGGTTGTGATAATATTATATAGCTCTTTTTGGTCAGTTGCACTAGCAGTTGCAACCGCGGAATATTTACCTTTTTTTTTATTTTCTTGTTATTTCGTACACACATGAATTTCATTTTCATTATATCATTTAAACGCTCTTTCCTAATGTAATAATACGTATCTCTTCCTAACACACCTTTCCTCTTTTCTCTATCTTTTTTTTTTGTTCGGATTTAAGGGGAAGAATTAAGAATAAAAAAATTAGTATTGAGAAACGTAAATAGAAAAATATATTAATATTAACAGTTGCAATTCAATAGCTTTCAGAATCAATTAAGAAATAATTAATATAAAAATATACAATAATTTAATATGTTTTTAAATGACGCTTTTTTTAGTTAAATTTCGTTTGCGTGTGTATCTCTCTATTATGTATATAATGTCGTAATTTAGAATATTTCTTTTTTATCATATGAAATATTTAAACTAATTAGTTTTTTTTTTTGGTACAGAATTAACTACTACTTGATAGTTCCAGTTTTTAAACATATTTTTAACTTTATTAGATATAGTATAAATTAAATTAGGATTAAATTTGAATTTAGGAGAGATTCAAGGGTTGCAAAAGCCTAATCCATCTAAAGTAATTTCCATCCCGAAATACGGGAACATAATTCATGACATCCAAGGCAACAACAGTTGTTCTGGTAATGTTAATTGCATTTTTTATAGTAAAAATTTACTATTAAAGAAATTCATTATTTTTTATTATTTTAGGAGAATTGCTAAATTCTCTTATAATCAGTAAAATATATTCTGAATTTCATGAAATGAATGCATATTGTGCAGTTTGGGTGCTGATGATAGATTAATGACTTAACATACTATAATTCATGATTCTAAAATTAATGCATAATGATTTCGAGTATTTCTTTAGTAAGAGTAATGAGTTAATTTTAAGTAGGATTTAGAAACTTTTATTATACTACATACAGTTGTGAGGATTAGTAATATTTCTAAAAAAAAAGTAAAAAAAATGGTGAAAATGATATATAATTTCTCAATTTTATATACAGTTTTTTTATTTCGAAACTTGTGTATTTATAAATTCATTAAATATTGGTGAAAATATTTTATGGGTTTAAATTGATGGATTTTTGACAGCATGAACAGTGAAAATAATTTCATTTTTTGTTATAATAGGGACACAAAATTTAAGAAGTGAAATCACATCAAATACCACGAGGCCAACTTTAAATATAGTGGCCCATGTATACACTCCCGATTATTAATATTAATGATTTACCACATATTAAAAAAATTACAAATTTCAAAAAATATTCTGACTAACATGTATTGTCTTCATAAGTTCAAAAGAAAAATACTGCGTACAAATTTTCTGGTAAATATTTACAGATATTTTATTGTATTAATGTCAATTGAAAAAGTATTGAGAATCCTTCCCATATCTTCTCAATTCAGGAATCTGAAATATATTAAAAATATTTTGGATACTAAAATATATATCAAGGTAGAAAAATCTCAAGCTAAATAATTACATCATAATGTGGCCAAAAAAATTAGTACCTAGTAACGTGATCTCTTTTTCCTGTGTTAGTATATTTAGAATTTAATTCACGTGTTGCTGAGAGACTAAAAAACAAACGAATAAAATCTCTACCAATATTGAGAACCAAATAAAAAATCGTCAGACCAAACACCTCCACAAAGTTTGTTGCGAAAGATTTCTTAAAATATCAGGTTTCTTATTCCCGGTCTGGATCCAATCAAATAATTTTTTTTAATTAAATATAATATAGTCATGTCGTGAATAAAGAATACTTAAAATGATCATATATTTAGTCATTTTCATAGCTAATTCATGTTTAACATGTATTTGCCGGTTAATTAATAATCATTTTATAGCCAAACTCATTGATTAAATCTGTTACTTTAGAAGTGATGGGCTTCAGGTAAACAATAATTACACAATAATTAGTCTTGTCGCTGAAATTCTGCGTTAATAAATTTAATAAATTTTCATACGATGAAAAATTATTATGAAGTTTAGGATATTAATTTAGTTGATTGTGATATTAAAGTTTATAATAATGTTTAAAGTAATCTTATTTGAAAATTTTAGATTAACATGTTGATTTACATATAAAAAAATGACAAATATTAGATTAATATTAGCATTTTTTCAAATTCGTAAACAATAAAATAAATCTTTTAAGTTAAAGTATTAAACATCACAATGTTCGAGTTTTTAACTTTCTATAAAATTAGATATTTTATTTTAAATAAAATAAATAAATAGGAGAGACAAAATCGATTATTCAAGTCTATTTTAATCCGTCAAACAAAAATAAGTCATTAGTGATAACATATCCTGTACAAGACAAGTTGATGGGTCTATTTTACCCATCACCTTTTTACTTTTTTATTTGTTTTCAATTTTTTAAATTTGTTTGTATATAGTATAAATATTAAAAACATATTTTATTGTATAAAATATTTTCTAAACATTCAATTGATTAATTAATATTTTTAATTAAATTAATTAATATAATTATTATATTTATATGTTAAATTATTTTATTATGATTAATAATTAAAATTTTATTTTTAAATATTAATGATTTAAATTAATATTACTAGCATAAATTTGTTGAATATGTTGAATATGTGTCTGCATTTCATAAGTCTTAAGCGAAAAATAGTATAAGTCATGAATATTAACATAAAAACTACAAATATGATGAAGAACAAGAGAAAAGAGAATGAAACTCATGGTAATTTTTCTTTTATTTTTTTTAAGTTTAATATAAGTGTTACTATTAAAAAGTCGCTTAATAATATTATAAAAAGTAAAATTGGAAATTTAAAGTTTATAAAAGAATTACCTGAAATGTAGCACATAATTAACAAGTTAACACATTTAAAGTATTACTAACGAAAATTACCTAATTGTAATGAATTTTTTAAAATAGGAATTCAATTGAGTCATATAAAGATGAAAGGACCTAGTTGAGATTTCGTTACAAAAATGAAGATATCTAAAATTATTTAACTAATTATAAATTATGCATACAAAAGGGAATATATATGAAATAGAGATAAAAATATTAGTAAAAGAAATTACGAGTACATGATAAAATAACTAATTCGGATTTGAGAAATTCATTCCTCGTGTAAACTATTTAAAAATTTATATTTCTATCTCATTATTTCATTATCGGATTAAATTATTTAAGCAAATGAATATAAATTAATTTATTATAATTTTAGTTTTTGATAAATTATAATCAATCGATTAATATTATATAATAATTTTGTAAAGATGTCTAGTTAAAATTAATTTATACATATAATAAAATATAGTTATTTGTGATTATCAACATTGCGTTAAATGTTTAAAACAAGTCTTAAATATCAATTTCTTATAATTAAATATGAACTAAACAATTATAATATGATTATCTAAGAAAACAATTTAAATAGTAAACAATTTTAAAAATAAAAAATAATTAATTACTATAATAACTAATTTAGATATTAATTTATAAATTTATTAATATTTAAAATAATATCTATTACAAATTAAAAGTTATAATAATTTTATGAATTAAGTCACCAACATTGGTTACAGAAAATTTTGACCATATAAATTTTCATGACATTAAAAATCAATTATCAATTGTCTATACAAGTTTAAGTTTTATCATTTAATTTCATCAAGGAAAGAAATTAATCATTTAAAAGATACACGAAACCAACATATTACAGCTGAAATTTTAGTTAGACAGAGTCATCTGTTTTAAAAGATTGCAGACAATCAAAATTGAATAAAAGCAGTCCATATTTTTATTGTTTTTAAAACCTAATAAAAAAAGATAGATATTTTTTTAATCCAGTACGTGTAGTGAAACCTTGTGATTTTTGTTGTTGTTTGAATTTTAAAATATTACTTTATATCTAAGAGTCTGTTAGTTGTAACTAACTGGATATACCTATAGAGTTGTTGAATAACAGAAAGGAATCTTGTTGGACATTTTGTTTAGAGTTTAAAAAATATATATATAAAAAACGAAATGAGTGAGATGATTGTAAGGTTGTGAAGATTCGTTGTTGTTACTGAAGAAGTGAAATTTTTGAAGGAGGAGGAAAGGTGGGTGGCGAGACGATGATGGTGGGGGCGAACGTTCAAAGGAGAGAGGAGAGGGAAAAGGAACTACACAGATCAATCATGCACAGATTCCTGTCTAATTCTTGATCAAGACCAAACATCATCAACCAGACCAAGGTGGGTCCTATCAACTCATACACCACCACCGTGTAACATGAGCTCAAATATAATTATAAAATTTAAGTTTAATATAATCTTTCAACACATCCTTTTACACTAAAATATATTCATATCATGCGTGAGACTATAAACGGTTCGAAATAGCGGATGGAAGAGAATGTACCAAGATAGATTCATCTCGTACGTAAGACAAGAAATTAGTGGATGGTCCGTCAGCAACCTGATATCGGGTGAAATAGAATATCTAAGAAAGCTCGCTAGAATAGGTTCTAACTTGGTTCTGATATCATGTTAGAAGTGGGTTTTAAACCTAACTCAATCCCATAAAATCAGCTTGTAAGGTGAGGTTTCATATATTCTAAAATTGTCCTATCTCTAGTATATATGGGACTTCCAACAAATTTTACTCCATCCAAACATTTCTTTAAATAACTCTTACGAAGTATTGTCTATTTTGGAACATAAAACTCACTCTTAAATGATATGAAACCATTGTCAGATCATCAAATTGGGTTTAGTTAGATTTTTCTCCCAATTTATTAAACTAATATGATAGATGTGGTTCTAAAATAATATCAAGTTATATCATGCGTATTTCACTACTCATAAAACACAAAAATAGATAAACAAAACATCTCATCCAAACTTAAATACTTATCTTATATTTCAGTCTCACACGATGTAACATGCAAGCGAGCTAGTACTCATGCATGCATAGCTTTTAAAAATGGACTACAAAAAATAATAAAAGTGAATACTTTTAGAAAAATAATGATTTCTTTAAATAAAACTTAAATAATAACTTTTCTATTTTAAAATATACCATTTTAATAATAAAATATTCAAAATTCACCTACAAAACTTCTGTTATTCTTATTAGTTACTTTTTAGGTTCTTACATTTATAAAAAAATTGTCTTTACATTAACTAAAACAGTAATCAATTGACAATAAAGATATATTTTGTCATAATATATAACTTATAGGTAAACTAAAACAAAATTTAAATAATGAGAATGTTTATATATGTAATATATTAGTGAGACTGTTTATATACTACCATTACAAACCAAAAAATGAAAAAAAAATTGTAAATATTTAAACTGATAAAAACCATAAAATCATTAAAATTTAAGAGTTAGATATACAAATTGAAAAACACACATTAGTAATAAGTTTTTTACCATCTCATAATAAATTCAAAGATTCTCAAATTAAATTGATATTAACACTTTTACCATTTTAGCTTAGAAAAATGCAACCTGGCAATGTAAAGAAATATCTAAAAAATAATTGTTCTCGACCAACATTACATTGGAAAAGTCAAAATAAATCATGGCGCAATTTGCAAAATTCACTCCTTTAAGTGACCTACATAACATAAGGTAGTAAAGTAGAGTATGACTATTTAGATGAAGCACATACAACATATTCTTAAGTCATTCCATAACCAACTATATTTAGCAAAAAAAAAAAATACATAACCAATACACAAAGATATTAATAAAAAAATAGAACAACATATTATATATAAAAATTTATTAAAAAATGTGTTCCTTATATTATTAATTATTTTTTCATGTCAAAATTGCTTAGTTTAAAGAGTAAAGTTTTGTTGTGACTTCTTATAAGTGAAAAAAATAAGTGAAAAAATAGTATATTTTGAAAATTGAAAAGATTTAAATTCATTTATTATTTAATATTTTTAGTTTGATTAATTATTTTACTATAGTTAAAATATAAATATTAATAAAATATTATTTATACTAAAGAATATATTATGTTATAATATATATAATTGTTAATAAAATATTTATAAGATCATCAATTATATATTATCATAATCATGTCGGGAATATTATTTATCGTATAAACTATTTGATAATATTTCAAACTTAATCAATAATATCATAACATTTTTATTGATATATTTAGAACATGATATTATGTTTTAAAATTTTTATGTAATAAATTTTACGCGTAAATTTCCTTAGTAAGTTTGATAGCTTATTGTCTTTTTTTTTTTTTATGGTATCTCTTTTATTTTTTGGCATATTATTAATTATTAATAAAACGTGATAATTATATGTAATATTTAATGTCATTAATTCATGCCAAATTTATTTTTGAACTTTTTTTAGATGCATTAGATTCTCTATCACAATAGGTCGGGTGGGATATGGATCATGTCTATTCGTTACCTAATAAAAAATAATTACTTGCTATCTATCTGTTTACCCGTTAGATACTCATTTAAAAAATATTAGTAATTTTTTTACAATTCGTGGGTACCCGTGGATATTCACATATCATTTAATATTTAAAAAAATTATATATTTTATAAAGTTTATAAATTAATTTTTAAAAGCATAAAATATAATATAAGTTAAATTAAATTTTAATATCAATTAAATTTAACCTAATAAAATATAATTTTAATTTTAATTTTAATTATATTTAAATTAATAAAATATAAATTTTATGTTTTAATTTTAATTTTTTGAGAGTAATGAATATTGGGAGGTAGGTAGTATGATCTCGCAGCCGATCCGTTTATAAACGAAAATATCCGTTACCTATTATTAGAGTTGTCAAAACGGATAATCCGGCCTGACCCAACCTGACCCATCACGGGTTGGTTATTTAATGACAATTTTTATTATTTTTTAAATTATAAAAAAATAAATTAAAAAAAAATCACGTATTGACGTGTGACACATCATTAACTCGGTTAGTGTATTACTAACAGAAAATATCTAATTACAATTAATTTTTTAAAATAAGAACTTAATTAAGACAAGAGACAAAAAAAGACCTACTTAAAATTTTCTTACGAAAATATAACTAATAAAATAATTTAACCTACTATAAATATTAAAACAAACTATATTTTGAAGGAAAAGATAAAGTAAAATCAAATAGGCTTGTTTTCCTTGTTTGTTTAATAATTTTAAATGCATAAACATATTCGAAAATATTATAGTGTTTTATCTTGTTGAAGCTGTCTCTCGATTTTTATTTATCCTATTATAGCCCACCAACTATTTAAACAATCATATCCAATTGCATTTTTCAAAATTAGAAAGTGCTTTTGAATTTAAGAACGAAAGACAGCACGTATTGATAGAGTTTGAAATGTATAATTTTATTTATGGCATGGAAAACATCAAACACAAGAATAATCAAAAATTAAGCATAGTTTTCTAAGGCGTTGGGGCCCAATAAACGCGTTTTAACTTCATCCTTTTTCGGTGCATCCAACTAATCTTCTCACTGCTATAAACTAAAACCAAAAATATGCATACACACACAAAATTCGCTTATTTTTTATTTTCAAAAAGACACTGTTTGACTCTGCTTAACATTTTCCATTTTTTATATTTATTTTTTCCCTCCTTTCAACCAACAAAGTTTACAAAAGTAGCTTTTGTTTTGATAACGGTAACAATTTCGCCGGCATGGCTATGATGCGAATTTGATTTGAAGTCTCTTCAACTTTTCTTAAATTCTACAATTATAATCTTGAATATGATTTTGGGACAACAATTTTGTTGAAGATTGTACAATTGTTTAATGATAAAGATTAGGTGAACCAAATCATAATTTATGAGGTAGATTTATAGTAGAATAATGACTAAGGAAAAGATTGTTGTAGTTGACATCAATTGTCTCATGACAGAAATAAAGTGGATTAGGTCACAATCGAATAATGACGTTTGAGTTGTTATACTCTTAAGTAAAAAGAGTTGCGTCCTGACTATCAAGTATAACTTTTAATCTAATACTAAGCACTCGATCCTAAGAATTGATATTAAAGACAATATCACGAGTTGTTTAATTCCTGATGAACAATTTTTCAAAGAGAAAAAAATTGAAGGGAGAAGTTGTAATTAATGACGATAGTTCTTGAATTATTACTCCAATATGTACATTGACACAATTTTAAACATACAAAACTCAGGATTATGGTGTTAGTGTATGTTCAATTAGCACATGCTGTGTTGTTTATCAGTTGAGATGGGACCATTAGTTTAATTAAACACATCACTTTTGATTCCCATCGTCCAAAAACAGAAAGCATCGGAACCCCTACTTTGCTAACGAACCCAATTAAGAAAGTTCATCTATGAATGAACTAGAATTTTCTATGCTAATCATATCATTTAATAACTGTATGAGTTCTCAATTCTAATCTTTTGCTTAAAGAAATATTAAAATAGTTTCTCTCTCTCTCTCTACATATTTTGAATCCAAGCTAATAATGCGTTATATTTACTAGCAATTAAGAAATGCATGACATGTATAAGAACAGATTAAAAATGCATTAATATAGAGACAAAAATATTAAACAAAATCCTTTTATATACACGGACTAACTTAATCATATCTATTTCCAAAAAAACACAATATGTAAGAGAGTATCAATGTTAATGTTGTGCTCAAATTAATCTTTAAACCGAAAAAAAAAAAGAAATTTACATATTTCACTAATAAGTGCTTTATGATTTGGGATTATTAATATACTTAAGTGTTAAGACGATGAAAATAACATGTTTTTTAAAAGTCTCAAATCGTTTAGGACAACTAAAGAAGTGAGTGTTAGTGATTATATAATGGATTCTAAGTCCATAAGTTCTTTTTCCCGAATGAAAGACCCTTTAAGTTTGTGTATTTGACTCTTCTTATTTTTTATACTCTTGTAATAAGAATGGTTAAAGTGATTTTCAGAACCGACGGTTAAAACTGGTTCAGACGAGTGCCCTTGAGGGAGAGATTGCATTGACTAGAAATGAGAAAATGGAACATTACATAAAGACCCATAAATTCATCGTCTTAAAGTTTTGGGTTGAAAGTGGTGTCAATGTGGTTAGACTTAACTCTGATTGTGAAAACCCCTCTATAAATCTTACAAAAAGGATTATGGCTCTATTAAATATAAAATGTGTGTAATTAATTTATTTTGTGTGTAAACAAAATTTATATGTTTAAAATGTCAGAAATACTAATCGACTATAACGTTGGCATAATGTTGAAAATTGGTGTATTATAAAGGCGATGTGGGACATGCAACTAAATGAAATGATTGCGGATTAGTGGGCCAATCTCATTCTTATCTATGCAGTGGACAAAATTGTTGTTCCTTATCGACAAAGGCATTCTCTTCCCAACAACCTTTTCCTTCTTCATCTTCCATATATTTTTGTTTATAACTTTGAAAAAGTAGGATTTTTCTTTTTCCAGTACCCCTTCACTTAGATTTGATGTTGCACCCTTTTATTTCTCAACCTGCATTAACACTCATAAACTTTTTTTAATTAAAACTCTCTCACATTGTCACCATCAGTTAGAACCATAAGTGATCCAAGTGAGGCCAGCTTAGGCATATGATTATTAATTATAATTTGACGCCTGCACATAATTAACTTCACTAACTTTAACTCCTCTTCAAATTTTCACTTATATGTGACAATAATAATTAATTCAAAGCTATATGTGACAATAACATCGTATAGATATTTGTTTTCATTTGTGCATTCTTTTGCAAACAACGAATAAAAAAGTGTTACATTACACTCAACTGTGACGTTTTTAATGGTTTAATTAAGCTACACTATACTATGATGTTAGACATGAAACAATGATTGTGTTGTGAATCGTGCGAAGAAATGCACGTGAGTTATGTTCATTTCTTTATAACAGGATCTAAGGTGGTTAATTAATGGGGGGTTTTTTCTGAAGGTAGGTTTCTGAGTGGTAGTAGTACTATGATTTTTTATTACACTGTGATTTTTTATTTTTATTTTTTTTCCTTTTCCTTTTGGAAATGCATGTTATGTTAGTGAGTTCTGTGTAAGTGGCATGTTGAAATATTCTTTCCCATCTTGTTGCAACTATGTTTGTTGGTTTTGACTAGAATAGGAAAAGGAATCCATGTTGTGGTTCTTGTATTGTGCAGTGTGGTATGTATGAGAGTAGCATAATAATTTAAGAATCAGCTGGAACATTAAAGCAGAGAGAGTCTTCCATTTGGGTCCCAAAACCATATGCTATCATTTCTTTCATCTTCCCACCAACCTTCCTCTTTACGCGCCACACCACGTGCCACGCAGGTTTTCGGTCTTAAAACAAAAATATAATCGCAAAAATCTTCATCAAGCATAACCACTTTGAGATCACTTGTATTCTCGATTAAAATCGTTAAAAATTCAATTTTAAATTTAACGTCATAAATTGACCTTATCTCTAGTCGATGTAGAACTTCCAGCATATCCATTCATGCCAAAATATATTCATCTCATGCGTAAAATTAGAATTAATGGGTGGCCCGGTCCAATATCGGGTAGAACAAAATGTCTAAGAAAACTCTCTAGGATAGGCTCTAACATAACTTTGATACCATGTTAGAAATGGACTTTAAAACTAACTCAACCCCTCAAAATCGACTTGTAAGATGAGGATTGCACCTACTTATTGTAAATTGGTTTTATTTCTAGTCGATATAAAACTATCAACAAATGGATGATTCAATAGTGAGTAACATAATAAACTCGACAAATAATAAATTTTACTTTAATATATATGATAAAGATATCATTTTTTTTGTTTTAATTCTATTAATATAGAGATATCATATATTTTATTTCTCTTTATTATTATTAAATATTTTGTATTATGATGATATATTAGGTTTTATATTTTTTCTTATATAATAGGATATTGTATTTTATATAATGATCAAATTTGAATAGATCAATATAAAAGTTCTTATTGAGTTGTTTTTTTTTCGACTTATAAATATTTTTTCTTCTCATAACTTTTATATATATATATATATATATATATATATATATAAATTCTAATTCACAATTTTGATATCAAGAATAAATTTTTAAGTAATTTAATTTTACAAAATTATTTATAAAAATGGATTTAGCAAAGAAGTAAAAATGTAATTAAAGCGGGTGATGTTGTTGTTGATGTGGTGGGGTCGGCTTTACAACTAATCTTGAAAGAGGAAAGGGAGAGGATGTGGCCAACTTTTTCTTCTTTCTTTTTCTTATTTTATTTTTTCTTAATTTTTTCAAGTTGTGTAGCTGTCAAGTCTGATGCATGAGCAAAGGGAGGGACCAACGTGGTTGGGTTTTTTAGTTACACACATTTTTTTATTTGGATTTCAAAGTTTTAATCTCACATTCAATGATGACGAGCGAGATAAAAGCATGGTCGCTTGATATTTCTGCACCTTATTACTTTGCTTTTTAGTTAATGTTTTTTGTAGAGATATTTATGTAACAATTGTTAAGAGCTATCTCTAAATGGTATCTTACTCAGATAAGTGCTGTACGGCTGATACATTAAATTAATCCATTGTAACACTTTTTATCTGAAGATGGCAAATTATAATAATATATATTTATAGAATTGGTGCTTAAACACAGGATATACTTTATTTTTTTATTGAATTTGTGCTTAGTTGCACCGAATGATCTACCGACATCTTAGCCAACCATTAATCATGTTGTTCAAGAATACAAGCGGACAATCTCTGAAGTTGTTGATGTTACAATCTCTCCGAGGTGATTTAAGGGAGATCGCGACCAAATAGCCTTCGTCGTTCATTTCAATTGAACTTTGTCTCCATACTTATGGGGACCTCCACCAGACCGCACGATCTATTGGATCATGATTAAGAAAATCTTAATTACGAGCCTATGTCAAAAACTATAAGTAGGAGTTCAAGGTAAGTTGGGGAAGACTTTTACTTCGCATTTATTATAACATTAATTGCATTTACCCGAACGAGCTTGAACTAACTTTAAGTATCGAAACCTTATAAACAGATACCCCGATCATATGGGCAATCCAGCGAGTGACAACTAGAAGAAATCGAATGGGAGAAAGAAGGAGAGATTGAACGGTGAAAAGTTATACAGAGAATTTAAGGACAAATTGAGTGTTGAAGATAGATGTTTGGTTATACCGGTAAATATGTTTTTATATTTTTATTATAAGTTGTCTTTAATTCTTTTGTCCTAGTTTTTATACACATTCTCTTGTGGAATTTAAGTTGATCACGGTCTCTCGCGTGGACTCAAAATTTACGAATTGTCTGCGTTTCAAATATCAAGTCTCCACCTTAATTTGACAAAAACCCACACCTTCAGAACTATTTCTTCTCATAATAACCAGTCTAAATTAAACTGTTGAAAAATATAATTAGGTATGTTAATTAAGAGTCCAATTTTACTTTGTTGAAAAAAGTATCAATGAAGATGGTAGAATTTGAAAATTAAAACCATATAAAAAGTATATAAAATATTGAAGTAAAAGTTGTTTAATGATTATACAAAAACTTCAAAAAGTCAAACAACCTTTCCCTATTTAATAATTGAGTTTACTGTGTCCTTTTCTTACAAACAAAAATATTGTAATCTTATGTGCCATTTATAAGATTCACTAATCTGAGGATAGTTTTTTTTTTCATCCTCTCGCAACAAAACTCTTTTCCTTTGATATATATAGAATATATTTTCACATTCTGATTTAATATACAAAATAAATTATTATGGTGAATATAATAGGATTAAAACTATACATTTTCTAAAATAAAATTTTGCTCTTAAAGTTTTTATTTTTATAACTCTCTGTTTATTATTTTGTCTTCATTTCAAATTGGGCCTAATTTCTTGTTGATACATTATACAATAGTGGGCCTACGAGGACTCCCCGGTGATTATCTTCCAATATTTCTTTCTGCCCCTCCATAACTTTTCTTATACTACCATATTTTTTAAAATTCTCATTTTTTCTGTTATTTATAAATCGTGTGATCCAAAATGAAAATTACATTTCAAATTATATAATCTAAAATAAAATTATAAAAAATTACATAAAACTCATAATCAACATGAGTTATCCATTAAACACCCCCGAACGTGTAAAAATGAATAAGAATATTGTGTCATTGAATTAAAAAATACAGAGAATCCAAAATATAAAACGAAGAGATAAATTAATTTGGAGTTTTTTATGGCAAAAGTGTATGAAGAGAAGAGATAATTTTCACATTTCTCACACTCGTGGAATTTGAAGAAGAAACTAACAGGGTGCATAAAGAAAACATATGTTGGGCTTGGACATATTCCAAAACGTGACCCATTGACAGGCTAAAGAAAAAAAAAGACAACTGAAAGAAGAATAATCAATAGCCATGGTGACCGCAAGAGAAACTTGAAAAAAGAAAAAAAAAGAAAGAAAAGAAGAAAAAGTAAGAAAGATGGAAAAGAGATAAGTGTTTGAATCAGAGCGTGGTTTGCATTGTGAAATACATACTGTAATCTATTTTTGTTTGTAAATTTTCGTTTTTCGCTTTGGATTCCGTAAGTTTTGATCGGAGATATTCTCCAATCACTCTGTGCTGTGCGATCACCAATGACCATCGACATCCAGACCTTGGAAGACAGGTACACTTCATCAACTCAACAAAATGCGTTCTTAATTTTTCGTTTGTCTTCGTCAATCTTTTGTTATTTTCGGATTTCCGTTGGCTGTGTAAAATGTGGCTGGTGGTTAGTTTCAGTACTTCGCTCTTAATTTCCATTGAATTGGCCGTTGCTTGTTGAAATGAGGAACTTAATGTTCTCAAACGAATTCGCTTTTTTCGGTTGTATTGTTTAATACACTGAATAATCATTCCTGCTCCCTTTGCATTGTCTTGTTGAATCAAAATATCTGGACTGTAAAGAGAAAATATGAGCAATGGCAAACTTGCTAGTAATTTGTGTCACTCCTTATGCTTAAATTCATTGATAGTTTTCGTAATTGGCAGTGAAGTCACTGTTTACTCTTTTTTCTTTTTTGGCTTCGGTGTTACTGATTCCATTCTAATTAGCTAATATTGATTTTGGTTCCAGGTATATTGATTCTTGCAGGAGACAGGGTGTTTTGCCTAATTCTTCTATTTTGTCAAGTCTTTTCAAGGTCAGTTGTCATTTTCAATCACAAAATCTACTGCTAGATCACTGGAAAACATTTCACCAATTTTACATCAAATATATGCTGCTTTGCTCGTCCTGGTTAGTGCGTCAACTACGAGCTACGCACACACACACACACACTTATAAATGTATAATGAGTGACTCTAGTAAGAACATTTGGTTATTCTAACAAACGAGAACAGTTAATATAGACCATATTAGATCTTATTTAAACAGCTTAGATTAAATGACTATCAATTAACTTATAGTGTTGATCATCCATGTAAGATTATTAGTATGTTTAGATTTCCCTCAAACCTCTGTTCAACGTGAAAATCACACATTCCAAGTTACAAAAGTAAAATCATCAAGGCTGGTACTTTTAAAGTAAAGTTGTCTATGCTTAACCCAATTCAATTCAAAACATGCCATCTGTGGTCCAAATTTGTAGTTCTATATTCTTACAATTACTGAGCTTTTCACATGAGTCGGCCCTGTGTATAAAGCAGTGTATATGTTTATTACTCCATTTCTTACTGTGTTTAATCTCCCTGAGTAGGGAGCAGCGAATGTATTCAATTTTATATTTATTATGGAGACAAGAATCTAAGAATGATCATGATCAAACAGGCTGAGGTAAAAAAGTCCAATCATGAACTGTGCAAGCTGGAGATTTTAATTGATGACCTAAAGGATGTTGATATTGCTCCACTTCTTGACTTGTGCATGAACTTCGATGCTTCTGAAATAGAAGCTGTTGATGTACGTAATGAATCATCATGTGTATTAAATGGAGAACATGCATTGTCATTGATGCGTGCTGTTAATAAAAAGCTTCGAGTAGTCCATCTACAGGATCTGTCATATGGGAAAGACTTCTTACGGTATATTATGGTATTTATGATGATTTATCTTTGTATAAATGACATAGTTTATGATTTCTTGTTTGTTTTCATCTCCTTAACAAATTTCAAATGGTAACACGGAATTCCTAGCCTTTGAAATTTTCTGGCAATTCCAAACAATTAACAATCTTCTTGTTATTGAATATGGGAGTTAGGTTTTTGAGTGACTAGAAAAATATCTTGCCAGGTGTTTTTATATCAATATGTCTGACATTATTGTCCTGCTACTTGCTCTTTTTTTTCTCTAAGGATTACCTTTGTCATTGGTAGCCAATTAACATAAATTACATGTGGTGCTATGTTCCTATTAATGACATATACCAAACTGGCTTATGTTTGCCAAAAAGTCTAAAACGTGAATGGATAATTCATCATTGGGAGAACTGGCTTTTCATGGTTCTATTTTCTGATTTGATAGGTTTTGTTGTATATTTTCTTTTTCATGACTATGTTGGATCTTATCATTAGGAATATTTCGCAAAGAGGTTTGGCATGCCAAGTTTTGACATTGAGATGCTCACGTTTCCGGAAGCTGAACTTAATGGGGGAGTTCATGCATATGCATACCCTAAATCTGGATTTCAGTTCTTCCCTTACCAGTTTCCAGGAGGAATGTTTCAATTGTATGCCTAATCTAATGCGCCTGTCAATGTGTGATACAAGGATTACAAATCTTTGGACAACTGTTGCAGCTCTCTCTAAGCTTCCTTCTTTAATTGAATTAAGGTTTCAATATTGGCAGTATTGCAATGATGCTGGGATATCTTTTACCTCATGTAGTGGGAAGTCTGATGACACTGCTGATTTTAGCCTGCTTGATAGAATTCCTTTTATTGTTGAACCCTTCACCAATACAACTGAACTGGCAGATCCCAACATTAGTGCTGAAGACCCACTAAGGAATTTTTATTCCTTGGATGAAGAAGTTGTAAATCATGATGTTCAAAGCATGGCTGAGGATTCGTCAGATGACAGTGAAGTTGACTTTACTAGTCATCATCATAGATACTGGTTGTCAGATGTTTTTCCTGGGTGGAGTTCTGAAGTGCCTCTTCTTTATGAGGTAGTCAACTAAGCCATTTTCCCCTGCTAGTAGATTTTCTTTACACTCTGTTTCTTTTGGATGAATTAGAGTTGAAAGAATTAGAAGGATGAGATAGTCAATTCTCTAGTTTGGATTGTTATACTCTCTCATTGTGGAGGGATTTGTGTGGGAGACAGGTTTATTTATTTATTTTTTTAATTTGGCATTATCTTGTAAAAGATTTGGAATCATCATTGTTTGGTCAAATAAAAAAATTATACAAAAGGTTATTTTATGTCATATATTAATTTTTTTTTTCACTCTCTTTACCACTAGTCCTCATAAGTAGAGGTAGAATTCTCTGTTATTCTTTTTCATTTCTATTCATCCAAACAACATATATTTTCAACTCCATCTCTATCTTATTTCTTCCATTATCCAAACAAAGTATTATAGTGGTTTCAATAATATAATAACAGTGACAAATCTCTCTTTGTAGCTAATATGTTTTTCATTATTGTAAGTGATAGTAAATTGCATGCCACTAGTTAGTGAAAAAAAGATAATAGTTTGGGTTCTACAATAGCGGTGTCATTAGAAGTTCAGGCTTGTGAGGTTATGGTGTCACCCGGTATTTAATATTCCTTTAGCTATTGTTTAGAATGCCATTTGGTTGTGGTAATGAATATGGCTTGGATACTGAAATAGTAATATTAATTTGAAGTAGGCTTTCTGTTTAGCCTATATCCACATTGATTATGTGGAATACTGTATTTTGAAAGTTTAGTAAATGGCACTATTTGTTGAATTTGGACTATAATTATAATATGTTTGGTTTAAGGAAAACATGAATGAAAGGCTTGATATTGAATTGGTTAGAAATGATTTCATGTTACTGTAAGTTTCTTCTGATCACATTATCCAAGTTGTGGTTTCTTGGTCCTTCTTGATCTTTAATTTTAGTGGTTCACGTTACAGAATGAAGAGGAAGAAGATTCATCTCAAGGCACTTTTGTGGAGCCTATTACTGATGTTTCTATGAAGTATATGTCTCGTCATGCATCACCAATATGCTATGAGAAGCATTACAGAGAGTTCATGATTGCTTCATTGCCAAATCTGAAAAGTTTAGATAATATGCGTATCAGAAAGATTGACAAGGAAAGGGCTACTGGAATATTTTCTCAATACTTTGAATATCTTCCATATAAATGGAAGCACAAAGAGAGTGTTGTAAGTATCTTACAGAAAAGAGAAATAAAATCAGGTCAGAGTAAGGTGCACTCTTCCAAGAATAGGACATCATATCCTTCTAGACAATCGCAATATTTTTATGCTAGGTCTCTCTCTGCTGCTAAATTGGGATCCTCAACTTGGCCTTTCTTGCATCCCCTTTCTCTATTAGGATGTGAATTGGACAAGGGCTTTCATCCAAGGCAGTTTGAGTACCATCCATCTGACTCCAGTTTGATGGTCTTTGGAACTTTAGATGGTGAAGTAGTTGTCATCAACCATGAGAATGAACATATTGTTAGTTATATTCCATCACTTGGAGCAATGAATAGTGTTTTGGGTCTCTGTTGGCTCAAAAAATATCCCTCTAAGGTATGTGCTTATTGCATAAAAATTGATCTTGTAGATTATGCTTAGTATGGGTATTAACTTCTCTAGTGGATGCTGGCAGCAACATGTATTGGCAGTTCATCAGATTTTACATAATGTGTTGTTTGTTATACATAGCCTTCTAGAGTGGCAGTAACAACCTTGCCAGCTGTAAGGATAATTGGGTATTTCGTTACGGAAATAAAAATGGGTGTAAAGATTATTTATCAAAGGCAAAATCTATTCTATTCTGCATTGTTAGTTTTATACAATTTAATCCAGCATTTCTTTATTTGGTTGTCAGTTTTTTATTCTTTTATTTTCTTGTTATTGCATGTCAGCTTATAGCAGGATCAGACAATGGTTCCTTGAAATTGTATGACATCCACCACATACCAAGAAAAGTTACTGGCATACATGGGAATTTTGGCTGTGTTACGTTTGATGAATTTGACCAGTTGACATCTGTTCATGTTAACTCTACGGATGAACTGTTTCTTGCGAGTGGTTACTCAAGAAATGTTGCTTTATATGACATCAACAGTGGGAAACGCTTACAAGTGTTCACAGATATGCATCGTGGACATATTAATGTAGTCAAGTTTGCTAATCATTCCCCATCAATTTTTGCAACTTCATCGTTTGATCACGATGTGAAGATGTGGGACTTGAGACAGAAACCAATACACCCCTGCTTTACAGTTTCAAGCTCCAGAGGAAATGTGATGGTTTGCTTTTCTCCAGATGATCAATATATTCTTGCTTCAGCTGTTGATAATGAGGTAATTTTCATTCAGTTGTGTGATTGATTTCTGGTGACCGCATTTGAAGTGTCAGTGGTAATACAGTAATGTGATTAGTTGGTGGTTACCGCTTGATGGCTCAGTAGAGTAGGATTTGAAACAATGAAAAATCTGATTCAGCTTTAAAACTAGTAACTGGTTCCAATGGATTTCTGTTGTCTATGTAGTAAAGGAACTTAAATTGATTTAGTACTTGTCTGTCTTTCAGTTTAAAAAAATTTCCAGAGCACATTTTTTGTGTCCAGACTGACATGAGTTTATTCAGGTTAGACAATATCTGGCTGTTGATGGTAGGCTTCACTTGGTTTTCGATATAGCTCCCACTGAAAGTTCTCAAAATTACACCCGTTCTTATTACATGAATGGGAGGGACTACATCATAAGTGGGAGTTGTGATGAGCACGTTCGTATTTGCTGTGCTCAAACAGGGAGGCGCCTGAGAGATATATCCCTTGAGGTAAATCAATCTTCCATTTTTTTTTTCCTTTATACATCAACAAAAGGTTACATTTACAGGAGGCAGGGATAGACATCTAAAGCATTTTTTAGAAAATTATTTCTCTTTTGAAAAGATCCCTAGAAAGCTTCCAAAAAAATAAAATAAATCTGAAATCAACCACTACAAATATGCACTTACATGATAGAGCTGGACCATTTTTTTAAAGCTAGACTTCCCTCACTTACCTGTATGTTTAATTTCCCTTCCATATTTTCTTTTTCTATGAAACAAGCCGTGCCTTAGAATTTAGAGAAATAAGATTGATTTGGTGGGGTTTAGAAAGAAGGGTGGGAGATGTTGGAGATTCAACTCTCCCTCTAACAAAAACTAACAACTAATAATTGTCGATAAAAAAAAAAATTGTCTCAGAAGCCTTCAAAAAAAAGGAACACAGACTAACTTTGGCTACCGTGTTTTCATTCTATTGAATTATTGTTTCATTGTGGTAAGATTAGTGGTTTATTTGTATGCAGGGAAGAAACTTAGGAAGTTCCGTGTTTGTTCAGTCTTTGAGGGGTGATCCTTTCCGGGTAAGTTATTTTTGAAAGCTTTTCCTAGCCTTCTCTTAAGGAAAAAGAAACTTCTCTTAAGGAAAAAGAAAAGGCTTAAACTGGTTATTACGAGCAATGTGTGGTTTTTTATAGTTAAATGTATTCTACTATATAGTTTTTGGATATTTTATGACTTTTCTCTTTCGTTTTTTTACTAGGTTTTCTCCATAATTTCCGCCTATGTTTAATTGTTTCCGGGGTGAAACTTTGAAACTTTCAAAATCTCAAGTAGCTTGAATATAAAGTTTCTTACAGTATTCTTGCGGATTTTTGTTTTTCTAATTAAAGATGACTTCCAGTTGCTTATTATTATTATTATTATTATTATGGCATGATAGCTATTCTGAAATTCCTTATATTATGACAGCCACCTATATGTATGACCGTTCGGCATCTGTGTTTTGCCTATAACCATTTTCGAAAGATCTAATCACGGCATGAAAATTGAAATTGCTGTTTTTTTTTAGTAGTTTATACTTGCAAATTCCTCACTGTTTGTTGTGCCTTGTTATTGTGAGCTTCAACATGATTAAAGGTGATTGTCTAGTTGGGAAATGCTCTTCAGAAAGGAAGGAAACAATTATTTTATATTTTCATTTACGGTGCATCATGTACTTTTATCCTTTTCCGCCGCTGATCCGAAAAATATTCCCAGCTTGTTGTTTCTGTAATTTGAGTTTTCCTTGTTTCATTTAAATGGGTTGTGTACAGGATTTCAATTTGAGCGTGTTAGCAGCTTACATGCGGCCAGGCTCCAAGTCTAAAATTGTCAAGGTTGTACCATATTTTATTGTTTCTTATATGCATTGTTCTATATAGCACGACAGTCTCAATGATATGTTCGCTGTTTTCTCAGTTTTCTCTTACCTGTCTAGAGTGTGAATAATATAAAAGAAGAAAAAATAAATCGAGGTTGATGGATCCATTGAGTTCGAGCATCTGAATGTGGGAAGATAATGACTACTATAGTGATAGTAGAATGCTACATTTCTATTTTAAATTGACCAAGTTTCATTTTCAAGAACTAAATATTTTACATACATTAAAATATTTCTAAAAAAATATTCTTTTATAGTTTGAAGGATTCTATAAGTAGTGTTTTTGTAGTCATTTTTACCTTTGATATTAATTGTTCTTCTGTTATATTTGAAAATTAAATGCATTTTATATCTAAATGTAACAAAGCTACATTTATTAATACAACAGTTAAGTTTTTCTCCTTCATTCTTTCGTCACAGGAATAGTATTCTTTTCCATGTTCATTTTTTCAATTTACACAGGACTGGACTCGAAGATTCTATTTGAACTTTACTAAGCTGGAGATAAGTGTTCTCAAATTTGATTTTTTGTTTATTTTTGTAGATCAACTTACTAGCATCTAGTGGCCATACCAACAAGGATGATTCTGATAATCCGCACCCTTGCCCATTTCACAGCATGGGAGCTTGATGTAAGGTACTGTACTTGTTGTATAGAGGTTAGTTACAGTCTGTTTCATAGAGTTATATTTTGGAGCTAGCATACCCATAGTTTTGCTTGCTTGTAATGAAAATTTAACTAGTCTAAATAAAAAGCATGTGTAATGACTCAATAGTTGCATTCAGTGTTTGTAAAAACTTTTGTTGTATAATGATGTTATATGATGAAACCTAACATCTCATGTGGTTGTTGAAATTCTTTTTAAATCAATGCCAGCTGGGAATAAACTTTTTAAACATGGTGAAATAAGATGGAGATAAATTGACCAACCATTGTACTTTAACTCAGAGCTTCAAAATTTTAATTGAACAATCTGAAATAATTGATTTTGGTTGTTATAATTTTTACTTACAAAATTCAAAATTAAAATTTTGTCTTTATAAAATTTGTTAATTTTGGTTTAGTGTCTGGTAATAGTTTTTCACTTTTAAAATTTTAATTAACTGATTTTAGTCTCGTGTATATGTTTTAAGATAAATAAATAACATTTATTTTGTGGGTTTTAAGCGTATTTTCTTTTTCATGATATTTGTTGACATGGATTTGAATCTTCTTCAGCTATTTCTTTCTCTAACTCTTTCCAGTCACTTTTTTGGTCCAATGTTTCAATCATGTAATGATCTAAAATAATTATATTAGTACTGGTAAAAATGGGACAACACACTAAATGAAAATGAAATTATCAGTCTCACATGCTTCTTTTTCCTTGTTACAAGAGCTTCTTTAATTTCCAGCTTTGCATTTAGAATTGGAACAAACATGTTCAAAATGTTGTAACAGTAATATTTTATACAAATTATAAATAGGAAAATTTGTCGAACAATCAAGGTCACTTTTGCAACAAACCCAACTGCTCCAGTTATTTCAATTTTCTTTTTACTGCAACCTGAGTCAAGTGCTTCAACACGTTCCATCTCTCTTGGCACCATTTTCATGCCACTGTTGCATAATTTTGCATCATTTTAAAGTTAATTCAAAATAAAAAATTATATTATGACTTTCATTTTTGGACTCTTATTCTTTATTATCTAACATGACTGAATGTAGATAATTGGTTCTTTTTTAAAAAAAATATAGTAATATATTAACTAATAATTCATACTAAGTTACATAAGAAAATAAGAAAATAAAGAATGAAAATAAAAAAAATAGTCATAACATCATTTCTTTCAAACTAACATATCTTTGTAAGTGATTTTTTTTTCTGTCATTTTTGCATGTACATGATATTTAATTTTACTCTACGTATATGATTATTTTTTCACATTATAACGGTAATGAATGCAGGATTTTTAAAAGGTAAATCCAATTAAGAAAAAGAAAAAAAAGTATGTCGCTGATCATTTTATTATTGTGTTGTCTAGTTTTATTTAGAACTAAAATTTAATTATATTATAAATTATTTAAATTCAATAGCTGAAAATGATAAGTGGACATTATATTATAACAGTAATAAGAATTATAGTTTAACTTTTTGTATTACATAAGTAATTATTTAGTGTACTGTAATACTAAAAATCAAAAGTGATATTTTCCAAATTTATAAAAACAAAAAAATACAGAAATAATTTTATAAAGACAAAAAATCAAAACTTTCCTATTTTAATAGTACTACAAAATTATACAGAAATTATTTTAGTTTGAATTAAAGTAATTGGAGTGGGATAGAGAGTTATTAAGTTATAAAAAGTATAAATGAGTTGTAATTGTGAAATCCATTTAACCAGCTTACAAGAAGTAGAATAAAATGTTGATATGGAAATGCTCTAATATAATCTGAATAAGGATAGACATGGAAAAACAAAAAATAAATAAATAATTGATAAAATAAATGAAATAATATAATAAAAAAATATGAAATAAGTGAAAGAGCATTGAATAGAATAGTTGTGAAGTTGTTGTTGTGGGATACAGCTTACATGTAACAGAAAGAGAGAGAAGAGGACAACACACACAAAGTGACAAACAAGTGTAAAGCTTCATAAGCAGGTTGTCAGAAAACGCGTTTTTTCCTGCTTCTATACTCTATATTATGTCTACAATTTTTATTTCTTTCATATCAAAGACGAATAAATTTTAATATAAATAAAATAAAAAGTTAAATATATTCTGTTTCTATTATTTTTATCCTAACCAATATAATATATAATTTGAACGTTAATATAATTTAACAAAATTAAATTTATAAAGATTATATTTATTTATTTTAAAATTTTAAAATAAAATTATATTAAAATTTTGAAATTATAATTTTATTATTAAAGTTTAAAAATTAAAAATGTTTAATTCTAAAATAATTAATTCAGTGATAACGATTAATAACGTTTTTTTAGAATTTTTACCTTTTTGTGAGGTATGACTGTTATAAATTTTGGTCAATTTAATTTTATTTAACTTAGAATTCTTTGCAATTTTATGGTCATAGAGTTTCCTTTTAGCATTTATATCTAACATGTTTTTTGTTTGTTTAACTTTTAAACTCCGTCAGAGAAATTAAATAATATATTTGAAAACTGAGATATTAAAAACAACATATGGAGGAATTGAAAAGAGATATAGAAAAATAATTTTTTTTAATAAATATAAAAATTAAACAAATAACTTAATTTATTTTTGAAAAATAAACATAAATTCAACCTTTTCAGTTTGAAGATCAAATTCGTTTGATGAATAATTCAAATAAAAAAAGAATTGTTCTGAAATGATACCATAAACTTATATTTTTAGTTTATAAACTATAAGTGAATTCAATTTATTCTCAAAACATCTTAAAAACACAAAAAAAAAAGAAATTAAACATTGTTTTAGGTTTTGTTTACTAGAGGGAAAAGAAATAGCATAAGAGAACGTAAGAGGAATAGATGAAAAATAAAATAAAAATATTTAATTAAAAATGATAATAATTAAAATAAAAATTAATTATTATTTTTTGAATAATGTCTATATATAATTATTCTACACAATCAATGATTTACTAATTTTTTATATATTAATAACAGTTTACTTCTTTAAACTTTATCGTCCAAAAGATCAACGATTTTCACTATCATTTTTTTTATATACTCGTCTATTCTCTTTTCTCGAGTTTCAAACATACCATTAATTTTTTAAATATTGCATTTAAAGACTTAAAATATTTCTTTCAGATTGTTGTTAGTTTCCAACAGTAAATAAAGAAAAGATATTATTTTTAAACTGAAGAAACTAAAAAAAAAATGAATTTAGAGAATAGAAATAATTAAAATTCATTTGGAATTTCAGAAACAAAAATCATAATCAACTAAAATAATATCTACTCTTGTCGATTATTCTATAAAATAGAACTCGACTTGGTTGTAAAAAGGCTACTAACTAGTATCCCCCATTTTTATATCACTTTATATTGCTACCAACTTCATAAAGAAGTCACTGTCTAGTAGCTTCCATTCAAGCTTCATCACTATAAGTATACACACTCTCTTGCAAGTGCCATCACAAAACCTCTTCAGAAACAAAGCAAAATGAAGCTTCTCTTCGCTACTCTACTGCTTTGTTCTCTTCTTCTAAGCTCCTCTTTCTCGGAGACAGCCATGGCTTATGAAGAATCATGTAAGATTTTCAGTTACTGCTATACGTAAAATAAGAACTATTTTCTGAAACTAAGTGTGATGTGTGTGTTGATGGTAGCTTATTGCAGCAGCAAGTGTTCGGATAGGTGCTCTGTGGCAGGGGTTAGAGATAGATGTCTGAAGTACTGTGGAATATGCTGTTCGGAGTGCAAATGCGTTCCTTCTGGAACCTATGGGAACAAGCACGAGTGTCCTTGCTACAGAGACAAGCTCAACAAGAAGGGCAAACCCAAATGCCCTTGATTCCTTCAACTCATGTGTGTTGTGTTGTGTACGTTAGTTCTTAGGTTAAGTTTTGGTGTTGAGTTTTATGTTATCTGTGTCAGCTATTTCTAAGCATGTGTTGGATTTTGCATAATCCTAAACATCAGGTTTCCAATGTCTGTTGGATGTTAGATCTGAATCCGAATAAATTAGACATTCCGCGCAAACTGTCTTCTGGATGAATGTAATTAGTTAAAACTATGATTTAGATTTTATGACAATTAATCTATGTGGTTGATGGAGATTTAAAATTCATACCGAGAAAATGAACTCCATTAATATTTTTTAAGATATAAGTGATGATGCATGTACACAACTACAACTACTGACATGTCAAAGAAATATTTTTCTTAAGGTAAAATACCTCGGATTCTCCCACATGTGATTCCTAGATGGAAGTTCAAAATTTAAAGCACCGTCATGATGTCATGATGTCACTGCGCACTTGCACGCATGTGACATGTCTGTAACATTATAGTAAAAACTACCCAAACAAGGTGCCAGTACCGCTCATACTTGCCATGCATCTTGCTAAAAGGACATTTTTAGTTTAAAATGCAATTCATGAAATTTTTTTTTTCAGTTAATTCACCTGAAATTTCAATTTATCTCCAAATTTGGTTAATTTGAATTAGGATTTGGACTGTTTAGTAAAAATGGTATTGAGTTTAGTGTTAATAAACAGAGAACAAGTACAGAAGGTGTTGGGCTGGTATTGGTGTGTGTTGTGGTGGGATGATGTGAGTGTTGCAGCAGTGGAGGTAGCAATGATGCGTGTTAGGTGGTTTTGGTAATGGGAATTGTGTTTTTGAAAACTTTTTTTTCTTGCTTATGCTATTTGTTGAGAAGTTTAAGTGTTTTTGTCCAAAGCAAAGCAAGATCTTAGAAGTAAGAACGTCATTCATCAGGAAGACAAGACAACAGTGAAGGTTAAATAAATAATAAAACACAGCGTAAAATGGATATTTTAAAAATAATGGAGGTGCATAAGAAAACGATCAGAAATCCCAAGCCCAAGGCCCATGAAAAGCCCGTTAACTTAGAACAAAGGATAATTCAACACACTGTTTAACTTTTTTTTAAATAAATAATATCCAGGCCATATTTAAGTGATGTATTTCTTGAAATAAATTATTTTAAGATAAATAGTAAATTCTAAGTGCTGAATAGAAGCTGAAGTAGGGATTAAAAAATTCATTCATTATCAGTGTCGCTCGTGTGAATATTTATTTTAAAAATATTTATAAATATTTTAAAACTAGCCGTAGATATTTACAAATATTTAAAAAAATATATTTATAATTCTTTAAAATTAAATTTAAATAAAATTATATAACAATAATGTAAATTAAATTAAATTTAACAAATTTAAATTTAATTTAATTTAATGAAATATAAATTTTATTTTTTTTAAATAATAGATACAGATAGTATGATATCTACACTCGATCTATTTATAAATAAGTCTTAAAAAATCTGATATTTATTACTCACAGAATAATAAATACTCACAAATATCAACTATACAGATTTTATTTGTGAATATCCGCCACACATATATTTTTATACCGTGATTCTTTTGATTATAGTCTCTCTTTTTTCACACAGCTTTGGATAATTTGTCAAAGTTAGGGATAATGATCAAGGAGTGTTATATTCATTTCTTAAAAACAATTATTAAAATTCTTACGGTAAAGAACATAGAAAATATAAGTATATTGTCTTTTTTCTTTAAATAATGATAAAATAAAAAGCTAATTTTAAATATATGAATTAATTCAAAATTTTCTTTCCTCCAAAAATGAGTAGATAGTTTTGAAATCCTAAAAGGCAACGTTGATGTAGTTGGATCTTGCAGTAACCTACACCATCGATATTTCCCTTGTTGGTGTTTTTAAGTGAAATCTGCGGCAATTCTTAGATCTTGAATTGATTCAAAAGATTATAGGAGAAGGGAGTGCCGACGAACTGAGACGGCGTCGTATCGGTTAGAGAGAGATCTGGTGTGAGAGTGGTAGCGGAAGATGGAGAAGGGTAAGATCCAAGAGGTAATTGAGCAGCAAGTCCTCACGGTGGCGCGCGCCGTCGAGGACAAGATCGACGACGAGATCGCCGCCCTCGAGCGCCTCGACGCCGACGACATCGAGGCTCTCCGTGAGCGCCGCCTTCAGCAGATGAAGAAGATGGCGGAGAATCGCTCCCGTTGGATCTCCCTCGGCCACTCCGAATATACCGAGATTCCCTCCGAGAAAGACTTCTTCTCCGTCGTCAAGGCCAGCGAACGAGTCGTCTGCCACTTCTACCGCGAAAACTGGCCCTGTAAGGTTCGTACATATATAGATACATCCTCACTCACCTTTCATTTTCAATTCATTGGAATTTGAATTACCTATTACGTTGATTTCTTCCTCAGAATTTAAGCCGAGTTGAAAAGGAACATTAATGTTATTGTTCGCGATTCGCTTGCAGGTTATGGACAAACATTTAAATTTGTTAGCTAAGCAACATATCGAGACTCGGTTTGTGAAAATCAACGCCGAGAAAAGTCCGTTTCTGGCTGAGAAGCTTAAGATCATCGTTCTTCCAACTCTTGCCCTCATAAAGAATGCCAAAGTCGATGATTATGTGGTATGTGTATATACGAGGGCTGTGATGTGTTTGCCGGGAATGCTGTGTTGGATAGGGTTTTTGCTATCTGTTTATTCGTCTGTAATTAGTCTATTTGTTGATGCCTTCCAATCTCAATTGTCATGTATTTGTTTATTGAATATCACCCTGATTGTTTTAAAAATCATATCTATCATGAAATTTGATTGTTTGACACTTAAAGTAGTCATGTAATAAAGTTGTATAAAGGTTAAACTATTAATGTGCTGTTTGTTTCTAAGTTAGAGCACCCTGAATGGGAATCCATGGTTCGAGTAGGGTTCCTGTTCAACAAGCTTTGGGGATTTTTTAAATGGTCTGTTTACTTATTTCAGTAAATAGTCTGTGATTAACAGTATGAAGAGATTTTCTATTATCACAACAAGTTTATTCAATTTTATCCTCACTATCTTAAAAATTGCACTCTCATCATGAATTGTGAATTGTCGGTCATTTAGAAGGTTTTACAATGACACTGAACAAAAATTGAATTTTGAATTGTATATTCAATTTTTGCAGAAGCAATATAATAATGGTGGTTTGTGTGGTATTAGGTTGGGTTTGATGAACTTGGTGGGACTGACGAGTTTAGCACAGAGGAGCTAGAAGAAAGATTAGCTAAAGCTCAAGTAATCTCTTATGAGGGTGAATCATCATTAAGGCCCAGTGCCAAAACTACAAGAAGTGTTCGGCAGAGCTCAAGAGCAGACTCCTCAGATTCTGAGTAACATGCATTTCCTGATGATTTTTATTTCCCATGTTCTCCTGAGCACTCTGATTTACACTCTAAACTCAGTCTTGCGCGCCATGTGTGTACCTCTGTCTGTAAGAATGCATCTTGATTCTAGTTAGCACATGTTTCTTGAGATCAACCCTTTTTATAGTATAATGTTTTTGAGATAGTTCCCTGTTTATGCTAACTTCATTCATCTTTGTTTTTGAGATAATCATAATCGATTAATTCATCATTCTAATCTATTAATTTAGTCTCTAGCGCTTACAAAACTAAAATTGTTAAAACACATTTTAATCAATTATATTTTAATATACTAAAACAAATTTTAATCAGTTAAAACATAGTTACAAACAAACACATTCCAATAAATTAAAACCGAATTGCCAACTATAGATGGCTCCATGCTACTTTCATAGGCTTCTTAAAACCTAAATCAAATTAAGGTAAAATACATTTAGAAAAACAAATTTGAAAACCTAAAACCATCATCTAAGACCTCAATCAATAATATTGACTTGGGTGTGCATCACTTCGCCTTCTCTCCTTAACTCTTGGATAAAATGGTTCGAAATTGATTATCAAATTCACCTAATGCAGTACACAGATAAGATGGTAAAATTGCGAATCATGAAAGGAACATGATATTCACATAAAATGAGTTATTAGTCAATTACTTTGGATTTTCGATTAGGGTTAATAAATTAATAATTACTTATTTAGGTATTTTTGCAATTTTAAAAGCTTTTATGGATAATAAGTAGCTTTTTTAATGAAGTTTTTAACACACATGTTTTAAAGTTACAAAGCTTACGTTTTTTCAAAAATATATGAATCAGTGTGATTATGTTAAGTAATATTGAGAACTATTTGTACAAAATAATATTTTTTGAAGAAATATATGAATCACTTTTCATAACTTTTTATAACTAGATTAATATTAAATTAATTTCAGATATTATATCGATAAAGTTATGAAATAGTTTTTAAAAAATTATAAAAGCAAAAGATTAAATAAGTTATAAATAAGTCAAACAAGATAAATTCAAACTTAATTATTTTTTCAGGCTTAAACTTATGTTTTTAATTAAACATAAATAAATGGGTTAAACTTGGAAGGAAAAAAAAAACTATGCAAGAAAGGTCTTAAGGGTATGTTCTTAAAGCATCTTCAATACGAGATGCTTAGCAGTTATTTTGAATTGTTTAAAGATATTTTTCCATTTAAGAGGTTTTATGTGACACTTGATTTTTTTTTAAACAACTTCTCAATCAACTCTAAGCAAATCAACTTTAATTTTAGAAAAAGTAGTTTTGCATTCATTGAAGGAAGAAATTTTGTTATATACAATAATTAATAAACCTAAATTGAAAAATAAAAAATCACGAATTGATTAAAGTTTTAAAAATTTCTTTTATTGAAGCAAATTTAAGGATAAAACTTTTAGTGATAATATGGCACATCAAAAATCAAAATTTACATATTACATTTTCTAAAATCTCTTAGCTAAATATCTTATTAGTTCGCTATGGTAGATGCTACCATATATTAGCTAATCAAAACTCTCACGGTTCGATATAAATTTATAATCATTATACTATTTTATCTAATGGTTAGATTTGTTTCAATTGTTTAATTACAATTCTACCATTTAACTCTGATTCATTAATTTTGTCATCAACCTTTTGTTTTGTAATTGTATCATATAAATTACAAAATCAATCACATTTTACCACTAAATCATGAAACTCCTTCTCAACCTATGATTTTCTGTTTATCAACTCTTACCTCACGATGTAACCCACCATTCCTCTCATATATTTAAATGTATATTAAGTGTTTGGTTAACCTTCTTAGTATATTTGAATATTTTTCCTTCTTATATGCAAGCTTCGACTCTCCTAGACTCACATATTGAAATTCAAATTTAATGAGAAAAAAAGGTAATTTATGTGTATATAGTATTATAGATACTATTATTCAGTGAATTTTCTCGTGATCATAACTACAAATATTTGTGTTAAATTATTTGTTATAACGGATCTTAAAATGTGGAATAAATAAGAATTTGAAACACTTCGCAATTTATTTTCTTAGTTAAGTAACTAAAGATTTCAATTACAACAGAATAGCGTCAACATAACAATATTGAGCGAGAGATAAGACAAAAAATCATAACAGATAACGTAAAAATCTAAAAACTCTGGTAGAGTCAGAAATGAGATATAATTGTTCTACGAATAAGACTTAGACACTAAAAACCACCACATAGATTCAATGTTTCACTGTGCAAAGACACAACTACTACAAACACACTGATAATAATAGAAGACGAGGCCAACAAATACACAAAGCAGCATCAGAACTATTATGGCCAAGCACTCATCATTTTTTTGACAACAACATATCTAATATATAACAACCCAACATAATTAAAACAAAACAAAACAAAACAAAACAACAACCCAGACACAGAAATTCTTCAGACGCTGTTTTCTATCCTCTCACTTGCCCTTTTGGGCAACATTTAGAACCTTCTTTCCATGGAGACAGCTACTCAGTTTGTCACGATTGGATAAAATGATGGCACGAAGACTTTCATACAAAAGGCCCTGCAATGAAAACAGAACCTTAACCATGTATATTTGTACTCGACAATTATACATAAATGAGGTTTAAATAGAAACATCATAGCAGTTTGGAGTTGTATATGTTATTTTTTTATCTGACAGATATTCAAAATGTTCTTCCAGAGAGAAAAAAATAAGATTGTGTGCAACAATGTCAAACCTCAGTGTATTGCAGAGCTCTCTGAAGAACGTAATTTCCGTATTGGTCCTGAACAACTTGTATAAAGTTAGGGCTCTCCATTATCTCCTCCACTATAATAGCAGCATCCTCAGTTCTCGAATAGTGTAAAAGGTCTTCCACTACATTGCTGGCATACTTGTCTGTAGATAAACCAACAAATTTATACTGAAGTTTTGATACCAACATTGCATTCACTTCCAATATATTCTTTTTAACTAAAAACTGCACCACATAATTTCTGTGAACAATAAAATGAAACAAAACGTTAGAAATTGATCAAAGGGAAAAAATAATTCAAATCAAGAAAACGAGTATGAAGAGACAAACCCGTATTGATCTTTTGCCAAGTTCTCAGCATTTGAGATTAGATTGTCGATCAGAGCATAGAAACCTGGAACATCATCGTGCTGGATAACTTTTTGAATACTGCAGCATCCGCTTTTGTTAACTGCAATATCATAACAGTTACGCGCTACAACCTCCAAAATAACCTGCAAGAAAGTTTTCCATTAAGAAATGTGAGCAAACTTATCAAGAAATTCATTATTTCTTGATTAGTAAAAACTCAAGATTGTGAACTACATTTTTATGCTCGGGTGGGAAAACCTTCAGGCACTGTAGAATAACATAACCACCATTATTATTTTTCATAAGTGCAACAGTGACACGGCTCATAGCATATGTTATTTGATCTATCGCGATCAGAACATCTTCAATCTCAAGAATCTGCTGAATAACCCGACCCCTGTAACAAGAAATTGAGGTTCATTAGCAAACAACAATTAATACATAAAATTAAAGTGCAGAAGTTTCAAGAGCTGTACCCTAGATCATGGATGCACAAATCTCTGAGCATTGACAGGTCAGTGGTAATCAAGTAGATAAAATAGTTCTTTTGGGCAACGGTGATATTTCTTGATTGAAAAAGCTTGAGAATGACGAAGCTGCCATAAGGGTGTTTTATTAACTCGTGGAAATGATGCTCGAGTTCTTTGACTATGTGGAAGTTTTCCTGGCGTGTGCCCTCGTCGATCTTCTGTTGAACTACACGAGATCCACGTGGGTCTTTTGCCATTGAAAGCCATACTCCGATAGCATGAAGACGACGATGGTGATGGTGATGGTGATGGCGCGTGGGAAGCGTGGCGTTGGCAGAGTGAATATTCCTGACGCACTGCAAACAAGGTTCATGGTAACCATGGAAAGCATTAAGATTGGAGAAGGTGAGTGATTCCATTCGAGACGCAAGGTTTTCGACTTCAGAAGAGTCTTGCGTTATTGAAGAGGAAGAAGAAGAGCTTGCCATCTGAACCTGCATAACAAGAAACAACTGAGACTACCACGAAAACAATTTGTAACAAACTTCTTATATAGATTCCCTTTTCAGTTTCTTTCTCATCATATCAAATAATTATACCAAATATTTTTTTCAATTCGTAGTAGTTCAAGTAAATATTTTTTCTTTGTGAGCTTTTATCTTCTTTTTTTTTCAAATTTTATTATTAATTTAATTTAGTTTTTTTTTTAAATATGTTATATTGATTTTTTTTTAAAATAAACAAAAGCTACCAAGACTATGAAAATGTCCGTTGGATAAAATATTCTTTGAAAATGGTATGTCTTTTGAAAATATTTTGTGATCTCATCTAAGGTTTAATTAATAATTTAGTTATTAATTATATTTTTATTTTTGAAAAAAAAATTAGTGTTTTAAGTCAAATTAATTTTAATATTGTTATAAAATGTTATATATGGAACTAATTTTGACACATGTCATTTTTAAATAAATCCAAAATTTTGTAATACTTTCAAAAGATACTAACGTTAATTTGACCAAAATAACAAGTTAAGTTTTTTTTTTCTTAAATGAAACTTAATAAAAAAATATATATATTAAAACCAAAATGAATTAAACATTAAGTGTAAAAACAAATTTACTGATTAAATCTTCTTCTTTTTTTAATGTTTCAAAACATCAAAATTAATATCATGTCGTAAAAACACGATAAAGAAATAATATTAAAAACAATAAAAATTTCAAATTACTTTTTTTAAAGAGTGCACCACTAAATTTCATTCATAAATTTAAAAAATTATCCAAAAATTGTTTTTTTTTAAATATATATATATATATACATATTATATTCAAAATTTATGACACTTTTAACTAAAAGTTTCTAAAGAGTTTTTATAACAATATGCAAATTAACTATAAAACATCTTAATTAAATTGTTTTTTTTCTCTAATTTCAAATCATCATAAACTAATTTTTGATGTTTTTCTAGTCCAAAAAAAAAATAAAAAAATAGTAAGAAATACTGAAATAAGAGATGAATGGTGCAGTGATACCTGAGAAAACGAAGGTTGATGCGTATGGTTGATTCCATTATAACGGATACCATAAGGCATTAAAAATTGAAGGTGTCGCACATTACTCTGATGCCGATTCACCCAACCCAGTTTCAACTGTTGCAGGTTTCTTGAAGAAGAAGAAGAAACTGAATTTCTTTCACCACTCTGTTCCTGTTGCTCTTGCATGAAGGGAAAAGGATGATCCTCCTCCTCCTCCTTCTGCGCCATTCTCATCCAAAATCCAAACTCAATTCAAATCACTTTCATCATCTCTTTCTCTATATATATATATATACATCTCAAAGAGTATATTTTGATGGGGTATCTTAGTGTATATTTTCTGTTGTTATTTTTCAATTTAAATTTTAATGTGCTTAGATAGATAACCAAATATCTTTATCTTTTCTTCATAGTTGTGATTTTTTTAGTTTCTTTTTTTCTAAATAACCATATTCTTTAATAAAGTATATTTACACACATTTTCAAAAACAGTTATTAGATATAATATTATTAATATTTGTAAAAGATTAAATATGTAGTTAGCAACTGAAAATAACAATGTATATTAAAAAAAATTAATCCCTTAATAAACATCAATACTCTCAATGTATTAAAAGTTATATTATATACCATTAAATTTCGTGTTAATTATGTATATAACATAAATTTTACACTTAATTAATTGTCTTTTTGTATCTACCCTATTCTTGATATATATATATATATATATATATATATATATATAGAGAGAGAGAGAGAGAGAGAGAGCGAGAGAGATTATGCTAGATAAACAAAACTGAATTTTAAAATCTCTTGTAATATTTTTATATTTTTTTTAGAAGAAAATCATTACAATCTTTATATTATTTATTTTTGTCATTAAAGAAAATTTGTTTTTTATTTTGTCCTGTGCATTTGTTCTCAATGGCCATAGATTGTCTTACCCTTGTCCTCCTCTTGATCAATTATTAACTCAAATCCTCCAATAGTTATGTAAATTTTCCTGGAAGTTAAAGAGAAACGTGAATTTTTAGATCATAAATTTTTATTATTTGTCACATTAAATTATTTAATAAAAGGTAATATGATATTTTTATAGTGATATAATCAATTTGGGAAAGTTAGACTCTCATCTCTCCCCCAAATAATAATTTAATAGAAAACTTAACTAAAAACAATAGAATGATTTTCCGGAAATATTAATTTTTTAGACTAAATTATATCTACTTTGACATCTTTGATTTATTTTTTTAAAAGCTCCGACATCTATTTTGTATTTTCTATAAATAAAATTTCTGTAATCAATTTTTATACCTTTTCTATTTTAAAAATCTCATAAATTAAAATAAAAAAATTTCATATTTTGTTATATTTAAAAGAAAAAAATTTAAATATTTTTTCATTTTATTTTCCATACTTTGTTAAATGCAAATTTATATTTAAAACAGATTAAAAAAATTCATAGAATTCCGCTTGGGCCGAATTCTAGCATCCAATTGTCGTATGTTCATTTTTCGTAGATGATTTAAGGGACTCTAGCCGGATGGATTTGAAAAATAATATAGGATAAATTAGAGTTGTTTATTTTAAATGATTTGGAAAGTGAGAAGTGGTAGATTTTGAGATTAATGTTTGAATGATAGGATGAATTCGGTAAAATTATATATTTACTCTTATGTATAAAATTAATAGAAATAAATTGTAATTAGTTAAAATTTATTTAAAATAAAACTTAGATGATTTTTTTTATAAAGAAAAAGTGTAATTGATTTAAAATAAAACGAGATTGGATAAAATAATTTAATTGGATATTTAAAAGTTAAATAGATTTAACGAGACACTAGTGGTGGTGGTGTAAAAAAATTACGAAACTTATCTGATATTCTTTTCTCAATTCCTACACAATTCATCATTTTTATTATGTAAGTTTTTTTTTTTCTTCTTCTAATTATTATAAGATTTTAGTTGTTATGAAATATATTTTTAATGTATTTTTAGATTAACAAATGTGTACATATTTTTTTATTAGGTAATATGTTACTATTGTATTTTAACTATAATTTACGTTATTGTTTTTTATTATTTTTAATTAGATAGACTAATTATAATTATTTTGATAGAAAATGAATATAAATTATTATGAAAAAATAAACAAGTTTTTATTTTTCTCATTATAAATACGGACCAATCAACATGGCGGGACAGGTCAGGAAAGGAAATCCATCTTCAATTTGTGGGACAGACCAACCTGACCTACACTTTGCAAACCAAAATGCGAGATAGACCAAAATGAGTGAGATTGACTCGAATTTTACCATCCTAATATTTATAAGTATAATTCCTTTTATACTTTTTTTTATATCAAAATAACAAATTGGTCCACTTTAATTTTAGATCAAATTAGTAATTAAGTTTATAACAACGTATATAAAAAATAACTAATTTAATTTTAAATTAGAAAAAATACAAAATTACTTTATTTTTTGAAAAAAAAAGTAAGATTAAATTAAATCAAAATTTTAAATATATAAACTAAATTAAAAACAATCAATATGACAATTTATGTTTTTTCTTTTTAAATTAAAAAATAAAAAATAAAAATTTTACTAATTAACATGTGATATATACCAACATAACATTAATTTTAACTTAATAAAAATCAACAAATTAGTCGATTATAAAAAGTAGGAAAACTAAATTAAAGAAAAACAAAAGTTAAACAAAAAAAATTACGAGGACAAAATATATAACTAAATCTAATTATTAAAAGTGAGTTTGTGCATGAAAAATTATTTTCTCTTCCTTATTGATTTATTCTTGAAAAGATAAGAAAATAGCACAACTTTAAAAAATAAATATCTTTCACTTAATAAAAAATAAAAAAGAAAGTTAAAAAAAGTGTTATCTAACATAATCATATATCTAAACAATATTCATATATTATGATTGATTATATATCATCAATATTCTTTTAATGTTTATATTACAAAAATCATAAATATTTTATTATTATTTATGTTTACTTCGTACTTATAATAATAATTAATTTACAAATTTACAAATAATATTAAAATTGCAAACAAATTTATTTAAGTTCATTTTCTGTTATCTCATCCAAACAATCTCAATCACAATCTGAATTTTTATTTATTTTACTTTATTTTCTCAGTTTTAACTCCTCAGTTACTGTCATCAACCCAAACAAAACCTTCACACATTAACTAGGACAGAGTTATCAGAGATAAGAAAAATCATAGATAAGAGAATTAAACCTAAGAGAAGGAAAATGTGGTCGTAGGTTTTCAATTGGTGGAGGAGGAATCCATCGCTATCGTGTGTTGTTCTGACCTTATTTTTATCACCCACATACATTTACTCTGTTTTTCGTGTTTATTGTGGCTGCAAGACAACGTCACAGAGAGAGAAGGGAAGGAAGAGTGGGTGTTGGTGGTTGTCTTCCTCATGGCAACCCTTTCCTCCATCCTCTCCCTTTCTTCTCTTCCTCTTCTCCGTCGCCACCCTTCTCTTTCACCCTTTCACCCCTCTGTTTCTCTATCCTTCTCTCGCACAAAACCTCGTTCTCCCTTTCTCCTTCTTGCTTCCTCTGCCCACTCTTTCGACGATTTCACCTCCAAATCCAAGGTACCCTTTTTCCATTCCTTTATTCCCCCCATAAATATTTCTCTTCTTGCTATTCTTAGCATAGCTTCTCTTGATGTGGCTGATTATTCTTTCTCCCCTCTATCGGAGTGCGTTTTTTATTACCGAGTTCAATTTTTAAATAATTTGTTTTTAATTTCCTGGCGTGAACTATTTTCTACACAAGCCCTTTTCACAGGTGCTGTGAAAAACAATTAGAGTTGAAAAAGAGTCTTTCTTTGCAATAATCTAGTGTAAACTTTTTACCTTGTGGCATTTCATCCGATATATCTATATGTATTGTTTAGCATTTGACGTACAAAGTGTAAATTGCTTCGGGATGTTTGGCAAGTAGAATAACGAATTTGACCATTGAGTGTTGTACTTGTAGAAATCAGTGCTCACTGAGTTGATACAAGAGATAGAACCGTTGGATGTTAGCAACATCCAGAAAGATGTTCCGCCGACAACAGCGGATGCCATGAAAAGGACTATATCTGGAATGTTGGGCTTGCTTCCATCTGATCAATTTCACGTTATCATTGAGGCCTTGTGGGAACCCCTCTCCAAGTTGCTGATTTCTTCAATGATGACTGGGTATGTTCAATTATATATTTTCTATGTGGAATCCGTTTGGCTATTATTTTATGTTTTTGCATTATTGTTTGTCTTCAAATCTCGTATTATTTTAGTCTCCTGAAACCTGTAATTAGTGTCACTTATCCAACAACTTGTGTACATAAATGGATTAGCAGTTTGAAAAATGGGGTGGGGATATTTTCCAACAGCTTGAATGAATATACATTAACAAGTGTCCCACACTATTTGAGATTTCTAAAGTATGTTATTGTGTTCAGTTTTTATGCATGACCTAGTAATGTTTTATTGCAGGTATACACTACGCAACGTTGAATATAGGCTTTTCCTTGAGAAAAATGTTGATATGTTTGATATAGAGAAGCCAAAGGCAGAAACTACGAAGATGGACTTACAAGGGTTAATGCATGACAGTGTAAATGTAATTGACTTTGGTAGAAATAAGAATTTGTCTTCCAAAGTTGAAAAGCATCATGAGGATGTTGACAATCAAGACCTTGGTGAAATATCTGCAGAAGCTCAGCAATATATTTTCGATTTGCAATCTCGTTTGTCTTCCATGAAAAAGGTACATTGTAAAATTAGGGATGGTTTCTTGATATTTGAACTGAAAGAGTTTAAGCATAGGATTCATGATTTTTTTTGTGCTTGATAATGTTGATTTGCGTTCAAGATCCTTAATTGCAATATGTCAGCAATATATTTAACTTATTTTTCTCATTCGGATTTCTTTTCCATTTTTTGGGACACTTTTAAAGGAGCTACATGAAGTAAAGAGGAAAAGTGCTGCTCTTCAAATGCAACAGTTTGTCGGAGAGGAAAAGAATGATTTATTGGATTACTTGAGATCTCTTAAACCTGAACAGGTTTTCCCCTTTTCTGGAATTTCCGAATTTCCTTGCATTTGGTCCCATTCCCCTTTAGTGTCTTTTGCTATGTTACATCTGTGGCACATTCTCTTAATCATGAACAAGATTTTTTCTAATATAATTATTTTCATATTTAATCAAGTTATTTTTCTTGCTTATTTTAAAATGCTGTCAATGATATGATATTTGGAAATCTTTTATTCATTTAACCGAACCTAAGTGGTGAGAAGGTTTTTTGTTGTTCTGAAGGTTGTCAAGTTGATATTCAAATTGTTAATTGTGAAACTAACTTTTCAATCATAATCTGTGGAGTTTGATCTAATCGAATTGTAATGTTTAGAGATAGATAATGAAAATTTACTTTAAGTCTATCGTATAGGTGATGTTTAATGATTTTAAACTAGAAACAGGTAGAACAAAATTATTAGTATATTTGATTTTGTGGAGCCTTTCTTTTAGAAGAATGGAAACAAAGCAAAGAAATTGCTCAGTAGAACACATGCATTGAATGAATGAATGACAAATAAAGCAGTGGAATAATAGTGAAATATTGTATGTTTAAAAATTCTCCTTTAATTCCTTTTCATTTTACAATTTTAGCTTATAAAACTTTTCATTTTCATGAGAGAAAAAAAGAAAATGAATCGTGTAATTCATATCCATGATACAAAATTGATTAGGTTCATTTTTGTATAGTAAGATACAGAGTCGTGAGATTCATCCACAATAGTTAATTGAATTTATTGAATTATAGGATTCTAATCTTGAATTGTAAGATTCTCATAGCTTTGTGCCTTAGTCCTCAATACCTGCATTATTTTCCATTGCGACACTGGACGTTTGATGAATTCAAGTTTTCATTCAAAACATTTGAAGATCACATTATTCCTTGTTAATTATGACATTGTTGAATTGTGCATGCCTTGTTCATTTAACTATATTTTCATTTTTTTTTTAATTTATGTTATTAATTTAGTTGGGTGTGTGGCTAATGAGCAGGTAGCTCAGCTTTCAGAATTTTCGTCCCCTGAGCTGAAGGAAATCATCCTCTCCGTTGTCCATGGTCTTCTTGCTACCCTTTCTCCTAAAATGCATTCTAAACCTTCCACCATGTCAGAAAATACAACAGTTGGGCCAGCAAATGTTAGGAGTGAGGATTGTGCTGAGGTTGTTGAGAACTCTGCTCTTCATTTTCAGCCTGTTATTTCATTGACTCGGGACTATCTTGCCCGTCTGCTGTTTTGGTTAGTTCCTCCCCGCTTTTGATCACATTCCTTCATACATCTATCTTTTTTTTTATTCGCAAGAACGACTAATCAGGGTTAATACTGCTGTAAAGGAGACAAAGAATGGTTTCGATATTTGGAATCTTAACAAGTTATGAACCGAAACTAACATTTTCTTACTGTTTCCTCCTAAAGGTGCATGCTGCTGGGACACTATCTAAGAGGTCTGGAGTGTAGAATGGAATTGATGGATTTGCTTTCCTTGACAAGTGATGCTGAGAATGATGCCTCTGGAAGTCAACCAATTGCTTGAATGAAGTTCGAAATTCAGTGGTTCGATCTGTATATAGATGTGAGTTTTGCTTTCAACACCAGGAGATTATGATACAGACTCAAGTACTGATCACTTCTGCTAAGGAGTTATCTATGCTTACTGTACAACGTTGGCACTTACCAAATCTCAGTCTCTTCCAGTGTCATCAGACCAATAGTAGAATCGAAGAGGGTTGACATTTGTTTTGGCCGGGTGATATGTTATAGAACATGGAAATGCTGTTATGCTGTACCAATTTATTTGTTAGGTGATCTAGATTTTATATTTCTACTTGTCTCATATTTGAGTCTTTGTCCGGGTAATATAGACATTGCGAAGATCAAATGTTTAAAATTTTCTGCAATTGTTTTAGTGAGAAAAATAAATTCACTGGCAAGATCAAAATGCTACTTTCTGTGTTTGGAAATACGTCTAAAGAGGTACGCATGCCAATGGTAACATTTTGTCAAAAGTCTCAAGTTCCTGTGTGGAGCTGTAAATTTTACTCTGATAAGTTTTTACGTATTGATTTCATAAGAGAAAAATAAAATAAAATGTGTATTATGAATTTTATTTAAGTTAAAATTAATATACATATAAATTAAAAAAATAGAGGTTAGTTGAAAAAGTTTTTATAAATTAATTTATTTATGAATTAATAGACACATTCTGTTATTTATCATTCATATTTCTCTTTGTACACATTTTATCTTGATATCTTTTGAACAGAACCACCTTAAAAATGTCCAAAACTACTGCTATATATGTTCTTGTCTGCTGCAAGCTTGCAACGATGGAGGAAGACTCTTAAAAGGAACATATGTTAACACAAAATTTGTTGACATCAAACATGTAACAATTGCAACGTACTTGAAATGAAAATTGAATCAAACCATCATGTTCACCCTGTCTCACGAGTTGGTCGTTCCCACAACCCAAAAGTTCAAACCCATCGTTGCAGTTCTTCACTCTCGCTGTTCATGTTCCATTGCAGAACCCACCAACCTCGCCGACCTCCTACAAGGCAACCTTCCGTATTCTTACCTTCACCAAATCCACACACGCATCTTCCAACTTGGTGCACACCAAGACAACCTCGTTGCTACGCGCCTCATTGGGCACTACCCATCACGCATTGCTCTTCGCGTCTTTCACCATCTCCAAAATCCAAACATCTTCCCCTTCAATGCCATCATCAGAGTCCTCGCCCAAGAGGGTAACTTTTTTCACGCCTTTTCGCTGTTCAACGATTTGAAACGGCATCCACTTTCGCCCAACGACTTCACTTTCTCTTTCCTCCTTAAGGCGTGCTTTCGGTCTAAAGATCTCCGTCACGTAGAACAGATTCATGTCCACATTCAGAAGATGGGTTTCCTCTCTGACTCTTCTGTTTGCAATGGCTTGGTTTCTGTGTACGCGAAAGGGTACAACCACTTGCCATCTGCCCGAAAAGTGTTTGATGAAATTCCTGACAAAAGGGTAGTCAGTTGTTGGACTAGCTTGATCTCTGGTTTTGCTCGGTCTGGACAGAGTGAGGAGGCTTTGCGGCTTTTCCATGTGATGATTAGTCAGAACTTGCTTCCCCAAAGTGATACTATGGTCAGTGTTTTATCAGCCTGTTCTAGCCTTGAGGTGCCAAAAATTGAGAAGTGGATTAACATTCTTTCAGAATTGATTGGTGATGGAGTGAGTACTAGAGAAACTTCCTGTGATTCAGTTAACACGGCGCTGGTTTATTTGTTCGGTAAATGGGGGAAGATTGAGAAGAGTAGAGAAGGGTTTGATCGAATTTCTGCAATAGGAAAAAGAAGCGTGGTTCCTTGGAATGCTATGATAAGTACATATGTTCAAAACGGTTATCCTGTGGAGGGTTTAAGTCTTTTCCGTATGATGGTAGAAGAACTACCCACTACACCTAACCATATCACAATGGTTAGTGTGCTTTCAGCATGTGCTCAAATTGGTGATTTGAGTTTTGGAAGTTGGGTTCACGATCACCTAATATCTCTAGGACATAAAGACACCATTGCCTCAAACAAGATTCTTGCCACATCTTTAATTGACATGTATTCAAAATGTGGCAATTTGGATAAGGCAAAGGAAGTTTTTGAGCATACAGTCAGCAAAGATGTGGTCTTATTCAATGCGATGATCATGGGTCTTGCAGTATATGGTGAAGCAGAGGATGCATTGAGACTCTTCTACAGAATGCCAGAATTCGGTTTACAACCCAATGCTGGAACGTTTCTTGGTGCTTTAAGTGCATGCAGCCACTCTGGACTGTTGGCAAGTGGACGCCGGATATTCAGAGAAGTGTCCCTTTCCCCTAGTCTAACATTGGAGCATTACGCTTGTTATATTGATCTTCTTGCAAGAGTAGGATGCATAAAAGAAGCTATGAAGGTTGTGAGTTCCATGCCTTTCAAGCCTAACAATTTTGTCTGGGGTGCTTTGCTCGGAGGCTGCTTGCTCCATTCTAGAGTGGAGTTGGCCCAAGAGGTTTCCAGGAGGCTTGTTGAAGTAGACCCAGACAATTCTGCAGGCTATGTTATGTTGGCAAATGCACTTGCATCTGAGAATCAATGGAGTGATGTCTCGGAGCTGCGGCTAGAAATGAAAGAAAAGGGAATCAAGAAGCAACCAGGAAGTAGTTGGATTGTTGTGGATGGAGTTGTGCATGAGTTTCTCGTTGGCTATTTGTCACATCCTAAAATTGAGAGCATATATCATACATTGGGTGGATTGGTGAAGCATATGAAAGTAGCAAGCCATTGCCAGCTTGTGTGCTGTTGTTAAATAAGCTGTGATTGCAGTAACAGGAAATTGCGCAAGTAACTTCTTGTCAAAGCTTGCACCTTTGGTTATCTGTGCAAGGAATATTTTGTGGGAATTGAACTTCAATTTTGGTTTTTTTGATCTTTGACCATTTATCAGCGTGACGACAATTTTCAGACTAAACCCCTGGGTGGTTGTAGATTCTGTTGTGAATAACAAGTAATTAGTTAGCATCCTCCTGCATGAGATGTTCATTCTATGGTCACATTCCACTTATACGCGACCATTTAAAGGTAACTAAGTTTTTTTTTTTTTTCATTTATGAATAATTTATTAATTATATATATCTTGCATTCATATATATATAAAAAAATTCAGTTTTTTGTCAATGTTGGTAAGTGAATAAAGCTGTAAAATTACAACTAAAAAAATGTGTGATATTTATTATACATTCTACTAGAAGGTAGTATGAAATTTGTCGAATTTATCAAAATATTTCTTAAAATAATCCATAAAATACATATACTTTCAAGTGCCAACATAATTTTTACTAGTTATAAAATTTTGAAGGTAAAATTAAACTTTTAGTTTTTTAATTTATTTTATATATTGAGTTTGGCTCTTCAACTTTTTACACATTTCAATTTAGTCCATGTTAAGTCTGTAAAATGGTTTATTTTCGTCATTTCCATTACAAAGCTTACGAAACACGATAAGAGTATGATATGATCATTATATACTCACTTACGAATATGAGTTGAATTATTTTCGTGCTTGCAATATTTTCTTTTTTTAAATAACGATTGAAAAAGTTATATTTGTGGTTAGGCAATTTTTTTAAAAGTTCCTACTTGTTGGTCCTCTAGGCAGTATATTAGTGATTCTGTTCGGATTTTGTAAAATGCTTTTTGAATAGTTTAGTTATGTTTTCTTTTATGTTTGTCCAGGAGTGCAGAGGCTTAAGGGTGAGAGTGTGTTAAGTCTCTATTTTGTCGTATTTTTCAAAGCTAATAGCATTCATTTTGACCCTTGTTTAGTTCTAGTTTTCTCTTTTTTGTTCAGATTTTGTCTTTGTAAAAATCTTTGTTTGAGTGAAAATGTGTTAATGTTGAGTTTTTAGATAGATTTTATGTTACAAGTGTAAAAGTAAATTCTGACAGCTTTGATTTGTGCTGCATGTTTAGTCCGTAACTTTATCTACAGTTATTCAATTGATTTGATTCTTTTTGCATTACATTCTTGATTCAGTTATCTTTCTTGAGTGTAAGAACGTAATTTTTAAAGGTTTTTGGTAATTGCAGTTTAATTTTGAAAATGCGACACAGTTTGCAGAGGTGCTAACCTTTTAGAGTTTAGTGCAGATCATTTTCTTAGCTGGCTGGTGCAGTGAACTTGAGAGGAGAAGATTGTGTAATTCGGTGCTGTGATAAACCCTGTAGTTCCAGTCCAGTACAGTTAAGGGTAGTCATTGCTGAAGTGTGAACAAGACTTGAAGTAGGCTGGAGCGGAGCTGAAGAAACTTGTTTTACTTGCTACCTATTAGTCTTGTAATTGTGTTTTAACTAGTCTAACAGATTGTATATACTTTTGACCTGTCATTGGCAGTTGCTATGACTGTTATTAGGAAGTTTTATAGGTTTTCCGGTTTTAAATCACAGCAGTATATACAAGGCTTGTTCATAGACAGATTTACTTGTTTGCAATACAGCTTCCTTAGTATAGTTTTCAATAGTAGTAAAAGCTCTACTATTGAAGTTCTTTTGCTGCCTTAGATCCCAAAGTGAGCTAGCTAGCAAGTGCTTCAGAATCTTTGTACTTTCACACCAGTTTACATCAAATTCAAGTTAGTTTACATGTAATTTTACTTTTCTTGCAAACTTTTACAGATTCCTCTACTGCTTTTGCCTTTACGTTACTGTCTTTTGCTTTCTTGCACATTTACATTTGAGGCTTTTACAATGCTTTCTCGCTTCTACATCAGAATTCATTTTTCTGTTCATGATCATGTGGTTTTTACTTTTGTAGCATACTAAACTCAGTTATGGATTCATGTTGAGGCTTAGTGAGTACAAAGTGACCACTTATACACCAAGGAATCAACAATGATCCTTGGCCGTCAAAAGTAAAACCTAATGACATCAATTGAGAGTGGTTTTCTAAGCTTTTACATGCTTTTCTTTACTGCATTTAGATGCTTTCTTTAAATTTTCAGTTCTGCATTTGATTTCAATTCCAGCACTTGCTTTCTAAGTTGTTTTTACTTTCAACCATGCAATTTAATCATTTGAAACTCATTCCAAACATTTGAAACACCAATTTTGCTTTGAATGTTGAGTTTTGATTTCTGCTGCAAAATTCCAGTTCCAATTACTGTTTCATGATTGTTTCTACATTAGATTCATGCTTCTGCATTCAATTATAGATATAGCTCTTAGTTTCCAGGTCTTGCACTTTAGTTAGGTACTGTTTTACACTTGTATGCATATTCATTTCATGAATTAATTGGAAGATCTCTCTGCTACTGCACCTTTGTCTGTTAGTAACACTTCACAGAAGAAAAAAGCTTCAGCCACCTACCAAAACTAATGAACACATTTAACTATTAAGTTATGGGGACTGAAAATGTTACATGATTATTTTTAATTCAGAACAATAATACAGAAAATATTAATTTATTTAATTCACATAACTTGTATAGACTTCTCCCCACGACTGTCTCTTACCCTATATACATATCAGCTATACCAGAAGATACAATTTTTATGTTAATTGTGTAAAAATGGCAAACCAATTTTAAAGCTTTAGTGTTTTATTGAAATTTTTACTTTTCTTTACATCAGTAGAAGACAGAATGTTTCCTGTGATCGAGGCACGTCTTCATTTAAAAATTGTTTACTTACTTTTCACTGTAAACAAGTTATACAAATTAAAGTCAAGTTTCGTATATTCAAACGAACAACACTCGTGCTTCAAATTACTAATTCATCTGAAAAAATAAAAGTAAAAGCTTCAGTGCTTACTTTTCTTCCCTTTTACAAACCAAGCAAGTTGGGTGCATCTAAGATTTAACATTCAAAGTCTTCACCTATCTGTTTGTAAATACAATTAATTTCTAGTTTAAAAAATTATACGAAGGTTCAATAGAATAATCACTGTTTCATCTCTAAGATTATTCATAGCACTGTACCAAAAATACGAAAGTTCACATATTCATAGCACTATTTAAGTTTGAGGAATAAAAGTTACAGTGAATGGACAATTTTACAATAAATGCTTAAAATGAATTCTCTAAGATTGTCCCCTAAAAATATGAACATCAAACACTAAATCTTCTTTGTTTATTAACTCAAAGACGCAAACGTTTCCATTTTGCAACTTACATGCTTTCGCAAATGGGCCCCAACCTTTAGACAGCTTTGTTGGAACATCACCGATCAGTTTTACCCGCCATAATTTATTCCTAAATTGTAACATCACAACCTGTTTCTTGTTGAAGTATTGTTCCACAAAATCAAGTGGTACACGCTGCATCAAATTATATTTTCATCAGCTCGATATGATACATCAATTATAACTATCAGCAAAACTATAACAAATAACTATAACCGATCACATATGGTGATAATAGCAACTTAATTTGCTTCATAACTAAACCTTACCGGTCTGCAATCTCCCCTATCATTTGCCCTTATATGGAGGGCGAAAAAGGGATTTTCGGATGCGAAATTTTCTGCTTCTAGCATAGCTCCATTTGTGAATGACATGACAGAAAAACTACATGAATTTAGAATGAACCCTAACCCTACACAATATTCAAATATCTTGGAAAATGTTATAAAAGTATTTAAAGCTATTCTTTACCATTGATGGGAAAAGTATTAATACATTTCAAGCCTCGGATTTTCGTAAGGTCAACATCTTCTCTACCTGATTCAAAGGAAGAAAACTACAGTCATTACTTTACACAAATAGTACAGAGTAATTTGAAAGAATGAACAACTTAAGATTACCTTGTGAAATTGGAATTATTGACACTTTAAAACATGGAGTTTGGCTATCGGTTAGCTCAAAAATGCAAACATCCCCAACATTCAAATCGTTATTTGATGCAAAAGCCCTCCATCCCTTGATAATTCTGCCATGCTTTAATGTCATTTGCCAAGTTCTCCCATCTAAGACTTGGAGGAGGATATCTTGTGTTGCCATTTCCTTCAAATACTTTTTAACAAAGACGGACGGAATGACCTGAGTTTATTCTCACAAAAAGTTAGGAAATATAAACATAATGTAATTTTTTTCTGCTTCAAACAAAAACATTCAAAACTATTTTAATGGTTAAAAAGAAGCTTGTTATCTCACCAACACATATCCATACACGTTTGAATCCTTCATGGCAACCATAAAAGAAGGAGTTTCAGATCTGATAGAACAACTACTATTCTCTGAAACAAATGAACATGATATGTAATGAAAAAATCACTTAGAAAGCTCAAAAGATCCATATAAAGAAAAGGATGATCATGAAATAGATAATGAACGTTTCCTTTTTAAATAACTCCACAAATCTACAAATCTAGTACCTTGAACCTGATCAACTTTATCTTGGACGTGCTGAGGTAAACTGGAGCTTTGCCCAACAACTCCACTTGAGTGTGTCATTCGTTTTTTAGAAGGCCCAGGAAGAGATGGTGATGTTGGAGTGCTGTTGGAGGGATAATTTATTTCTGTGCCACTTGCATCGAATATGTGTACCTCCAATGTACATGTTTGTTGGTATTTGAATACCACAAGATGACCGTAGCCGAGGGAATAATAAGTGGCAAATTCCTTCCAACCCTTTTCCAACCAAACATGACCAGCACCGTCTTTAGTCCAACATACTTCCCATTCAATGCCATTGGGAACCTCGAGAAACACTGGGTTTGACAATATAGCACCATATTTCATAGTGAACTTCTTTGGAATCATCTGCAAAACTTTATGTTAGAACACACGAAGAAATTCACAAGTTTCCTACATTTATATACCATGACAAAAGTTTCAACGGAAACGGAAAGGAACATAGAGAAAGTGTAGGTGAAGGAAATAATGCTCACAATCTTTCCCTCTTGAAGAGTAGTATGCACAATAATCTTGAAGAAGCTGATCTCAGAGGAAAGAGGATCAATTTCTGGGCAAGTGGAACTCATGACTGATGTGAGTTGGTTGGATTAAGAGGTTCCGTGCAACTGAGGAGGTAGCTAGCACTAGTGGAATCAGAAACAATGAATCAGTCGCCAAGAAAAACACATAAAAATCACAAAAACAGCTAGCACGGTAGAGTGAAAATGGTAGACCTAACATAGAGATGGCACCCACATTCATTGTAAAGCAGAAAAATGGAAACAAATTCAATTCAGAAACATTAATTATTTTCACACCTAAGATCACCAAAATGCACAGACACTAGCATAAATTCAAACTTTCAGATCATAGTTCAATCCCTTTGTCTTGATCGTCAGTTAAAATTGGGCATTCTTTGGTCCTCCGTTAGAAATTTGGTTATGCCTAAGAAGAAAAATAAAAATACAACCAACAAGTTTAGCCAATCACAAATTTATGCAAAAGAAAAAACAATTAATCACCAGCCACTGTTTTCACATAAATGTAAACAACGAGAATTTCAAGAAAACTATAACTGGTAATAGAGGAGGAATTATAGAACGATTAAATCGATTCAAGAATTAAACCAAGTATAGAACATAAGATAAATTCAAGAAATGAAAAATAAAAATAAAAGTGAAGAAGCTAATAACAAGACATCAATGCAATGCAATGCAATGCAGGACCTTACATAACTAATCCAAACTGTTCGGTGATCTATACAAGAGAATAAATAGGGTGAGAGCAGAAAGCATTGTTATTGACAGGAAATAGAGAAAATATCTTATGATGATTATGCATTTATCCATCACTCTTCTTAGGTTATGCTTGCTTTCACCTATTTACTATTTACGAAGAAGGAAAAGCAATGATTGCATTTGTTTCCACCAATTTGTGTGGATTTGAATGCGGAGAAATGCAGAAGAGGCATCCATTCACTTCTCGCTCTAATGAGGAGATATGGGAAGAAAGACTAGTCTTGGACTTATATTTTAACTGATTATTTTCATTGTTTCCTGCACTGCATTTATCTTGAAAACCGGAGACTTTTGTTATGCTGTGGAGAGTAGCTTTGGTTCCTGAAGAAGCTTCGTGTGCTTTGGTGTTGTTGGAATCCCTGGCTTGTGAGTTGGTAAGCATGAAATATATTTTTTTTTTTTGCATAAAAAGAAAGCTTGGTGAGAATCGGATTACCAGGAAGGTGGTGTTGGTGTTTATGCATAAAGCAGAGGAGCTGGTCGGCAAAAATGGAGTCTGCGCCTTTGGCGAAGAGGGAGAATGCGTCCTTGATGTCCGATGGAGAGGCCTGCTGCGGAGACGGGTTCTATTGGAGTACTTGAACATTTTGTAGCTGCAGGTGACTATGGAAATTATTGCATGTAGTGAAGGATTTGATGGAGGAAAGAAAATAGAAGAAGGAGGCCATGGGTGTGAAATATAAATTAATTGTGATTGAGGAGTTGGGGATTTTGTGAGACAAAGATTAACAGGATTATCGGTTCATACGATGGTCTCATTTTCTTCAAATTCAAACACAGCCTTTGTGTGAGGCAAAACCAGCACGCCATTAATTTGATATGATGATCTTCTCTTACCAAAATATTTTCTGATCCTGAGCAGGTTCAACTACGAGTGGAAGTGTAATCTGCATGCATGACTTAACAGTGACAGAGGGCACCGATGAAGGGGTAGCATCTCATCATTGTGGTGGAGTTACTTTTGAAGTACAAAACAAACTTATGCTATTTTGGGAAAGGAAAATGATATATTAACAGAGTCTTTTTTAATAAAATTTGACAAACTATTACATAAGTTAAAAAAAAAAAATTATTACTTAATTTTTATTTAAAAATAAAAAATTAATTTACTTTAATTCTATTTATAAAAAGTTTGTATTTGTTAAAAAAAATGACAAAAGCTCATTTTCCTTTCTTTTGGAAAACAGCATTGGGAAACAGCAAGAGGACCAATGAATCCCCTCTTACCATTCTACTTATGCTAGTCAGAGACAGAGAAACAACTGTTCAAGTGTTGTGTTTTCACTTGATGCTTAATAAAGAATTGAAAAATTATTTTATTACAATTTTTTTTATAAATGTGACAAAATTTTCATAAATAAAATTAAAATAGATTAATCTTTTATCTTTTAATTAAAATGAAGTAATAAAGTAGTATTTTTTATTTAAATAGATACTTTATCAAAAATTGTAAAAAAAATACTTTGATAAACTATCATTTTTTTTAAGAATATTAGCTACTGCATAATTATGTAATATATAAATATTAAAACTATTATTAATATAATCTGTGCACATATGTTAAATTTTAAATAGATGGAAGTGAAATTTGATTTAATATGTCTATTTTATTTTTTAACTTTAATTTTCTCTTTTTATTAAACAACTGTCTCAAATGTTAAATCCTTTTTTCTAACAAATTGTCATATATTAGCTTTAAGTTTTACTCTTAACCATGATTTTTTCTACGTATCTTATTTGATTGATGTTTATTCCTACTTAATTTTATTTATGATTAAAAATTAATGTAGAATTAATGATATAAAGTAAGAATTTGAATTTTCCAGGATATTGTTATTATTATTGTTATTATCGAATACATATTTAGGTGGTAAATATAAATTTTAGGTTTGAAAATAGATTGTAAGTATTATGCCTAATAGTAAATTTAATTCAATTACATTAAGTAAAGTTAATTTTGCATTTAACTAACATAACATATACATTTATCAGGTTTTTGTATTAATATCATGTCGAGTATCAAAATAAATTTATTTTTAGTTTATATTAATAATCAGTAATAAAAAATAATGTCAATCAATTTTAAATTAATATTTATTTTCAAAAGAATAAATTTATTTTTCTCATATGAATTTTATTATTATATTTATCTCTTCAATTATTAATATACTGTTATTTTAATTAATATATTTTCGATACTTTTTAAACTACTTTAAAGCATGTATTTAAATATTTAATAATCTTATTTTGCTTTATTTTAAATTTCTTATTTAAGATAATGTTTTCGATTTCCAATTCTATGAGCTGGTTTCCAATATTCAATTGTGTTATTTTAATATTTAAATTACTTTTAATTTAATTAATTATTCAAAACACCAATAACAAAATAAAGGAAGTTTTTATCATTTATGTTCATTTTATTTTTTGGTTTTTTAATTTTTTATGATTTTATGATTTTATTATTTTTTTAAGAAAAAAGGGTGTATGGGAAAAAGTTAAGTATCAAGAAGCAAACGTTAAAAATGTAAAATAAAGGCCTAAAAAAAGAAAAAATAAAAGAGAAAAATTTAAAATAGAGGTGTATGTGGAAAAGTGGATGTAGGCAGTAGAAAGCCCAAAAACATGATGGGGTGCATCACGTAAACAAGTGTGCGCGATGTAAAGGTCCAAAAAAACAAAATGAGTAAGGAGGGGTAAAAGAAGTAAAAGAAGCTGAAACAAAGTCCAGGTCCAATAGGGTAAAAGAGGTGTGTGAACAGAAGAATTTTGTTAGGGTGCAGGAAGCAATTCCCCTAATCCGGCCCTAATTTCTTTTCAATCAAAAAGGCAACCGAGGACTAATTCAACCCTTTCTCTCCTCCCCACACTCCAGCCGCAGCCCACATCGAGCCTCCTCCTCACCGCACCGCTCGAAGCCGTAGCCGGCCCCGCTGTTACCGTCGGAAGTGTCGCCAGTCAACGTTAGCTTCTCTCCTTCGTTCTCCCTCTAACGAGCGACGCCGAACCAGCCGCAGCTCACTTGCCAGCCATGGTCATCGCCGGCGACGCCAGTCACTACCGGCGGCTTTGCTGGCGTCAACGTGAACCTTCCCCTTTTCTCCTCTCTCGCTCGCGAAACGAGCTTCAACCACAGCTCGCGATGCTGGAGATGAACAACGGATGAAGGCTGGACTCATGAATGTGGTTGATCGAATGGAGGAGAAATAGAGAAGAAAAATGACGAATGTGATGATTGGTTTCAGGAGATGAGGGTTAATGAAGAAGCTGAAAGATGGAATGGCGGATTTGGAGGTATTTTCTATGTGTGTGAGAATCTGGTTGGAAGAATGGATTATGATGGCGTTGAAAGGGTGCACAAATCATTTCATGCGAAGATCATACACAACACATAATGCAGCTAAAACAAAACACAACTCAAACAATTTACATGGAGTTAAAAGAGGTTAAGAAGGAGATCTATACCTTGAAGATGAAACAACTTTTCTCCTCTGAGCTTGCTCTTTTTCTTCAATTCTGTGTGTAAAATCTGGATGCTCGAAGAATGTAGGAAACAAACACGTTTTCTGCATTTTCTTTTCTCAGAGCCGTGACCCTGTGCAGCATAACCGTTTTTTCTTTTCTTCTGTCTCAGAGAATGGCCCACCTTATTGACGGTAAAGAGAAAATATATTGACGGTAAAGAGAAACCCAGCACGCCATTAATTTGTTGAACTCATGATCTTGGAGATTTTCAACTCTGAAAAAAATAACAGAAAATCTTTTCTGATCACGAGCAGGTTCAATTACGTGTTACCAAAATCTGCATGGTTTAACTGACAGAAGGTACTTATGGAGTACCATCTCATCATTGTGATGGAGTGAAGTACAAAGCAAACCATTGCTATTTTGGGGAAAAGCAAATGAAACCCTTGTACCATTCCACTTATACCAGTCACAAACAACTCTCCTATTTTCACTTGCTTCGTAAAGGATTTTCACAACATTGTTTTGATTATAAATTTTTGGAAAAAAACTAGCTGCTGAATAATTATGTAATATATAAATATTAAACCGATTGTTAATATAATCGATGCACATATGTTGAAATTTTAAATAGATGTGCAGTAAATTTTGATTTAACATGTCTATTTTATGTAACAATGGAGTAAAAATAGATGTATGAAAATATATGATGGTTAGGTTGAAATGGAAATTAAATCACATTCTCCTCCTATAACAAGTCAAATTCATATGATATCTATACATATATCCTTTTTTTTCACATCAAATATCATGTCATAAAAATCCCATTTAGCTTTTATCACCTACTAATTTTCTTTATATGGTATGTTATCATTAGAATCAATACATGTCCTTCAAAATCTCATAATCAATATACAACTTAAATATCTTAATATCACGTATGTAATAGTTTTTTTTTTTTTTTCAATTCTCAATCACTTTTGAACACTAATTTATAAAATAGGATTGTTTGACCAGCTTATTACAAATTAGGATCATGTTGGACTGACTCTTGACGAATTTACTTATGATGTCTTTATAAATGAAAACGGTTTCTACATGAATCATGAAAGAGACAAAGTCGCTAGGAGTCCTAACAATTTCTTTTTCCTAGGCCAAGACGAAGTCGTCATGAGTTCTAATGACTTTCAGATGAAGTCGGCATGAGTCCTAGCGACTTTCAGATGAAGTCTCCATGAGTCATGATAACTTCCTTATTATCAAATCTAGAAGTCGTCATGATACATGACGACTTCACTTTTTGACAGAAGACAATATCATTTATAGCGACCTCTTTGTAAATGTTATTATGGGTCCAGTCGACTTCACCCAATTTTATAATTTTTTTTTGTCAGCTAACCTTGTTTTGTAATTTCTAGAAAAAAATGACCCACAATTATAAATTAACCTATGTTATATCACAACATACTAATTGTATAATTTTTATCCATATACTTTTTAACTCAATTCACATTTCATTTCACATCATACATCTCAAAATCCATATCTCATTGTCCGAATAGCAAAAATACTTGTGCCCACGGTAATTGCGGATAAAATCAACGGTGGATAAATGGTACTCACAAAGCAAGTATTTTAATATCGTTTATAAATGAGTCGAGTAAGAGTATCGTACTATCTATATATGCGAATATTCATTACTTACAAAAGATTAAAATTAAAATTAAAAAATATTTTATATTATACTATATTAAACTTAACTAAAATTCAAATTAATTTAAATTTCTATTGATATTTAATATTTTATAATTTTATTTAAATTTTATTCTAAAAAATATAAAATATCTATTTTTTAAATAGTCACGGATATCTCGGGTACCCATGAGTTTTAATAAATTTGTGGATATTTTTTAAGCAAGTAAGTATTCAATGAATAACAATGCCGATAATAAGTGATTTTTTATTTTTTTCGTTGCATATAGTGTTTCAGGTAAACATTATCTCTACCCAACCCAATTTGTTGTAATTCCTATCTACATTGCAAATCATATAATAACTTAAATACTTGCATATCTCATATATTCCATCATAAAAATAATTACTAGTAAATTTCAATTTTCCAATAATTCCACTATGATAATATTTAAGTGTAATGGAGTGATAAATATAACACTTAAGAATGTGTTATTTAAAACGTAAAAAAATAATATTTCGGCTCAACCACCATGTATGCTTACTTAACTAGTATGGTTTCTTACTTAAAAGTCTGATAATCCAAAGATTTATAAATAATACCCTATTGAACTAATTTGACCAAAGATATTCATTACTTTAAGATACTAGCTGACCCAATTCATCCTAATCCTATCCAATTAGATTAGGTTTCACTTATGATTGGGTCAAACCCAATCCAACCCAAACTAGCTCACTCTTATATGGGTTGAGTGTTGAATTTTATACTAGTAACCTCAAACCTAAGTAATGTTAAACACACTCTGATACTTATATTATGAACAAGTGTGTTATGTTTTTTTTTTTTCTTCACGTATTAAATTAGTTTAGGCAAACTTTTTACAAATTGTTTTATTGGTTTACTTGAGACCTTTAATTTTTGTAAAAAAATATGTTATTAATTTTTAATGAAATTGATACTTAAATTTTGTAATTTTGTGACAAAAGAAAAACAATTTTTAAAAAATAATTGACTGAGTTGACACATTCTTGAAATCACAGCCAACCCAACTCGTACAGCTTGACACACTTGCACACTGTACATTTTAACTGTAAAAACTACAACATATCCCAGCTAATTAAAAAGATTATCACAGTCAAACACTATTATAGTAATGCATGTTTTTAGTTCACGTATTGTTGTAGTTTTATTTACAATAGCAAAGAGAATTATCATAAAATTCATTTATTTACCAACATGTATGTGATATTACAAATAATTCAGAACTTGATACACACAAATTGGTACAAATGTATCATATTCACAACTTTCAATAATTTAATACCCACTTATACAATACATTACTAACTACTAATGTTTATGGCAAACATTAACTATATTTCAAATACATAATCACAGTGACAAATATCTAAAAAATAATCACCGCATATATTATCCACACAAAATCAAAAACCCTTTAAATACTGTCCAAAAATATAGTTTTGTTTTTATAATAAAACTCAACATTCTAACAAGTTATATTCATCATCCATATTATCCTAAAGTACTATCAAATTTAACTAGTTTTTCTCACTATAACAACTTGCTTAACCAAGCCTTAACCTCCTAACTCACTTCCAAACCCACTGGTCTCATGAAAAGGTTACGCTTGTATATGAATTACTTTGATCAATAATTTAAACATACAATTACACTTTTTAAACTAATAAAAGATTATGTTTACTCACAAACCTTACATGCAAAGTCTTAATTCTAAACGTCTACCCAATCCCATAAAACCAATTCAAGAGAAAGAAAAAACTTCCTTAAAAATAATTGTATAGTTTTACACATACTTTGTCATAAATAATTTGATGGTACATATTTTGTTATAAATATGTTAATTTCTTTTTTTAGTGACAACAATTTTTTTTCTTCCAAATTTTACTTTAGTAAAGTAATGTGTTTTCTCTTAAACTTTTCACTAGTGTAGATTTGATTCAAATTGAAAAGCTACATTTGATTTATATATATATATATATATATATATATATATATATATATATATATATATATATATTTTCACTTTCATAGGTATTTATGATTCCATATGGAAATATTTTTTCTATTAAGATCATGGTTATTTTTGAGACCACTGAAGCATATAAAAATGACAATGAGTCAAGTTGAGGACACGTGGTGTCTATTATTATCTACCTAGTCTAAAATAATTTATCTATTGTCCGCTTGTTACCCTAACAATACATATGCAAACTTTTAAGAGTTAAATATATTTTTGGTTTTTTAACTTTTAGTAAAAATTAGAATTAGTTCATTTTGAAAATTTTGAACCAATTTAGTCTTTCATATTTAAAAATGCGTAAATTTAGTTTAAGGATGACAACGGATCGGGTCGGGCACAAATAATGCCTACTTGTAACCCAACCCACGACAAAAAAATTTACCTGCTACCTGCCTCGCTACCCACACAGGTATCCGTTTAAAAAAGACCCACAAATATTTTAAAAACCACGGATACCCGTGGATACCCGCAAATATTAAAAAAATGTATAAATATTTAAAATTAAATTTCAATAAAATTACAAAAAAATATAAATTACATTGAATTTAAATTTAATTTAATCTGATAAATATAAATTAAAATTTAATTTTCATTAAATTTAACTTAATAAAACATTATTATTTTTTTTACGGGTAACCGGTATCCGCGGGTACAGATAGTATGATATCCACACCCAATCTGTTTATAAATGGGTATTAAAATACCCATTACCCGCTACCCGTGGGTAACAAATACCCGCAGATACCAACTATCCATCATTACTTTTATCCGCGAATACCCATGGGCACGTGTGTTTTTGTCATCCCTAATTTAGTCCTTTAAACCAAATTTTTAAAAGTTTATTTGATATTTTAAACATGTTTTTCGATTAACATTGAAGAGAAAAATGTGTCAAATGATGTAAACAAACTAAAATATTATAATGAAATGTGTTTGAAACATATAAAATTTTGTTAAAATGACTATATCCATGCATATACATAATTTAGGAACTAAATTAGTTCAAGATTTACAAAAAATGACTAATTTCAATTCTCACAAAAAGTTAAAAGACAAAAACATATTTAATCTTACTTTTAATATCATGTGTTACAACCCTCTTAAAAGATAATAATTTTAACGATTCATAAATTTTGTCGTGTTAATTTGTATTATTGTAATAAGTTAGCATATTATATTAATTCATAAAATTATAAATTTTTATTTATTTTATGGTGTATTAATTTGTATATATCTTTTTCAGTGACAACAGTGGGTCAGTCCCCGAAATGGCCCATTAGTTAAAGATAATTTCTTTTTGGACCTCCATGTCTTCTTCCTGCACCCATACCTTTTAAAATTCAAATTACATACCTATTGAAATCAATATGAAAGGATACCGTAAATTTATCTCGTGTTTTAATTATAGTTTTGGTTATGCAATTTATATAGATATTTTATATTACACAATACTAAATTCAAAAATATTATTTTTATAAATTTTGAATTGTATAATTCAAAATATAGATTTGTATTATAGATCATACAATCTGTAATATAAATTTATATTTAAGATTATACAATTCATAACGTAAATTTGGATTATAATCCAAAATATAAATTACATTTTGCATTAGTAATACAAATTTATATTTTAAATTGTAAAATCCATAATAAAAATTTAAAAGATAATTCAAAATGTAAATTATATTTTAATTATACAATTAATAATACAAGTTTGTAAAATAAGAATACAAATTACGTTTTTAATTGTAAAATTCATAATGCAAAAGTCTCTTTCTCATATGGCCTCCATAGTTGTCCCTCCCTATGTTGCTTCAAATTTTGAGACATATCCCCTCAATGTAACTCCAATATTCTCTTAATACCTACTTCCCCATCTTAAATCAAGAATAAAGCCCACAACCATGGAGAAAATCTCCAAACAAACTAACACTAGGTTCCATATGCATTCTCTGAGTAAAATGAAATTTATCGATGACTATGGAGGTGTAGAAAAGAAAAAATGGGAGTGCAATAAGGAAGACCATAGTTGAAATCCACGAAGGTCCAGTACCCGCCGTTGTTTGCTTGGTGGCCCATATTTGGAGGAGTAAGAAATATAAACGAAGCACCGTTTTTTTCTCACTTTGGCGCTGAGATTGAGAAAAGGGAACTCTCACGAAACTCAACTCTCTCTTTCTCTCTCTCTCCTTCACCCTCTTCCCTCTGCAGCCAATCCCCATTTCAGATCGAGCCCTTCTTCTTCCTCCACCCTTTACCATTCGCTGTGGTGACTGCTATCTCATCTTCACTACCAAGAGTAAGTTCCTCTTCCGCACAACTTTCTTCTCATCTCGTATTAACCGTCAGCTTCTCTGACTTCGTCTGCTTTTCCCTCTTTGAACTTTCCGTCTCCTATTCAATATTTTATCTGAACTTGTCATAGCTTAAGTGAATCATTTCCAAACAGCTCCCTCTTTTTTGTTCATTTTTAGGCAAGGGCTTTGTTTCTTTCATTCTGTGGAGCCAAATGCTTGAATGTTCTGTGACATTGTTCTACTATTGTAGGTATTGTTTCTGAAGTTAGGAAGTAGATTTGGAACTGAAATTTTTTTACACTGTGCCAATGCTATTGGTTTTTATTAGTAGTCAAAATCTATTAACAATTGGCTAATCGGCGTATATGTGCTGCATGAATGAGTATTTTGGTTGTGCCTTTTAGTTTTAATGTTTGATTCACTCTCCCACTTCCGTATCGTATGTATATTTATGTTATTGCTCCAGATACTTAGTGGATAATGTCAAGATTATTTTTTTTTTAGTTACTTGGCTCACATTTAGACTATAGTGGTGGATGCTGCGGTGTGCGTTTTTTCCTCAGACATATGACTAGTCCAGTTGGAGAATTGACAAGCAATAACAAAAGTACCGCCGGAGAAATGCGTACTGAAAAATCTGAATTGTCTGAAAAAGTACAGTTAGGGACTGAGCATTTACTAAAGGAACAACGGGAGTCTGGCACTGTGTTAACCCGTTCAGTTATCGATGAAAAATCAAATCAAGTTTATGCTAATGCGACAGAGAATTCTGTTATTTTACTGCCTGCACCACCTCAACATTACTCAGAAAAGAATTGTCAAACTGTAGAAGGTTCACACCTGCAACAAAGTACTGATAAAGAAGTTTCTTTACAGTTATCTAACGATAAGCCAGAAAACCCATCCCAACCATTGTCTGAGAATGAACCCGTGGAATCCGTTCCTGCCTCTGCCGAGGATGGCCAACAGCAATCTAGTCCAGCTCAAGCGAATACAAGTTATGTAAATAAATTGTTGGATCCACCTTCTGGAGATGTTGTGACCAATTTTTCAGAAAAAGTGTCTAATAGCCCCACTAATTCGCAATTGAGGCGCAAGGGTAAAAAAAACTCAAAATTATTGAAGAAGACATATATGCTACGATCGGTAGGAAGCAGTGACAGAGCTTTGCGGTCTAAAACAAAAGAAAATCCCAAGACACCTGAACCAAGTAGTAATTTGGTTGATTGTAATAATAATAATAATAATAATAGCAATGATGGAGGGAAGAGGAAAGCTCGTAAGAAGAAGAGAAAGAGTGGAGAGGTTGGAATTACTGATCAATTCTCCAGAATCAAATCTCGCTTAAAATATTTATTAAACAGAATAGGCTACGAGAAAAGCTTGATTGATGCTTATTCAGGCGAGGGCTGGAAAGGACACAGGTGTGTAGATTTTATCATTACCTTGTGCCTTGTTTGACTTGTAATCTATATTTGCATATTTGCATTTGCATCCTGATCTATGTTAGATATTAGCTTATATTTATAGATTTAATTTCTGTTGGTTAATCGGTGTGAAATTGAAATGGAAATCTGAAATATTCTGGTCATTAGTGTGTCAAAGGCCTTACAATAAAATTTCATGGCAAGATGCTCTATAACTTACCTTTTACAGGGAAATGATTGTATTCCGTAAGCTGTTGTATTCGGGTATCAGGATTATTATTGCATGAAGTCTCATTATGAGTTCTAAAGCAGTATGCTATTTTGTGCTGAACGAAGACTCTCCTTTTGTTGCATTTGGATAAAACAGTTTAATGGGATCTTTGAATTTGACTTTGTATTTAGATATTATATCAAATGTTATTTTGATTATTAAATCCTTTCCAAAAATAAATGTAATGGAATTAATTTTACGAATTCCTTACTTTTCTGGTACATAAATTTGCAGCTAAAAGGCGTGTGAACTTGTCAGGATCACGATTAAGATTGTAATTGTGTGCTGAATCAGGCAAATGATCGGGAAAAAGCGTGATCTCAATCTTCATCTTGTAATCAAGGAATCTCCATTTGTTCTGGTCCCAGGCAGTGGTTCTCTGGGTTGGATTTTTTGCCCAGTATATTTGGACCTGAGATTCCAGCCTGTTTTGCAACCCTAGAATTAATATTTTTTTCCCTGTATTCGTTTGTCTTCTTTTGCCTGACATTTGACAAGTCTCTTCTCACTTCTCGTCTTCTTTTGTCCAAAACTTTTTCTCTTTGCTCCAACATTGTCTCCAATCTTCTGGTTGGGTTGCTGGGATTCTATTTTTATTTGCGCTGGTTGTAGTTCTCATTCCTTTAACAGTGTTCTGTGCCTACTGTGCTGGGACATTATTCTTCTTCTGCTTCTGTTCGAACTCAGTTTGCCTATGTTTTTCTGAACAAAATATTTCAGCAGGTAGGGTTGCATTGTTGATACTGCCTCTTTTTTCCTTATCTATGTCTTTTTTATCACGTGTTTATCTTTACGTCTAATTTTGCATCTTCTGGGAGGTCATGGTCTGTTTTATGTTCTATGTTACAAGTTTTTTATTTACTATGATTCACCCCATCTTGATCTCAATGGATATGGTTTTTGATAACGTTACAATCCATGGCTGGTTTGGCTGAGATTGACAAAAGTATGCCATTTGAAGTTTATCTTAATTACACAATTATTAATGTCTATCATGATGAACAACTTTGTATGATTTCTATTTTATTTTTAATTCTTCGTGTGCTTTGGGATTCATTCAATTTGGTCCCTTGCTGTTTTCTTCTCTCACCTCTCTATCTCTGACGAGACTGTCCTGAAACTAGTTTTTTGTGGAATCTCACAACGTTACTGCAGGATTAAGCAACTGAGCTAGTAGATCAGTCATTCAAAGCTTATTACCTATGTGCTACATTTTATTTGTGTTGTTGTACGCACTTTAATCAAAACACACTTCATATGCTGCATTTGTAATTGAATGACCTCTTTTTCAGTATTTCTTATAGTTATATTCTTTATTCCTACCCTTTCTGTATTTGTAGAGCTGAAGATATTGTGCTAGACCATTCTGTAACTTCTGTTGTAGTCTTTGGCAGGAGTTTGTTTGTTCTTGTTTTCTAGGAGTTTGCTCACTCCTGTTTTCTTGTAAACCTGAGTAGGATTGCTAGTTGTACTGCTAAAAAAGTCTTCTCATGCATTTGTGAACCTTCAAATGCTAGAAATGTGTTTTCATATTTTGTTTTCAATATGGGTAATTTGTGGCTATTGGTTTGATTGTGATTACTTTGTAGTATGGAAAAATTGAAGCCTGAGAAAGAACTTCAACGGGCCAAGTCTGAAATTCTTCGACGCAAATTGAACATTAGGGATCTATTTCGAGATTTGGATTCATTGTGTGCTGAAGGAAAGCTACCAGAGTCTTTATTCGATTCTGAGGGAGAGATTGACAGTGAGGATGTAGGTTAATTTTTTATCTTTAGTTCCTGAATTTTGGATTGCTTTTCTAGGGTTTAGGAGATATGAATACTTTGAAGTTTATGGTGCAGATATTCTGTGCAAAATGCCACTCCAAAGAGTTGAGCTCTAATAATGATATAATTCTCTGTGATGGTGTCTGTGACCGTGGCTTTCACCAGCATTGTTTATATCCTCCATTGTTAACCGAAGACAGTAATCCCTGGTCTACCTAATTGATTAGTCGCTTTGTTCTTCCTAGTTATTTATGATTTATGTTTACTTCTGTGAATTACAGTTCCACCTGGTGACGAGGGTTGGTTATGCCCTGGATGTGATTGCAAAGATGATTGCATGGACCTTATTAATGACTCCTTTGGAACAAGTCTCACTATTAATGACAATTGGGAGGTCAGTGGGCAATTTTAGTGTTTTCTCTGTAAATCATTAATGTTTTGGATCTCTCTCCTGATCATGTCTCTGATCCTTGTTTAGAGGGTTTTTCCTGAAGCAGCAGCTGCTGGAAATAATAAGGATGACAACTTCGGACTCCCTTCTGATGATTCTGATGATGATGATTACAATCCTAATGGTCCAGAGGATGTGAAAGGTGAAGGAGACGAATCAAGTTCTGAGGAATCTGACTATGCTTCTGCTTCTGAGAATTTGGAGGGTTCGCATGGGGATCAATACTTGGGCCTTCCATCTGAAGATTCTGATGATGGTGATTATGACCCTGGTGCTCCAGATGCTGACAATAAAGTCAATGAAGAAAGTTCAAGCTCTGACTTCACATCTGACTCTGAGGATCTTGCTGCTGCAATTGTGGATAGCACGTCCCCTGGACAGGATGATGAAATCAGATCTGCATCCTTGGATGATGTTAAGTACTTGAAAAGTTATGTCAAAAAAAGGGGTAAAGCTGGTAAGAAGCTATCTATGGCTGATGAACTGTCGTCTTTACTAGAGCCAGATGCTGGTCAAGAAGGTTCTACACCTGTTTCTGGGAAAAGGAATTTGGAAAGGTTGGACTACAAAAAGCTGTATGATGTAAGTTCATTTTAATGACGTGGTTTAAAATACTACTCTGATTCTAAATGTATGGTTTGCTTCCCATTTGAAGTAGGTTATACATATACATTGCAAAACTTGAAACATGATAATGCTTGTATCTGAAGTTTAAATAGGGTGAGTGTGTAGAGTCAACAATCTTTATTGTCCCATTATTTGGTTTTACTCTCCCAATATTTTAAGCAGCTATTTTCTTTTGTAGGAGACATACCACAGTGATACTAGTGAGGATGAAGATTGGACAGCGACTGTTACTCCTAGTAGAAAGAAGAAAGGGAATGTGAATCCTGTGTCACCAAATAGAAATGCTTCAAATAATTCCATGCACACTCCTAAGAGGAATGGCCATCAGAATAAATTTGAAAATACAAAAAATTCACCTGCCAAATCACTCAATGGCCTTGTGAAATTTGATTCTAGTGAACAAAAGTCTAGATCTCCAGCTTGTAAAAGACTAGGTGAAGCAGTAGTTCAGGTAATGCATTTCCATCTAGATTTGGTTTTTAAATTTAATTTCTGTTTCGAGAATCTTTCATTTCAGTTTCTATGTAAATATAGTAACACGAGTTATCAATATTGCAGAAGTTACATTTTTTAGGTGTGTTTAGATTCTTATTATGAAGTATCAAGAGTGCCACTCTTCCATGTGATTAAGGTTGAGTGGATGAAATGAAGAAGGGTTTCGGGTGTAACTTTTTTCAAAGTGGCTATCAAAGCCATGGAAAGTTTTACCTAACTATAACTATAATTACTCTTGTTTAATGGTAGATAGATAAAGTGTTGGGAAGTGAAGTGCAAACAAGTGGAGAAAATGGTTTATAATCAAGTGTGTTGTCCAGACTTGAAAGAAAAATGATAGACAATCCAGTGTGTATATAATCTTTTCCTAAAGTCAAACTGCAATCAGCCACCTCTATGCTGCACCAAGCCATCATCCACCTTTTCTTGGATGCTTTGAACCCTGCATCTCTTTATTTAAAATAATCTGTTTGTCTGGTAAAGGGTTTGTCTTAAGATTGACGACTCTTGTATTTTCAGAGACTTCACATATCTTTTAAAGAAAATCAGTATCCAGATAGAGCTACTAAAGAAAGCTTGGCACAAGAACTTGGACTTACTTGTCAGCAGGTCATATCTTTTAGCTTTACGCTTAACAGTGAACTTTCTGAAACCCTTTCCGAATTTCGCTTGTGACTTTCTGAATTTCTCATTCTTATTTCACTTTCAGGTTGCCAAATGGTTTGACAATACACGATGGAGCTTCCGGCACTCATCACTAATGAAAACCAATTCAGGGAGAAATGAAGGGGGTGAATGTGAATTAATGTCCCCGGAGGTCAGCGGAGAAAAATCAAAAGCCCCAAGCTCTGGAAAAAGAAAGAAATTGTCAGAACACCAACTATCTGAAACGCAGCTAGATATCAATGGCTTGGAAACAAGTTCACCCAATGCTCATCAAACCCAAAGGGGCAAGAGAATGAAGACCAGGAGAAGGAAATGACATGTTAATACGGTTTTAACCTTCTTTAAGGCCTCAAATTAAACTGTCCATCTTTTGTGAGATTGAGATCCCATGAGATGATCAACTCGGATCTCGATGGATTTGTTTCCATTCAGGCAGGTAATCATAAGATGTGTTATATTGTTTGTATTTTTTAAGGATAGCTTTTCAGGTATTGATCTCTGGTGATTTTGTTTTAGTGTTGCTCCTCATGCAAGCACTAAAATAGTTCACTCAGTAGTTTTGCAATTTTTAGATTTTTTATTTATTTACAGAGACTCAATTACTTGTTCCAATGGTTTTTCCTCCATTACAGTGCAAAAAAAGCTAAAAAAAAAACACAATGAGAATAGGGCAACTATTTATCTTTGTACGTCAGCATTCAATGTCATCACTTAATTAACCTGCAGGCAATCTCTAGTAAATATAGCTGCTCATTTGTTTGACTGTTCTCAGGATATATGGATAAGATGCTAATCTTTGATTGATTTTCAGGGTTGATTTTTTTTTTTTGGTAATCCCAGTCTCTTTAAGATGTTTGTTTTGTTACTTATAGCGGGATGGGGCATCGTATACTTCAATTGCTGCAGGCTTCTTATAACGTTGAGAAGCTATTTTTCCTGTCCAAATGAATGCCCTGGAACTGACGCATGATGATAAGCTATCTGTTAATTGTTGTTTGGTGGACTGTTGTGTATATGTGGGGAATGCTAAGAGGAATGGAAATAGAATGAGACATTGAGGGACAAGTGATTGATAATTGATTTAGGTAGTGATTTGTATGAGCTGAAGTTGGATTTGTGATATATTGTAGTTGTGGAAATTAGGAATGAGCCAACATCAAAGGGGAGGAGGATTACGAACTTGATGATGTTGGCAAGAGTTAAACTGCCTCATGGAGATGTGTTATGCCTTCAATTTAAAAGTGGTGTGAACTTGTTTATGGGTTCTACTGTACACTGATATTGGGCGTGGAAATTTAAAAATTAAGATAAACTTTCACTTTTTGTGTATATAATTTTTTTCAAGATTGTCCTTAAACATTATTTTTTCCAGATAGTTTAACTTTTATACGTTTCATATTGTAATGTTAATTTGTTGGGAACTGTTCCATTTAATTTTTTTTTCAATATCTTTTATATTAAACAAATAAATAAAGAAGATTAATGAAAATATATTTTAGACAATGTATTTTTACAATTGTTTAATTATAGAATTTTATAAAAGTGTTAATATGTACTAGTTAAAAATAAAGAAATAATGAAAGGAATACATTTTAAATACTAAATATATGAATTTGGTTTAATAAGATACCTTTCAGAATTTTGATATTATATAGTATTTTTAACAGTGTTATTAATATTAGTTTATTTACAATGAGTTAGTCAAAGATCCAGTTTTTTTAGTTTAATTTTATGCAATGTTAGAATTTGATTACACTGCTAACTTATTGGAGATATTTATGTATAACTTAAAGCGATTATTATAGAAGTTTATAAATTTTATTTTAGGGGAGACGATAATTTATTTTTTATGTATTTTAATTAAATTCATTCATATATTTTTTAAGTCAAAGAAAATTCATGGTGAAATATATAAAAAAACTGACTTTATTGGTACTAGTAAAAATACATTCACTCTCACATATGTGTTTATATTTTTCTAAATAATTAAATTATAATTATGAAACTAAATATAAATAATTAGTATAATAAAAAACAATTCTTATTTTTTATAAGTATTTTTTTATTGTGAATAGTTATTTTACTTTTAAAAAAATTGGTAAGTGAAAAAACGATCAAATTTGGTTAAATTTAGAATATGATAATCATTTTAATTTAAGAATATTATTTAGATAAAATTAAAAAATAAAATGTGGCACAAAAAGATGAGTTCGTGTTATATAATGGTATAAATTAATTTGTGGAATCAGTAAAATATGGACGACTTATAATTTATTTATTTATTTTATACAAATTAATTTTGATGAGGCTTATATCATTGGGGTGTAGATTTATAGCGAGACAAATTTGTAAAATAATATATTTTATACTTAAAAAATTTAAAATACTTTTATTTGTTGAATTGAATTTAGAGAAGATTTGTTTTATTTTAAAATTATACTTATTTTTTCCTTAACTTCAATTTTTGTTTCAGTAGTAGTAACAAAATAGTTAATTTTATGAGTGAACATAGATGGGTTGGGGTTGGATATTCACATTCCATTATTTAGATTTGGATTGTTTAAAAATTAATTTCTTACGTGTATTTTGGAATAAATTATGAATATTTGTTTTAAAATATCATTTTTAAAATTTTTTTGAATAATTTAAATTTTTTAAAATATTATGGGTTTTATTTTTCAGAAAATACCATATTTTAAAAAATTAGTTTGATTGTGTTTCTGTATAGCAAGAAATTATGGAAGTACAAAAAGGCCTATGGGGCTGACCGAAAGGCCCACATGTAATACCCAATTCTTAAAAGAGAGTCTCTGTGACTGTAATTCGGGAATTACCCGGTGAGTTGAGACCCAAGGCGAAGATGGATTTGGAAGTCGACGAGAACGACTTGAAAACCGCCGGCGCCGAACTCTTCGCCGAAGATGGCCGGCGAGGCATTCGCATCAGTGGTTGGTTGATCGAGACTCGGAGGCACTCCATACTGAACTCTTCCACCATCCAGGAGTGAGTGATTCTCGCATCACACTTAACCCTAGCTTCTGTAATTTCTAATTCGGAAAGCGTTTTTATTCCGTAGTAATTTATTTTATGGAAGAAGTTGTGTTTTAGTGTTGCTTTTACAAGTTTCAGCGTCGTCATCATGTTTTGCCCGTTGATATTTTGGAAGAAACATCAAAGAACTTCGATTTGATGATGGATGTGTGCCTTGCAGGTGGGAACAGAAACTCAACACGTCTCATTTACCGGAAATGGTTTTCGGGGAGAACACTTTAATTCTGAGACACTTGAGCAGTGGCACCAGAATTCATTTTAATGCATTTGATGCTCTTTGTGGCTGGAAACAGGAAGCCTTGCCACCAGTTGAAGTTCCTGCAGCTGCTAAGTGGAAATTTAGAAGGTAAGCTATTGGCATATTTACTTTCATGGTTATGTATTGCTCAAAATTCAAATGACATTGCTTAGGTTCATTTGGTCTTTTCTTTCTTGCAAGAGATTTGTATCTAGTATGAAACTGCCTGGTAATTGTTTGTGCAGTCTACCCCTCCCATTGAATAGGATGTGTAAATGTCTGAATGACCGTTGTGTTAGTTAGTCTCACATTCTTTTGGGGGAAATGTGCAGCAAGCCCTCTCAGCAAGTAATACTAGATTACGACTACACATTTACAACACCTTATTGTGGAAGTGGCAATATTGAGATTGATAAAGATGTGGTACGCATTCTTGCTTTGTTTTTCTACAGACTAATCTGTCATCCTGAATGCCATTTTTCATATAGGAGTCACGAGTACAATTCTACATGATTTTTTTCATGCCCACAGCTAGATATTGAATATTTTTTGTTATAAGAAAACCTGGAAACTTGAATTAATATTTTATTTATGTTTTATTTAAGATATATTTATTTATGGTAGAATGAGGGAGAGATTTCGAAGGAAACCAGTGATATCCTTTGGGAAGACTGCAAGGATCAAATTGATGTAGCAGCACTTGCATCCAAAGAGCCCATACTTTTCTATGATGAGGTCTGTAATGAATACATTGAATGATTGCTTAGCAAGTTTCTGTGACAGAATTGCTTTTGCATTGTAATGTCTCTGTGAGAAACAATTTTTCGTGGTTCATGAGGCAAGAACGTAAGTGAAAGAAAGGAAAAACATATAAATAACATCCTTATTAGTTCTTTTACTATAGTGCTTCTTTTTCAGAAATTGATCATGCTGTTAATCTGCACATGTTAAATAGTTTACTGAAATCTGCTATATATTAATGATAGTCAAAAACAAAAATCCTAAATGAATATGCTCTTGTTTTACTTCTCTGAGTGCCTTACATATAACAAATTATCGATATTATCTTCCTTGATGTTATTTACTTCCATCCTAAATAAATGAATCCTCATTGTGAACAACAGGTGGTGTTATACGAGGATGAACTTGCTGATAATGGAGTATCACTTCTTACTGTAAAAGTGGTAATCACTAATTTGGTTTCTTCTGTTGATACGAGATTTGATTTTTGTTATGCAAACTAATATGATTACCAATGCCTGATGATATTGCTTCTTGGTTTTACAGAGAGTAATGCCAAGCTCTTGGTTTCTTCTGTTGCGATTCTGGGTGAGCTACTCTGTTTGTATCCTAAATCAGAAATTTCCTTCAGTCATAAGTGATGTTTCGCTAGCAATTTAGTTATTTCATTTTTACTAGTACTCTTATTGTTGATAGTGTAATGTTGGTCTTATAAAATAAGGAAGTTATTGCCAAATATCTATAATACCTATACCTCTGATAAACATTGAGATTAGGGTCCTTGTGTCAGCATCCCATTTTCTAGCATCATCACCACTTTCCCTAAACTTGAATTTTACCTGAATACTCTGGTACTGATGCAGCTTAGAGTTGATGGAGTGCTGATTAGATTGAGAGAAACACGTATGCATTGTGTGTTTAGTGGAAATAGAAGTCCCATTATACTTCGAGAGAGCTGCTGGAGAGAATCTACATTTCAAGCTTTGTCTGCAGTAAGCTTCTGCTATGCACTTGTGCTTCGTTCTTTACATTAATTCTGAACATTACTCTCTTTTTCTGTTGATAGCGGCCACAGTAAAGAAAGTAAAAAGGTTGCTTGTCTATTGCTCTGTGCTGATCTAGTCAATAATAAGGACTTTAGGTTGTTTGTCTACTCTTTTTTTACTTCACTATGTTTCTTTCTTTTGTTGTTTGAGATTCTAGATGAAGTGCTAATATTTAACCTAATGGCTTCAAGAACTCAAAAGGAGGGTTAATTTGGTTGTGAAGCCAAGATTCTTTGAAAAATCTTCCTCTTGTGAAAGTGTTTGCCTCGAATTTAATTAATGATAAAAAATCAGCAAGTTCACTTTCTTAGCTGATGTATATTCTGTGTGCGTGTGTGTGTGTGTGTATAGTGAGTACAAGTACGAGCTAAAAAAAAAGGCTACAGTCTATGACACTTAATCCCTTAAGCTAGGTACACCCGAAAAGTATATTTATAAAAGTAGTACAACCAATAACAATAAACAGATGTTTAACACCTCTCCGGATGATACAAATTGTATGCACCAAGCTTGTAACATATAAATTGAACTCTAGGCCCTCTCAAAAACTTAGTTAGAATTGAAAATTTTAGTTTTAAGTTCCTTGGACAGCAGTGTCTCCTTATCAAAATGACAACTGATTTATGTGTTTGGTTCTCTAATGAAGCACTGGATTGGATGTGATATTAAGGGCTGCCTATAGTACAATTTCATCTGTTTAAATCACAAATCTACAACTCTTGAAGGAGTTGTTTAATCCATACAAGTTTACAAGTCTCTAAAGCCATGGATCTATATTCAACTTCTGCTCTGGACCAAACGACAACACATATTTTCTTGCTTTTCCAAGAGATAATATTCCCTCCAATGAATTTATGGTATCTTCTGGTGGATCTTCTGTCAAAGAAGTAACCACGTAGAATGCAATAAATAACTAATTGGGAGAGAGCAATACTGTGAAGCTACTTTCGAGGGCAAGCTACTTTGTGTGGAGAAGGGAATGAAATAGAAATGCAAAGTAAATTTTCCTATTGTTGGTTTAGTATAAAAAACGAAAGATGATTTTTTAAGTTCTGTTAGATGTGTAAATAATAGAAGGGAAACGTCAAGCTTATACAATCATCATTTTGTTCGTTAAAGAAAATAGTAAAATAAAATGAAAATGCTGGTCCCACGTTGACTGTCATTTTTTCTTGTTTATTCTGTCATGGCCCTGTTTGTCTGGACAGATTGGAATACGATTATACGTGGCCATGCATTTCCTCGAAATATCTTTATTAATGTGGTATTTTTTTCCTCGAAATAGGCTCTTCTTTAGTGAGCAACGGGTGTATCTGTCATAATTTATTTTAAAATACAACATTGTCTTGATCAATTAAATGTAAAGGATGGATATATCTCTTCTTATTTACTTTATAGAGGTTTTTTCCCTTGAGAAAACATGTAATATCTCATCAGTTATTTCTCCTTCCTTTTAAAAACTTTCAAGATCCTATATGTGTCTATTTTCAAGCCTTGTGACAATGACAGCCAGCTAGTGACTGGTCGCTGTGATAGACTCTGTTTTAGTTGCTTTGATTAGTTTTTTCTTGTATCAAATTAGATTTAGCTTTTTGTTCCCATGCTTTCCTCATATTCTTTAACTGCCTTTATCTTGTAAGTTTTCTTTGGCGTGGCTGTAATTTACGAGTTACAACTTAGTGTTGAGTGCCTTCTCATTGCATTTGATTCTGTTATTGATGCAGCAAGAACACCCTTTTGATTCTGGTGCGTATGGTGATCCAAGCTTCATCAGCCAGAAGCTCCCCATCATAATGCATACGACCAAAAAGCTTGTAATTTCCTCTTAAGTTACAAGACTGTAAATTCGCGTAGCGGATAAGGGTTTCTGATAAATTCTTATGTTGTTCATATTTTGTTCATGGTTTTACCTGGCTGTTAGAAACCATAAATTGCTTCTTATGAGATAAGCTCTGGGTGTTTAGTTTTTGTACGAAAGGTGGGGATCCAATGTGAAGGACCCATTTCACATGAAAAAAAAAAATGAGATGTTATAGTTATTACTTATAGGTTGACATTTAAGCAACTTTATAATTTATTACTCAAACTTGTGCATTTGGTCACACTTTTAACTATTATATTTATAACAGCTACAACTTTCACTTTCTTCTCTTTCATGTTAAAGAAGCTAAACTCCCTGGGAAAAAGGAAATGCTGGGAACCGAGCAGCCGCTCACACTAGCATTCACTAAGCTTTTCCTGGCTGTTTCACTTTCGTGAATTTTGTTCACGAAATACCATTCTTAAACAAGAGAAATGGTTGTTGTACATGTCCCTTTCTACCCAATTGGATTGTTATTTCAAAGTAAGTATGCGATAGATGTAATAAATCATCACGTAGGGTGAGCAAAGCTGGAGTATCTCATATTTTAATTTTGACATTAAAAAATGCGTTTTCTAAAGTTTGAATGAAAATCTCCTGAATTTTCTCTGTACAAGGACGTTGGTAGTAACGACTGTCTTGTTTTGGAAAGTTTCATTCGAATTTGTCATCTTTAGTTAAAATCTAAGATTAGGAATTGAGGCTTTAAATATGTGGAAGCATCCTTATATTGAACGTACCTAGCGCCCACAAAGTGTCTGTGGTACATGCAGGATGAAAATGAGTTTTAAGGTGGAAAAGCAGAGTATCTGTCAGTAACATGGCAAGTGAGCACTGCATATCGGGATTTATATCAAAACTAAAAAGAAGTGAAATAGATAGCCAGGGTGTCATAATTTGGGTTTCGGGTGCTTAACATGTCAAATATAGACAGTGGAAACTACAAATCTCCTAGCACATACTATGCTGTACCATCATAATAGTTATCGACTCTTCCAGGTCAAGTGTCTTCTACCTGTGTTTTTCCCCTCCTTAGGTTAAAGATCAGGCTCTAGAGGCTAAAAAAGATGATAAAGCTCAAAGGTGAGGCCAACAACTATCAGAGTCTGAGGTCTAAATCAAGCTTAAGTGGCTCCTGTGATGGATGTGGCTGTTGTGGAACCAAGCGAAAGCTACCTGGCCACACCAGATCTCTTTGATCCTCTGACGAGAAAGGCGTCCAAGCCATCCCAAGCCTTGCACGTGCATCATGGAAGCTGGGTGCCACCACAGTACCACCTCTGCATGGCTTGTGCACGAGTGAATGGGGCTGGACACCGAGTGATCGAAGCATAGTTGGTGTGTTCATGGAGAAGCCCATCATTGCCATCGACCTCTGAGATTGGTACCTTCTTGCAGCTCCCCTTTCCCTTTTATGAGCGTTTTGATGACCTCCTAATGCCTGTGAACTGAAGAACTTCCTCATGCAGAAGTTGCATGAAAAAACTTTTGCAGTGGCTGGTCTTGATTGAAAATCGGGGTCTCCAAAAGTTGAGAGTGAAGTGCCTCCTATGTTCAGGTTCAACCACTCTTTGGGGTTGTCATCTTCACTTCCATAGTTGTCCTTTTCTCCGTTCATCACTTCAACTGGTTGTTCTTTGGCTGTTGATACGATTGTTTCATCTTCTCCGATCATCATTTCCCCTAAATTCTCTGATATCTCTGATGACCAAGGGGAGTTGAATTTGAATACATGAAAAAAGGCTCATTGGAGTCCTTTTAAGTTTAGATCAAAAGCAGAAAAACTAACCGAAAGGGGTATCAAAGTGTAATGGAAGTGAGATGGGATGTTTTTAATTTTTTGTCATCCGAATCAGTAACCCCACCTGTTGATGCTTGGTTCTGTAGGGAACAATGCTTATGTCATCTCACTGTTGGCTCCCTTCAGGCTTCGGATTCCCCACTATCATCTTTTCTTTTTCCTCTTTTCTCCTTACAAAGTTCTATCATTTCTTGGCTATCTTAGGAATACCCATAGAAATATAAGTTTGACAATGCTAAATCATTCCATCTCTTGTCAAAATCAAATCTCATTTTATTTGAACTGCCTGCCATGTGTGCTCCTAACACCATCCTATATGCTATACTTTTCCCTCTAGTAGGATAGGTATTAGATGTGATGGGGTTTAAGCATTCATGATTAAGCATATGTCATGGTTATCCACTTAGCTCACTGCTATATTAATTCATTTCTTTATTTCCCACCTTTTATATTCCTTTTGATAGTGAAAGTAGGATCTGACTTCTGAGTTTAAGCATATGTCATGTAGGGTTGGGTTGGCTTTTCATTGCTTTTGGATTTGATGTTCTGTGGGGAAGAACAGTACCCTTCTTATTTCCAATAATGGTTGTAAAAAGTTGCAAACAGTACATAGCTAGGTCCATTGCTATTTCAGAACAGTTTCCCCTGTTGAACCACTGCATCTACGTGGGTGTTTTCTTGTTGGGGCTTTTTGGAAGAACTGCACCAAGTTCCACTTGCACATGCACTTATTTTATCTTTTTCAATGGTCCTAAAAGAAGCCACTTGTACTTGGTCTTTCCCTCATTAAACCGAGTCATAACAGGAAATTTCCATTGTTTTGTTTCCCTGTTTTGTAAAGGTAGTTGCCCACAGTTCACCACACTTTCTCTCTGATACAGATCATGGAAAAAGACACCTCACCAACCAATCCCAGCTCTGCTTTGTGGAGTGTATGTAGATTGAAGATAAAAAGTGTTTGGTCCTTGGTCCTGCATTGCATAACACCGAATTCATGGAACAGTGTCATGGTTTCTGTCTCGTATCCACTTTCGATAACAACTTGGGGTAGCAAGAGATATTTCCAGATTGTGTTTCTCGCTACACATATTTACGTCTCATAATTTCTATCTTCGGATTTTCGGATGGATACTTATTTACAGAGTCCAACTTAAATTGATCAAACAAGATAGTACAGATGTCAAATATTGTGTAAACTAAAAGATGAGATAGATTTGTCTGCTTAAACATGCAAGAAACCACTGCTTCTTTTGTCCGCATTAATCATGATCCGATAAAAGAAGACACCACTTTTTCATAACAATCTCATCGATACTTACCCTACACGCTGAAAGATTGAATATAACAGAACTACATATTAAATTTCAGACTTAGGCCAAAATTTAGGAATTTTGTTGCTTCACTCTCTCTCAGATTATCATATTAAATTTTAGGGTTAACCTCAAGCTTAAATCATATATTCTGTTCACAAATTTTAAAGATTTTAATTGTAGTAATTGAATATATATATATATATATATATATATATATATATATATATATATATATATATATATATATATATACACGCGCGCGATACTTCCTAATTAGTAAACTATTTAAAGATTTTTATATTGATAATGCTGAAAATAAATTAAAAAAAATTCTAAGAAAAGTTTAATTGAACTTTACATAAAAAAGATTTGTGTAAAGACAGGAATAAAAAAACGGAAGATTTTAAACTGTAAATATTTGCCTTTATCTGTTACACATAAAAGAAGGACACAAGCCTTTTCAGAAGCTTTAAAAAGAATACGAGAAAAAGGTTTTCCAGATTGTAAGATGAAGAATTAGGTTATGGTAGGTCCTACGAAGTTAGAATACAATTTATACAAAATTAAATTTTGATATTTGAAGGTAGAAGAGGTAAAGGAATGAGATAACAACACTGAATACTTATTTACTGTACAATATGACATTTAAGTCCAGTCCTTAGCAATCACTAAATTTTTCATCATACCAAAGAGTGGTTACTAAGAAAACCCATTATTCACAACTAAAGTATTCATACCCTCTTCTCTTTAGGCACCTTAGACATTACTCACCAAAGACATGTAATAAAAGAACTAAGAATTATTGTTGGTTAATGATATTTAATGATAGTTTAAAGTTTTGCTCTCAATTAAGGTACAAGTATAAAGAACAGGAATTTATAAAGAACAATGTATGAGCTTTTAATACGTTCATCTCTCATCTCTCCCTTTTTAAAGGTAAACTCTTCGGTGTTTATGCCTTTAACGGTTTATTGTAGTTAAAGAGAAGATTATGGTTTAAAGCATTTTGATTTTAATATGAATGCTGTGATGCATGAATAATAAACGATGTTTGTTGGAATTTTCTGGTGTATAAGATGTTTATTGTCCTTGTGACAAATTCACGAAGGTAAAATTATTACATTGTTGTGAATGACGAGTTATATTCTCGAGTTTATCTTATTTCACTTATCTTTGTGTATTAGGCACGATGTTTAAGATAATTTCACTTCTTAAAGTTTGATGAATAAGTTTTTTTTTTTTTTTTTTAGCAAGAGAGATACTCGCATTTAAAGGTTTTAGAATTGTCCTAGATCAATGTCACTTTCAATAATTGCCTTCCTCAAGGTCAAAACATTCTTAGCAATAAAGGAGCAAAATAAAGAGCAGAGAGGTTAATGTTGTTAAAAATTGAAGGCTTCATTAAAATGAGAATATATTTAAATGAGCACAAAATCTCCTAAATGACAACTACATGTTAGTGTAGCAGCACATGTTGATGTTCAGTTAGATGAATTAATGTTGCTAAAAATCAAAGGTTTCATTAGAATTATTTAAAGATGAACATGACCTGCTTTCCCCATGTGAAGTGACAAATACATGTGAGTATATGTGCTACACAACTAATGTTCGACTTTAGGACAATGATTTTCTTTTAAAGAGTGATAGATAGTTTTGAGGATGCAAACAAGAATATAGTTTGTGTGGTATATATTTTATTGAATATTTTAGATGATTAATATGTTTTACTAATTATCCTATAAAATTACTTTGAAATTCTCTTTGAAATATCAAATTTTAAGTTGCCATTTTCAATAATTACAATTTTTTATGACATTAATGTCATATTTTAGACTTTCATATGTTATCCGTACTAAGCTGTATCTTTAGTCTTTGTCTTTTTTTTTTTTTTTATTTTAATTGGC
>Ga0214543_1000268_pt1:0-80000 | contig 81199 bp, 38 predicted proteins | sample CNSS2metaG_FD_160094 | JGI IMG/M metagenome (GOLD analysis project Ga0214543, IMG submission 160094) | Root nodule microbial communities from cowpea collected in UCLA plant growth center, Los Angeles, California, USA - CNSS2 | ecosystem: Host-associated > Plants > Roots > Nodule | place... | reverse complement strand
GATGGACTCAAACTTTATCTCTTCCTCTCACATTTCCCCATAAACTCCACTTGTCCGGTGCACGCCGTATATAAGTAAAGCTGCTCCATTATTTCTTTTCTTTTCGTTCATTTTGTTTTCAATATTTTAAACACCATTACTATAATTTACTTCTTAACTCTATTTAAACTTTTTGGATTACTTAAATAATCAATTCACAAAATATATATATATATATATATATATATATATATATATATTTATTACTTGATAAGATTATACATTATTTGAATAGTTTTTTGTTTTTGTTTTTCTCTTTCGTGGTTATTCTCCATCATTGACCTTTTTATAACTTATGATTAAATGTTTTTATCAATAAAATTAAATTTAAACTTACACCAAATACACTATACATCTTTTAGTTAACTTACTTTTCATCTTCTAAAAATACATATTTAGAGGAAATGAGTTTTTTTAATCCAGTTAGAATTACCCTTTTGAAAAGTTATAATTATAGTTTAAAGATAAAATATATATTTTAACGATGAAATTATGTTCCGTTATAGAGAAACATGAAAATGATATAGCTGAGTTGACAGTGTTAAAAATGGTCATCCATTGCACATCACTTGCTTCTGGTTGCGTGCATAAGTATTTGATTTGAATACAACTCCTCTGTTTAATTATATAAATCTCTGCTTTATCTTATTTACCATCATGCCCTAATCTATTTGTCAGAATAAATAAACAAAATTATAGATGTTTAGATTCTTTTACAAATATATCCATTATATCATGCTAATGCTTTACAACTCATAATAAAGCCAAGCATAAAATCCAGTGTGTGACAATGCAAACTTGGGCTATAATTTTCTCACGTGACACATTTTCTTATCATTACAATCACTTCTCTTATGGAAGATTAATGTATTTTTATCTATTGATGATAAATTTTTTTCAATATATATCATCATGCTAAAGATATTAAGCATGAATTTTTAATGTACTTTTAATTATTGCGATGCCATAATAAGGTACTGAAATTCAAAACCTTACTCAACGACATAAATTTGACCATTTTCCCCTTTCTCTCTTTTTTTTTGTACCATCCATCTTTCAGTACCATTTTTCCCTTTCTCCATCTCTTCTCCTCTACCTGCTTCTCCTTTGTCCCTTTTTCTCTTTCTTAAGATTTATATGATTCATAAGTTATTGTTCAAACTTAGATTTTGTTGACGGTTTGTTGGTTATTACTTACGTGAAATTTGGATTCCTGAAAAATGCGCATAAAGTGTTTCAGAATGTCTTTTATGATAATTAAGAGGATGGAATGAGATGAGATGATTCTTTGTAGTTGGTGGAAAAAAGTAGTAAAAAATGAAGAAAAAAAAAAGTGAAAAGTGGAGAGAGAGAGAATAAAATAAAAAATAATCAGAAAAAAAAACAAAAGATTTAAGAAATAAAAGATAACCAAATTATATGTCACACTTTACAAACGAAATTATAATTTATTGACTCTATTTAAAAATATAACAATTCAATTAAATAAAAAATATACAATGTAATTACTAATTAAACCTAAAGTTCACAAAACTGATTCAATAAGATTAAGTTTATTTATTTAATGAATAAAAAATGAATAAATATGGTGAAAAGTGGAGAGAGACAATAAAATAAAAACTAATCAGAAAAAAAAGCAAAAGATTTAAGAAATAAAAGATAACCAAATTATATGTCACACTTTACAAACGAAATTAAAATTTATTGACTCTATTTAAAAATATAACAATTAAATTGAATAAAAAATATATAATGTAATTACTAATTAAACCTAAAGTTCACAAATAAATAAATAAATATATATATATATATATATATATATATATATATATATATATATATATATATATATATATATATTTTGTCTTTAACATATATGAGTAAAATTTAGTTTAGTTGATAATAAAGATGATGACTTTCATGACTTACCAATTTTTGTAATCACGAAATCAAATGGAAATGATAAAACGTGAATTTTATATTTAATTTTAAAGTATGAGTTATGTATTGAGGGAATTTCAAAATAAAAGTGGAGATTAATTTATATTACTATTTACTGTAAAATAAATTTACACTGAAAAATACAATAAATATAACTTTAATGATTATTTAAAGTCAATCTATAATATGATAGGATGAAATAAGATATAATAATAAAGAAATATATATAAATAATAAGTTATAATATTTAAATAATATTATGTTATCGCGTTTTATATGTGATAAGATAAGTAGTGATAAAGAAGGGAGGATAGTGACATCAATAGCGAGTGTGACAATTCTGTTGAAAAAGTAAAAGTCACAATAATATAATAAAAAAAATAAAGGAGGTGAAGATGTTAATACGATAAATACCATGATAATAGCAACAAAAATTCATAATATATATAAAAGTTTACCATTTTTCATAATATTTTTGTATTAAATTTTATTTAAAATTTAAACTTAAAATTACTGTGCAGTACAAAAAATAAATAAAAACTTACTATTTTTCTTTAAAGAATGGTTGAAGAAATTTGAATAATAAAGGTAATGTAAATACGTCATTTTTCTTAATTCTGTTGTTTTGTTATAAGAAAAATTTGATAGGAAGTTGGGTACTAGAGGTACTCGTAAAACTATAAAATAAAAATTCTTATATTGTTTCTGATTTTCCTTTTTGGTGGTATAGTAATATAGAACAAATATGGTTAGACTTTCCATTAAAAAAGAAGATACAATTTGCATATTATATAAGTTTCCTATTTTGGATGTTTGAAAGAGAGGAAGTGAATGTATCTTAGTCGCCCATAGCAGAAGTGGAGTGGACCCATATCCATTATGTTTTTTGTTGGTCACAAACTTTGGGGAAGTAACATTAATTAATGTGTTTGGTTCGAAGGTTGTATGTTGACAAAAAAAATATTTGAAATCCAAGAAAAGGAAGTAACATGAGGACACATGTACGGACCGCACCTCTAATGGTTCAATGTTCATCCCCACAAATCACAAATAAGTATGAAAAGCTATGCTAAAGAAACTCGCTAAGTGCATGAACAGTGATCTTGTACCATTTACAGATCCAGAGTGTTGTCGTTTTATTTCAACTTGCAATTGCAGGTTCCTTATCAAAAAATATATGTAGATACCCAAAATAGAATATGACACCCAAATGAAACAATATAGAATTTTATAAATGTTATATCGTATAGGATAGGAAAAAATAAGACAAATGATAGATTTTAGATGGGTATTTAAAGTAATGAATATGCACGTATCCGTGTTCTTTACAAAAAAATCATTATAAAAATTCTTTGAATTATCGATTAAAATAAATTTGTTGATAAATTTGAACTATTAACAAATTTTTAATTTTTAATTACCGATTATTTTTATTGATAAATTTATTTTCATCAATAAAATTTATTAATAAATTCATTGATAATACAAATTATTGTCCGGCATAGTTTTTAGTTGAAAATTTTCTTGGTAATCAAATATAATTAATTTCGTTGATAATTTTAAATTTTTATTAATAAAAAATTTATCTGTTGAGAAACAGTAAATCTTCGGCCTATATATATTATAAATTAAGTGGGTAAAATATGTTGGTAAAATTTGTCGATAAAATTCATCAATAATTTAAAATCTTAATTATCGATGAATTATTTTGTGGATAAAAAGAGCAATAAATTTTTTGTCGAATGCTAGCAAGAAATATATATTATAGATTAAGTGAGTCAGTAGGAGGAGATGTCAAGGTGTGCCGAGGTACTAACACAATTATGGCACAATAGTAGTGTGGTGGTGGGACAACAATGGAGGAGGAGAAAGAGTAGAGAAGAAGAGAGAAGGAAAAATAAGAGAAGGAGGTGGAGAATGAGAAGAAAGAGGAAGAGAAGGAGGAGCTGATAACAAGGTAACGGTGAAGGAAAATAGTGGTGGTGGCGGTGACGAAGGAAGAGGAAAAGGGACCAAGGAGGTATTGGAAGAAGAAGAAATGGAAAGATAAAAGGAAGAAGAAGGAGGGAGGAGGAAGAAAATGGACAAAATTATGACATTTATTCGGTAGACCATCACTAGGTCGTCAATAATTTTGATTTATTGACAAACTTTATACATTATTGATGAATTTTAGCTTTTAATAATATCAATTTTTCTTGTAATACATTGATATCATAATCTGTAGGCATACACATGGATTATTACATCTCTTTTTGTACACAAATCTCAACTCAAAAATACAATTTGGATATTTCATGAAAAGAGAGTTTAGGATCAATAAATTTTTTATTTTTTAATTTTAAAGTCTTAAAGTTGAATCAAAATAATTATCTTGTCGATAATTCTATTTTCTTATCGATTAGTAAAATAATGGAGACGATAAATTCTTTTACATCGTACCTAAAATAACTAAAAACTCTTATATATAACAATTAAAGCTACATCGTATAAAAGACTTGTATTTTTTTTTCAAAGATGCTAACTCTTATGTATAATTCAATACTTGAATTTAGACATGTAATTTAATTATACTAATTATGATAAATTCAAAATAAGATAAACAAATATTAATACTAGCATAGAATCATAATTATGCCTTAAAATACAACGTGTTTAGTGTTAAGTTTAGTTAGACTGATTACCATTATATTGATATTTAGTCTTATTTGTCTTAAGAGTTTTATGTTATTCCTATTATATATATATATATATATATATATATATATATATATGTTATATTATTTGGATTACATTACATGTGATATATATTTGTTCGTACTACACCCAATAGTTTTACATCGTTTAGAGAAGTTGAGGATTAAGATGGTTTAAATACTCCTTTCTCCTCCCACCCACCGAGACGTCTTTTAAGGACAAAACTGTGACGGAGTAATGTTTTAAAGTGGACAATATCTTGGGTGCATGGTGATTGATACTAACGATGTCACTCTACATATATATGTAGGTCTTTTTTTATACCTGCATGTTAACGGGGCAGATACAAATACTCTAATTAAATTAAAAAAAACATGATTATAATATTAACACATTGATTTTGGAATGACTTATTTTTTATTAATTGGTTTTAAAAAAAATTCATTTCTTTGTAAACTGTCATTCAATACTATTTACATAGGTTATTTGGACTTTGTTTGAAATTTATGAAAGTTATGTATTGTATTTTATTTAAATTTACGATTAAAATATATTATTAAATATTTTAATTTTTTTTTTGTAAATACTCGCACATACCCATGGATATTCGTGGATATTAAACAAATATGCGGATACTCACATAACAGATACCTGCATACAGTGGCGAAACTTCATACAATATGTTGGGGGTGCCAACATTTTGGTTAAATTATTCTTTGGTCCATTTTTTTGTCTAAAAATATCATGTTGGTCCTCTAGTGTTTTTTAGTTTCAATTTGGTCTCGATTTTATATAAATTAATGCAATTTTATCTTTTTCGTTAAATTTCTTGAAGCGGAACAAGAATTTTTCATCAAAATTGATACTACGATTATGTCAATTACACCAACAAAGCAAATCATTAACAACTTCAATTTTGATGAAAAATTCTTGATTTGATTCAATAAATTTAACGAAAAAGGACAAAATTACATATTTTTTTAAAATTCGGATCAAATTAAGATTAAAAAAAATTAGATGAACAACTTAATATTTTTGAATGAAAATAGGAAGCAAAAGAATAATCCTAACATTTTTATATAAACTAGTCAAAACATTGTATTTACTTTTTTTATGATAATAAAAAATAATAAAATTACAATTATTATTATTATAATTATAAAATTAGATATAAATAATTTTTATAATTTTAGTATAATTAATTTTCATTTATAATGGTTCAATTTTAAAAAATAAAAGATGATTAAATTAAACAAATAACCATTTAAAAAATAATATTAATAAAATAATTATTTTTATTTAAAAAATGTTTAAAAGATTAAATTGAAAAAGTAATTATTTTTATTTAAAAAATGTTTAAAAGATTAAATTAAAAAATAAATGTAAAAAAGAAATATTTTTCTCATATATATATATATATATAAATGTGTAATATTTATTAAAATATTAAATTTAAAAAATTTTATTTAAAATCATATATTAAAATATATAAATGTAAAAAAAAATGGGGGGCCATGGCTCCCTTTTGTCCCAACATAGTTCCGCCATTACCCGCATACTGTCAGGAAGACTGGGAAGATCTGAGCCTAATCAGATAAGATATTGACACCACTCTCAACCCAAAACTTTAAAACAATGAGTTTATGGGTCTTTATTCTTATATAGTGTTCTACTTTCTAATTTCTGGTCAATGTGGGACTTAGACTCACACTTGAATTTCTAAACTTCATAATTAATCAGTATGAGTTTTGATCATGAAGACAGATAAGTAGTCAAATCCATCTTCACAGCACTTGATTGTCATCTGTAACTACAGAATAATCAACTTAACATTAGAAAGCAATTAGTGACAATGTACTATGGTTTATATATGTGGGTCTTAACCTGTTCTTCCACATGGATAAGAGTCACGTAGATTTTTTTTTTTTATTTGTTCATTTGTTTGAATGGTATCTTGAACTTCCTTTTTCTTCCTTAACATTTCTAAACTTCATAATTAATTAGAAAATGTATGAGGAAGAAGGAGTAATAATGAGAATGAAAGGAGGGAAACTACAATTTAAATATTTGTAAGGGAGTTAGTTGGATTAACTTGATAGGAAAACTATTTAATAATAAGAATGAAATAGTAGGATATCAAATGACAGTAAATTAATGTCATGATTTCAAGAATCATAAGAGATTCAATGTAAATGATGATTTATAAAGAGACACAAATTCAACCTAAGGTATGATAAAATTTAGTGAGAATAAAAATGAGATAATAAGAAAATTTTATATTTGATACTCATATTTCCTTTCAAAAATAGAAAATCAAAGATGCTGGGAAAGATGCTCATTGATTAAGTTTTCAAAGAAAAAAATCAAGTTAAAAAAAAAGTTTATCAAGTAAGTTTCAAGGTGACTAACAAAAATGTAATATATAACTATTCATTGTTTATGAAGTTGAGTTATACGGAAGTGAACGAGCTTGCTGATTATTTAACTTGATTTGAATCAAGATTTTTAAAAATAAATATTTCAACAAATATAATGAAATTTAAATATGTGTTAGGAATTCAAGTATGAGTCTAAGTCCCACATTGGTTAAAGTAGAGTACTATATAAGAATAAAGACCCCATAAACCCATTGTCTTAGGTTTTGGGTTGAGAGTGGTGTCAATTTCTTATGTGGTTAGGCTCAGGTCTCATTTTTGTTGTATCTCTCCGGTGAAACCCCCTCCTTATAAACCTAAGAAGTGGTATCGGAAAGTTTTCATATCAACCTCTTATTTATCAATGTATTAGTGTGAAGGTTTAATATTGTTTTAACTCGGTATTTGTAGTAGATGTTAAATATTTTTCTTTTTTATTTTGTTAAAATGGTCTCAATATTTATTAGAATGAGTAAATGTGACCTTTTTCATTAAGATGATAATTTGACATTATGATATATTTATGTTTTTGTGGAATTATTTCATATAGGAGGGTTTTTTTTATTAGCAATAACAAGTATGAATAAATTGAAATAATAGAGTTGTCCCAACCCTTGTACAAAAACACATAAAGGTTGAAAGTGAAAACATGAACATATTACATTTGTATTTTTTTCCACGAAACCTCACAATAGCCAGAAGCATGTCTATATTCTCAACCTACAAAATCTATAAAACCAAATTTCGAGTTTATACTCAAAATTCATCCACACAAAAGTAATTTTAGGATGATATAGAATGTTCATTATTAAGGAGCTTTTATGTACATGTGATATGAGTCTTACCTCACATAAGAATTTAGTACTATTTTTAACTCAAAATCTTAAGATAATTTGTTTATAGGTATTTTATCTATATAGTATTTAACTTTATCATTTATATTCGATGTGAAACTTTGCCTGACAATTGAATTTCCAACATATCTGTACAGACAAAAAAACCATTCATATCCTTCTACCAAGTCATAATCTTGTAATAACATTTGCATTGGTCCATTTTAATAAATATTGAAACCACATTATGTCAAAAAAAAATTAAGAAAAAAATTAAACAATAACTATTTAGAATTTAGATTGAAGTAACTATTAATATTGAAATAAAAAGAGTTATTAAGCTTATTTTTATATTTAACTTTATCTAACCAAGCTTGTTTGTATTTTAATTTAGTTAAAAACAAGGCAAGGTAAAGATATTAATCAGACATGAACAATTTATATGACGTTTTTATGCCAATAGAAAATAGTCTTTTAAAATAATAATGGATGCATTTTCACGATATTTTAAATTTATGGGAATTTTTATAAGGAAAAGAATAGATAAATGTGAGTATAATATTGTCTAAATGGAGTGCTCTAGTTGCAAAATTTTTGCTTTGAAAATTTTAATCTTTCATCTAATTCGTTTAGTCACAGTTTCAATGTAGGAAAAAGTAATTTTGTAAAACATGTTTATAAGTTTATGGTGTTTTAAAAATCCGTTTATTTTATTTTTTACAAGAAAAATATAATTTTAATTTTCATCTAATAATCATTAAACTTCAATAAACTAAACTATTAGTAATTTAGATATGAGTTAAAAGTTTCACGTGAATAAAAAAAAAGTGACATATAAAAAATACCAATTAATATTGAATTTTAAAGTTTTATGTTCAAATATTTTAATGTAGAAAACCATAAAAAAAATGTGGTCAATCTTCCTAATCTATTTAAAAACAATTTTTTAATTAGTTATATTTATAGAATCTGATTGGGTTATTAAGCACTAATGTGTAGTTGTTTATTTGATGCCACGTGCTACGGGCTACTACCCTCACCCACATTCCCCTACGGAATAATTCAGTCAAAATGTACTTATAAAATTGATGTCTTTAAAGTAAAGCTATTTTTCCAAATTTTGTGATTCGTTCTCTATTTTAAAAAGGCCATTTTGATCTTGAAATGGGACATTGGCATTGTCATTTGGTCGTTTTAGATTTTGTTTCATTAATTTAACTTTTAAAGAGTTAAATTGTTAATATTATAAGTGAGTTAAGTTTTATTTGAATGAGAAGTGAAAAGTAGAAATTTGAAGAAAGAAAATGAATAAAATGAATGTGTGAATCTTGAAAAGAAGATTTGAAAGTTGTCCATAGGCAGAAGTTCTGACCATTGGATACGGATCTTATCTGGTTCCATACTTTGAGTGTTGCGGAAGATTTTTGTTTTACAAGTGTTCGGCTGAGGAAGAATTGGAGAAATTTATTTGTCCGATGCATAATTTGACGGTCAATTGTTGCGTGAACAACCGCATTGGGTGGTTCACGGGTGAACCAGAACCCATTACTGTTGGATATATCATTAAAATATTCAGCGCATTATCAGACCAATCTTCTTCTGCACAATCTGCATGCAAACGACATTTTCAAGGAACAAGAAGAGGCAAATGAAAAAGTTTATAGCTTGATGATGATGTATCACAACTCCCACATCGGAGCGGTGTTGGGTATGGTGTGTTCTGGAGCTTCCACCGTACTGCGTTCTGGTACAAAAGATCCATGCTTGGTGGCGGAAAGGAGTCGAGTGATTAATGAATTAGTTATGTGTAGTAAAAAGTTTGCTTTTTCTTTTTGTTTATTATTATTTTTATATTTTATTAGTTTGAGATAATTGTTTTTATTCTTTAAAATGTCTAAAAATTAAATAATTGTTTTTTTATATGTTAGTTTTAAGATAAAAAAAAGGAACATCTTATTATTAATAAAATATTGTATGGCTTAGATACTACTTTTAATTTTTTTTTTTTTAAGGATTATTATGGTTTCTAATTATAATGCATTTTTAATATTGGTTTCTATTGATTTTGTTAGCTCTAGTTCCTTTACTTAAAAGTGTGTGTCACATTATTTATTTGTTTTATGATATGTGTCTTGTTTCTAATTACACATGATCCAGACTTAAACCTTTATTTCTTCTTATCTTCTTCTTCTTCTTCATACGAGATGGTTCACTTCTTTCCCTATTCATACATGTGAGTCACCTATCACCTAGCTGTTGGTCACCTTTTAATTACACATGATCCAGACCCAAACTTGTGTCGGTATCTTGTGTATAAGTTCTCGTTTTAAGGCCAAAGTGTGTTCTCAGCTTGTAATCGACAAGGTCATACTAAACATTCTTGTCTTGTTTTATGTTATTCTTTGATTGTTTGTTTATTGTAGTGGTTGGACAAGGACACCTCAACTAACACCTACTAAAGACCCAGGGATGAAGATACCTCGACCAATGTACAATGAAGATCCAAAGATGAGGACATCTCGACCAATGTACACTAAAGACCCAAGGATAAATACACCTAGCCTAATATGCCAATGTAAAGATGTATGAATAAGCGTCCACGTAAGCAACATCAACTTAAAGTATAAAACGTTTTTAAATTAGAATGAGTTAGGGATAATCATATTTAGGAAACCATAAAAACAAGTAAACCTACGAAACCTAGGCCCAAGAAGGACAAGGCCTATACAGGTACTATAAATAGTCATTATTCATGAGGTATGTCAGTAATCATTATTGCATTATTCTCTCAACTGCACTTCCCTAACTTGAAGGTCAGAGTGTCTTTACAGGCACCCCACCTTAGAAAGCTCGGCCACACCCGAAGAAGATACCACAACATAGTAGAGTGGAAGGTTCTTGTACAAAGAAGAAGGAAGACAAACACATGTGACTACTGTGACATCTTAGCCTAGTAAGAAGATTTGTGTGCTTCTAGGTACATCTCGTTCTAGCAAGAACATCTATCTATTTCATTATTAGATGTAAACGTTCATAATCATATAACCCTATAGAATTATATTCTTATTCAATTGAGAACATATTTAAATTTCATATTGTTTGTTCTAAATCTCGTAAAAATATAAAGTAAAACAAGTTCATACACTAACTAAAACATAAAAAAAATATTTATCATTGTGTCATTAATGGATACAAGTTTATGACACAAAGTCAAAATGAAGGAAAAGGTATCACAAATATATTTATGTCCAAGGGGGACAATCTAATACAAAGCAAAATAATTACTATAGAATGTTAGGAATCCAAGTGTGAGTCTAAGTCCCACATTGACCAGAAATGAGAAAGTAGAGCACTATATAAGAATAAAGACCCATAAACCCATTGCCTTAAGGTTTTGGGTTGAGAGTGGTGTCAATATCTTATGTGGTTAGTCCCAGGTAAGGGTTCCAGGTAAGCGTGTCCCGTTAAGAAGAACGACGGTATAGAAAATGGCAGAAAATGAGTACTCGTGATTGAGCAGCTTCCGCTGGAGGGTGAGTGATTGGGACATAGAATATTAGTAATATTCTAGTGGTGGACTATATAGGTTTTCCTAACAAAAAATGGTTTTATTCAAGTATGATTGGTTTGATTCAAATTGTAATTAAGGATGATAATGAGATGGGACACGTGTGAGTTTGACTATTTTCTTACTCTCAAAGTAAAAATTCATACTCATTCATCCTGGTCAAGTATGAAATTCATGTCATATTCTCGTCCAGTAACATATATATCCATACTCGTATTGTAAAAATGTGTAATTAAAGTTGTCAAAATGGGTTAAAATACATGGGCCAACCCGACCCACCACGAGTTTGGGCCGGGTTGGGTTGAAAGTTTTTTATAAATTTCAGTACGGGTTAATCTTTTTTCCGATCCACCGAGAACCTAGCTCACTCAGGTTGAACCCATGGTAAGTCACACAAGTGTTTTTTATTATGTTGGGATTTGCATTTGGGTCGGATTGGGTTGTTTGTAATTGTTGTTAGATAGTAATTTGCATTTTTGTGATTTTGGTTTGTATTTAGAGTTTAACATCATTTTGAATTGCATTGAAGTTTATTCAGATTTTAATCAGGCTTATAATTTAGTTTTTTTTTTGTGATCGAAGAAAAAAATTGTATATATTTTTAATTAAGTGAGCCAATGAACCAACCTATTTAACTCACCAACCCATGGTGGACTGGGTTGGGTTCAAATTTTTTTGGCTCCTAATAAGTAAGCCGAGTTGGGCTAGGCCGGGTGATCCATTTTGATAGCTTTATGTGTAATTGAGTTTGTTATATAAGAGTAAAAATACCATGGGGATTAGAGTGAACTTGTTGTATATGGAATAAGTTGAACGATAAAGAGAGAATGCAAGCAAAGAAAGGTTCTTCAAATGGAGCAAAACAAATAACCAAAAAAAATAATGAAAATAAGTATCTTTAGCCTACCTAACAAACTAAAAGTGTTTTAAAAATTTAAAGCATGGACATGTATGTAGACAAGGATGGATTAGAGCATCCAAATGTTCTATTTAATATAATTCTTTTATATATATATATATATATATATATATATATATATATATTTCAATACTCGATTTAAAATATCAACTATTACCCGTATTCATATTCATGCTGGAATTCCTCCTCAAAATTGGGACATATTTGAACAATTCCAACGATGATGGTTTTGCACTAGAAGAAAAAAAGACAATTACCTACGACCAAGATCTGTAGGTAATTATGATTTACTTTCGGATCATATACGACAAAAATTTGTGGATAAATCTTTCATAGGTAACAATTACTTGCGAATTTTACGTATGAATATATTATCTATGATTTTACCTATGAACAAATTATATACGGATCTTAACTACGGGCCAGATCAGCAGGTAATTTTCTATAAACCAGATCAACAGGTAATTACCTAAATGTTTTATCAGTAAGTAATTACCTATTGATCTGATTTGTAGGTAATTACACTATGAAAAAAGACAAATTATATAGCAATTAAAAATGTTGATTCTAATAATTATATAATCTGTCTCAAAAAAATTGTAGTGATTAAATTTACCAACATATAAGAAACCATAATATTTTAATTACTAAAATACTTTTTCTATTTTTTTTAACTTGTATAACTTGTTTATCGTGCATCATTTTACAAATCTCCTCATTTATGATTTGGAAAATGAGTTTGGTAGAAAACTTTAGGACATGAATTTGTCAATTATAGTAAGTAATTTTTAGAATGAAATTAAACTCAATTCATATTACCACCGACTTATAAAGGCAAATCAATGTGACTTAAGTAAGTGATAAATTCATTCAAAAGAAAAAGATGTTGAAAGGAAAAAAGAATGGATGAATTTTAGGCATAGATACAATGAGAATTTGGAGATTTAGTGGTAGGAATGTGTGTCTAATGATGTGGAGGTTAAAAAGGATAATGTTAGAAGAAACACATATGAGTAAATTAAGTATACATTTACACACAAGAATAATGTATCAAGATCTCGAAAAAAAAAATTGGTGACCCAAGATAAAGAAAGAAGAAACACAATATGTAGCAACATATTTAGTTTGTTATAAACCTAAGATAGAACATCGTAATCCAATTGGAATGGTATGATCCTTCTCTATACTTGATTGAAAATGAGATACTATAGCAATTTATTTTGGACTTGGCTTGCCACAATCAATTTAAAATTTTGATTTCGTATGGATCACTGTGGATAGGCTAACAAAGTATGTTCACCTTTTATCCATTAACATTATAAATGTTTATAAAATGAAAAATTATAAAATTATAACATTGTAAAATAAGATAACATTATGGAATCATAAAAAGATAAAATTATAAAATTACAAGATTATAAGACTACAAAACTATAAGACTATAAGAGTAGTATAAAACTATAAGATTATAAGAGTATAAGATTATAAGATTATAAAACTATAAGATTATAAAATTATGAATTTTTAAAAGGCTTAATTATGTTAAGTCCATGATAAATTTGAAAATTTTCAATTGAATTCCTAATAGATTTTTACGATTTACTGGGTCTTTACAATTTTAAAAATTTTCAATTGAGTTCCTACAGTTAAATGTTGTTGTTAACTTTGTAATGTGGTAGTTATCTTGCATTGTCATCCTTCTTAAATATTGCCACATAATATTTTTTTACAAGATAACAAAGACCTTTCCCAAATATTTATTTTCTTTAGCGAAAATTGTTTTTAAATTTAGTTAAAATTATAAATTATAAAATTAAAGATAAGAAAATAAAAAAAATACAAAATTATAAAAATATAAAATATGTAATTAGAAAATTATTAAATACAAAATTATAAAAATATATAATTTCATAATTACGAATTATAAAATATAGAGATATAAAATTACAAAAGTATAAAATTATATAATTATAAAACTATAAAATTAAAAAATTATGAAATTGTGAAATTATGAAAATAAAAAATTATCAAATTGTAATTTTTTAATTTTTTTTTGTAATTTTTTAATTTTTTAATTCATAATTTAATAGTTATATATTTAATATTTTTATAATTTATTATTTTATTTTGAAATTTATAATTTTAATTAAATTTAAAAGCAATTTTCGTGAAATATAGTATATTTAAGAAAGATCTTGTCATGAGGGTCTCTTGTAACAAAATATCATGTGACGATATGTGGCGACATTTAAAGAGGTCGACCATGCAAGATAAATATCACATCACAAAATTGAAATAAATATTTAACTACAGGAAATTGAAAAGTTTTAAAATATCAAAGATTCAATAGACTACAAATATTTATTAGGAAGTTAAAAATTCTCAAATTTATCAAGATTCAAAATATAATTAAGTCTTTTTAAAATTAAAGAGTTATAAAAATATTAAATTATTAAATTATTAAATTATTAAATTATAAAATAAGGTATGAGATTTAGTAGTTGAAATAATATACAAAATAAGACTTGTCTAGTTCATACAAAAAAGTTAATTCATAGAAAAGTTAGACAACAAACCAATTAAAAATATGATAGACTTTTTTAGCATGTGATAGATCATAAAAATATAAATTCAAGCATTTACGAATTTATTCTTATCTGTAATTGTAAAACAGCCTTGTGGGAAAATAGATACCACCCAAGTGAGCCCTCAACTGGGCGCCGGAAAATTAAAGTCAATATCATATCCTTATTTTGCACTTTTTCTTTTTCCAGGGAAATCCAGCTATCATTTTGTTTCTTTCGTAGTAAAATAGATCTTAAAGTGGATATAGATTCAGAAAATAAACTTTTTCCACTAAGCCCACTCATGAAGTAGACAATCACTTCTAGGACGTGATAGTGATACTCACGCTGATGCAGTTAACACCCAATATCCTTTTTTCTTGGATTTCTGCTAAATTACACATGATTATACTTGGACGCTTTTATTTATAACGAAAAAGAGTTTCTTTTTTAAAAGGTACCATTATACCAAATAAAAAGTTCACAAAAAAAAAACAAAAATCATTATCACGCTACTTTGTATATTTATCTGATTTTAGTGTATGAATGTTTTCACCTACGGGTTTGTTGTGCATCGAAGATTTGTTGGACCGAGTCACGATTCAAATATGAGATTCTTTTGGAGATAAATGCGGAAGAAAAAATTGCTATATATAACATTAATTGTCTCGTAACATAGGTCAAATTGTAGAATTTAGATTTTATGTTGAGTTTTTTTGTGTTGTTTCTCTATTGTACCTTCATAATACACTAATTATCATTAATTTTGACGTTTTAAAATATATTAAAAAGATATTAAAAATACCAATATAGTGTGTATTTTTAATGCTCAGCAGAGGACAACACAAAAAAAAAACAGTAGATGATCTAGATTCCAAATTGTGTTTGGACTGTTACATTCTTAAGTAAAAAAAAAATAAAGATTACATTCTAACTGATGATTATAAATTTTTGACTTAGTGGTATGCACTCGATCCTTCCACAACCAACCTAAATACAAAATAGTGTACTTCTTACATACGTATCACTTTTACAATACAATAAAAAGTCCACATCCGAGAAAAGAAAAAGAAAAAGAAAAATATAGTTATGATGTTTGTGTGTAGTAGCTACAAATGTTTTTCTTTATTAAATAGTATGTTTGACCAGTTTTGAATGTTGAAGTAGAAGCACCAAAATTACAAGTTTCTATATATTGAACAAGTTGTTTTGTAACACCAGCTGGTCATGTTACACATTGGGATAAGGAATTAAATGTAATAGGTCCAAAGAGTGAAAATGAGTTAGAGCCACTTGCAAATGATGCGTGTGTTTCTCAGTGTGCAACTCGCGGAATAAAAAAAGAAGAGTACTAAGAGTCAATTCATACACATCATTTATCCCATAACAATAAAACTATATAGTTGAGATTGGAACACGAATTGACTAGATGCAAAGCAAATGAATGAAATTGTATAATGGAATCTTTCTCCATCTTAACCCTATTTGTCCATTACACAGACATGATGAATGCTTATGTGTAATTGTGGATGCAGTTAAATGCACCAAATTATTGAGCTGTAATCTATGATTGTAACCTATGGGCTTAAACAAAACCAGAACATTGTGGGAAGGAGGAAATGAAGTAAAACCAGTGGGCAATCCCAGAATGTTGGTAGTTGTTTTGCAATCTGATAAACCCTACTGTTTTTGTCTGGAAGAAGTGTGTATTGTGGTTGGAGGAATCTTAAGATCCATAATTTATTACTCCGCGTAGCATAGAGTGGTCTATTTTTTTGTCAACATATAATATTTAATGTCCCACATTTAGTATTTGAATATGTTCTGGCTACGATATCTCACACAATACTTAGGGGCTAGGGAAACAACTGTCAAAGGTATTTCATTTAAAGATTTTTTCATTGTATATTTACGGTTTAGGATTGAAATACATAAATTTTCTTTATGCATTACTTTCATGGTAATTACCTTTTATTTAATTTACTTTTCTCATAAAGATGCTAATATCCTTCTATTAGTATTATTTCCTCCTACCATGTCAGGATTTCGAATAATAGTAGAGAAATTCAAACAAAAGAAAAAAAAACATTATTTCTCTTTATTTTTCATTGAAAGAATTTTTACAGCACAATACTCTTGAGAGTACTATACAAAAGAAAAAATCCAGATCTTAAATTCAATTTATAATTGTTTTGAATTTATATTATTTTAATTTTATTGTAATAAATTTATCTCAAATTTGAATTTAGTTTTTGGGCTTTAACTTTAGTCCATTTAATTAGGTTTAGATTGAATATAAATTGAATACTTTTTTACATTTTAAAATTTTAAAATTACGGTGAGTTTGAGTTATCTTAAGGTATACAATATCAAGTTAGGACAAACATAACTAAGATAAGATTGTGTTAGGTTGGGTCAAGCTCATGTAAAATTGACTTGGTTAATTAGGTCGGCCAAAATAAATATAAGTGAGATTGAACCTCACTAAAATTAAACTAGGTTAGGTCAAAATTAGAATAGGTTAAGTCAAAGTAAATCCATGTTGGTTGGGCTGGATTAGGTTCAACCTTAAATTGGGTCAAACTCAAGTTAAGTTGAGTTAGATTCAAGTCACGTTGGCTTAGGTCATACCTAAGTTAATCTTAGTCATGTTGTGTACAAGTCAAATTAGGTCAAGCCAAAATTATGTTAAGTTGGTCGAGTTTGGTCTAACTTAGGTCAAGATACGTTGGTCTAGGTCTAAGTTGAGTCAGGCCATGTTAGGTTGGATTAGGGTTGACCAATAGCTTGTTAAGTTGGGACAAGCCCAAAACAAGCCAAGGTGAAGGGGTCCAAGTTAACTTGAGAAAGGTTGACTTGAGATGAGTCAAGTCATTAATCTAGGTAAGTCGGGGTCCAAGTTGAACAAAGTCATCTTAGATCCACTTAAGGCTAAATTGAAATGAGTCCACGTTAGGCCAAATTACCACCAACTCAATTGGATTGTCTTAACTCGGATCTACATTAGGCTAAGTCGTACAACCCACGTCAAGTTCAATTTAGTTGAAACAAAATTGGACAAAGTTACTAAAACCCAAGCTAAATTGAAATATGTTAGTGGCAATTAACTAATTTAGTTGAAGAAACAATTAAATAGATTAATTAACTAATTTAATCAAACAAACATCATTGAACAAAATATATAAATCAAATTAAAATATCATTCAATCTAATATGTATTAAATTACCAAATTAAAATTTAATTATTTCTAATTTGATTTTTGAAATCAGAAACACAAATTAATGTCATAAAATACAAATCTGAGAAGAAAAGAAAACTTGAATTTAAATGGCTGCTACAAAATTCAAATGTCATGTTTTGTATTTCTTGAAATAATAAGAGTTAGTAAAAGGAACAATTTATAAAGTTTGAAAAATTAAACAAATGAATTATATCTCTCTGATTAAAGCTCACTTAGTTTATATAGGAACTTGCACACAAGGGTCTAAATATTGGTTCTAATTAGGTCCGTAAATTTAATTATAAAAGTCCAAACTAAAACTAAGAGAACTAAATCCGTATAGGTTTATACACAAAAATATATATATAAAAAAAAAAGTTGCTTTAACTATTGTACAAAATACTAGAAACTCCAAATTCAACAAAATATATGTTGGTTTTGAAGTTATAGAAATGGAGACTCCAAATTCGAAAGAATCTACTAATTTATACTTACAATAGAGTAAACAAAACAGAAGTAGAAGCTAATTCAATATGTATATGAAAAATTAAAACAATCAAAAAAAATATTGAACTTAGTTTTGGATAATAGGAGTGTTGAAGAAGACAAAGTATTTTGGAAATGTGTATCATCTAATGATATTTCCATATTTTTTTCATATTAAAAACTTCATTACACACACCCTTTCTCAAAAATACATAGTATGATTCCGAAATAATTTTCAATGATCTCAAACTAATTTCAACAACCCTCCTACTTCTCCGTTGGACGACCAACAACTACAAAACTACAAAGTGTCGCCATCATGGTCGCAAAACTCTCCACCCTCTATAATCTCATTCTCCAACATACCTAATAATAGTAATAATAAATGTATTCACTAATTATGGAAATTAATGCAACTACCACACACGTGCATCAATTTAAATTAATTTCTACTATACATGAATATCAAGGGTTTAATGAGGCTGGAGAATATGTGGATCAAGTTTTCAAATATATTTGGGCCAATTCTTGATGGATGATAATTAAATATACATCCAAGACTTTTCCGCAAATTAAACAAAATTAAAGAGAAAAACATGGAAACAGAAAGTACCTACTAAAACTAGGGGTGGACAAAAAAAATCTAATTTTCTTGATCCAATCCACTCTTGCTTTGATCCAATCCATTTAAAATTCATTTTATTAAAAATTCAATCCATTTAAAATCCATTTAATGGATTTGGATTTCAATCTAATCTACATCTTATATATTTTATGGATTGGACATCCATTCTATAAATTAAGATTTTCAAATATGGATAATCCCAAAAATCCAATCCAAATTTTAAGTTTAGATTTTTAGTTGGGTTAAGCTAAAGGTTGAGATGGACTAGGCTAAATTTAGACTCAGACGGTCCTTGGTCGATGACTTGTACGGACCGAGCAGACCCGACGACCATAAGAGGTTGGGCAGGCCTAAAGATATGAAAGGGCTAGGAGGGCCCGACAAACCGGACGAGTCGATCGGGCCCAACGACCCGGAGAATTTGGGAGAGCTCGATGACCCGAACGGGCCCAACGACAAGGAAAATTCGGGTGAGCCCGATGACCCGAACGGGCCAAGTGGGGCCGATGACCCAAACGGGTCAGGCAGGCCCAATGACCTGAACAGGCCAAGCGAGCCCGAAGATCCTAACGAGCTAGATGGGCCCAAAGACCCAAACGAGCTAGGCGGGCTTGAAGACCCGAAGGGGCCAAATGGGCCCAAAGAACTGAACATGCCAAGCAGACCCAAAGAACCGAACAGGCTAGGTGGGCCTGATGACCCGAACGAGCACGGCGGGCCCGAAGACTCAGATGGACTAGGATGGGTCGGCCTGACGACTCAGACGAGTCATGCCTGACGACCTGTACGTACTGAGTCATGTTGGCCTTAAGAACACAAGTTTTAGAAAATTCAATTTAAATTTCTTTTATAAAAAATGAATTCTAAATTTTGAACTTGATCCATATATTTGGACTGGATTTAAATCTTGATCCAAATATTTGGATCTGAATTTTAAAAAAATCCAAACTAATTTTACTAAAAAAATGGATTTGAGTTGAAAATAAAATCTAATTATTTGAATCTAAAACGATGTGGATTGGATCATTAAAAATCCGATGCATGCCCACTCCTAACTAAAAGCAAGTCCAACAAAGGAAGACATTTCAGTGAGGAAACGTGAGTGAGTTTCTCTGTTTGGTGATTTTAGCTACTTGTTCACAATGCGTGAATGTCCCTTTTGTCTTAATTCTTTCCATCTTTTGATCAAATTAATCTAGAGTTTGTATTCCTTCTCACCGATGCACACACATTTTTAATAAAAATTTATTTTATAATGTCGGCTTTGTCCAAATAATGTTTAATATTATTATATTTTTATTAACTTGTGTTAGTTTAATGCGGTCTTTACCCACTCTTTCATTGATTTTTTATTTTTTATTTATTTATTTTACTTAGCATCGGTTAAACCGATATTTATATTAATAAAATTATTTTTTAATATTGGTTTGGCTCACTCAATATTTAATATTGTTATTTTTATTAATTTATGTTTATTTAGAGTCAATTTAACTCACTTTAACTCACTAAAATATTCATATCTTAGTGTGATAGAAATATGTTAAAATTTTTATATCAACTAGACAAAAAAGTAAATTACAATATATATATAAGATATATATTGCATCTTATATATCATTATTATAAATTAAATTAAATATAAAATTTCCAAACATAAGTTATATATAATAAATAAATGGTTTAATTAGTTATCCATTTTTGTTCATATGTGTTAGTTTGATATCCGCTTTTAAAAAGATATCAATGAGTCTCAACTTTTGAAAAAATGTGTCAATTAGGTCCCTTTCAGAAAAAAATTATTAAGACCATTAAAGGTATTGATATTTAAAATGACTTACAAAATTACTAAATTTTAATATAAATATTACTACTTAATTTTGTAAGTCATTCTAAATATAAATACCATTAACGACATTAATAATTTTTCCCTGAGACATATCTTCAAAAGTTGGGATTCAGTTTACATATTTTTAAAACAGATACCAAACTGATACATCCAAATGAGAGTGAGTACCATCCGACTAATTAAACTTAAATAAATTGAATGGTATTATAATATGCTAGTGATGTCGGTGATCACTAGGTTAAGCAACCATACTACACTGTATTCAAACTCTCCAAGAAGGCACCACGAAGGTGGGTCTCAGATTAAGCGCTTTTAAACATAATTATATAACAGTTAGTTGCTAATAACAATCCAACTAATAACAATCCAATTAACATTAAATCTCACCTCCTTTTATTCATGATGATGCATGAACGGTTGAATTTTGTATACAACACTATATATGTCGTGCTTAATAGTTAATTGTTTCATAAAAAAGTTGTCAACCATGCTTAACTGACTTCATTGGTGCTTGGTAGCAGTGCATGACTCTTCTATTGTTCCATAAACTATTTAACAATCTAGGGTTTAGTATGTGACTGGCCAGCTAGGGTTTTTATAGTATTCAAATCCACTTGTATAATATTCTGGATTTCCAGCTTCACTCAAATTTTAAATTGTGGTATAGTAAATACTTTTATTACAGTTTTTAACGTGTTTATTTGGTAAAAGAGAGTGCAACATGAAACCTGAATAGTATACATGTGCGATTTATTCTGTTAAGTTTAAGGTTAGCATTTATTTTATCCTTTACAAAATACTTATAAATTTTGTTGTGACATATTCTAGTAAATTATTGCCGATTTTTTTTTTTGCAAAATATTTTATATAAAAAAATTTTCATAACAAATTTTGTAAAAAATACTTACATATTTTATAATTTTGTTGAAAATAATTATCAAAAAAAATATTTTTCAATTAAAATTCTTAAAAAGAATAATAATAAAAAATTTATTTTTATAAATTTTTTTAACAAATTTATAAAAAAATCTCACATATATGAAAATTTTTAGTACGGCAAAAGAATTAATGTTACGTCTTTCATCAACAAATACAAGAAACAAGAAAGCAAGGATAAAAATATTTTTCACCAAATAATTTATTAGTTTTTTAGATCGATGCCATTTTATAACTAATCTAGAAAAACACACTTTGATATCAGATTTTTTGTGATATAAAAATATATATTTTTTTTATATAAAAAATTTTATTATATATATATATATATATATATATATATATATATATATATATATATATGACCTTGGATCACGTGCCGTTTAAAACAATTAAAAATCTTAGATTCCGTGTAAATATAGTCAGCATAAAAAGGATTAAGAAAGAGAAATAGAATACACAATATTAAAATATATCTTAGTACTAGCTAATGGGCACCTGAATTATTTTATAATGAATAATGGGTAGCAGATAACTCTTGATCATTTTTTTATGCATGTTCAAGCAACTTGTTTGAGTTTGACTTACGAGCTATTTATAAACATTTAGTAGACTAAGTTGTGAGGACTAAGGTTGTAAGCAAATGTAACATCATCATATTGATGAAGAGCCACAATTTGATCCATGTTTTTCAATTTTATGTTGCTTCCTTTCAAAATACCAAGCTCCAACTTGCTATTTCAGATTTGGAGGCCTACTTTTGAAATTAGACATAAAAGTGGTATTTTAATCACAAGTGGTTGAATTATGGTCTCTTTTCAATTGAAAAACTTGACGATGCCAAACTTTTAATTAAAACTTAGGGTAAACAGTGAATTCGGTGATTGAATGAATAGCAAGCTCGTAATTTCGTTTTTGAAGAATAAAAGTATTATAATTTAAATTTTAAATGTGTAAAGAATATTAGGTTTTAAGGTTATGATGACAAGTTTTGTAATTTAATTTTATCTTTGATTGGGGATTTACCTACTCTTCGTATATAAGATAAATAAAATATTCTTTATCTAAATCTTCCATTTTATTTTATATTAACATCTTGGATTAATAAATCATATGTCTATAATAAATTAGGTGATAAATTCTTATACAAAAACTTTTAAGAAAAAAATAATAAAATAACTTTTTTTTTCAAGAACTAAAGTTAACTACAGTATTTTGTAAATGCTCTTTTATAATAATTTAACTTAAGAAAAAATGGGTTTTTAAGTTATCCACAAGTTACTTTTAACATACTCTAAGATTTATTTTATATTTGCTCTCTTATTATAAAAAGAGTATTTGCGAAGAAAATTATCTACATATAAATTAATTTTAATTTATAAAGAAAATCTTTTAAAAATATTTATTCGCAAGTTTATCTTCACAAACCCTTGATTTTGGGTTAAAGAACCAAAGCAATGACACCCCAAAACTATAAGCATCACTCTTAGATTGATACATGGCCTTTATTTTTTTTTCTTGACACAAGGCCTGTCTAAAGATAGGGGAAATAACTTGTCTTCAGAAATTTCTTTTTGCACCCCGTATTTTCTTCCTGTTCTCCCATAGTTTTTAAAGTTCCTATTATATTTCTATTGTAATTATAATTTTAGATTATATAATTTGTAAATATTTTAAATTATGTAATCCGTAGATATTCTAAATCATATAATTCGTACATATTTTAAATTGTATAATCCTTAATATAAATTTATATTTCGCGTTGTATAATTTGTAATACAAATTTATATTTTAGATTGTACGATCTAGAATATAATTTTGTTTTATGGATTGTACTTCAAAATGCACACGAATTATGAAATCCATAACTTACGTTCCACATTTTTTTCTCATTGATCCTGGTCTTCTTTCTTATACTTTATGTTATTGTGATTTTTTTATTTGTTTTAACAGATACTTTTGAATGTTTTTTAGAGTGAATATTGAAGAAGAAGATGGAGATGGAAGAAGAATATATGGTGGAGGTGGAAGTAAATATGATTTACCCAAAGTATATAAGGAGAAAATAAAAGAAAAGCACCATAGAAAATGGAATGATATATGAAATCCAGCATATTATTACCGTGTTATCTCCTACTGAAGTCAGCATATTATATGAAATTCCAACCCTTTGTTTATTAGAAACTAACAAAAACATGAGAGCTTATTTAATGGGCCTTACCTTTGTCCTAACAGAAGCTCGTTAAAGCCCAGAAAGTTGAGCTTTTTTTTCTTTTGGGATATTTTCTTTTAGCACCCATATAGTTCTAACCGTTCATAGTTTGGAAACATTTTGGGATGACACCATTCAAAAATATATTTTGAATTATACTATAATTAAATATTTTTAAATTTAGAAATATATTTTGTATTGTCATCGGATCGCCAACGTATTTTGAATTTTGACTACTGAAAACATATTCTAAATTATGAAAATGCATAATATGTTATACAATTTAAAATATTATTATAGATTCTAAATATATTTTAAAATTTTAGAGTATACAATTCAAAATATGTGCATGGGTTATTTAATCTAAAAATCATCTAATTTATGAGAAAAGTTAGTATTTTTCAATTATGAAAGTTCATAAAGAAACTACTGAAATAGTAGAAGAAGAAGACTCTTTATCTTGTGGAAGAAAACTAACAAAAGGCTTGGCTTTCTCCTATTTATTTATATTAATAAGCTTTCCCTTTTTGTTACTTCAAATGACACATTTACCCTTATGTTATCTTTTCTCATTTGCTAATTATGCACCATATCTCATCAACAAATATAAGAAAAGTTATTCCTACATTTATATATATATATATATATATATATATATATATATATATATATATATATATATATCAAATTTTCATACATATCTAGGAATTAATACCTGAGCAAACGAAGAGATTAATGAAATGAGGAAATCATTAGCACATGTTTCCGTATCTTGTTTTATTATTATAAATATTAAGTCTACACCAATATGTTTTGGAGATTTAATTAGTTTTTTTTTAAACAAAGAAAATATATTTGATTTTTATTACAATATGTAGAGGATGTTGCATATACGATGTAAACTTCAAGTCACCTTAAAGCCCTATCTATTTAAACATATTACTAAACATAAACAACACAAATTAATAATAAAGCATTTAAATAAATATTAATAACAAATTAATAAAACTAATTATTAAAATATGTAGCACAAGCTACTAAAACATAAACAAGATAAATAAATAACTATTAAACATTTAAATAAAATATTACTAACGCAATTAAAAACATATTAGTAAAACTAGTTATGAAAATATTTATAAAAAATTACGAAAATAATTAATAAAATGTCAATAAATAAACAAACGAAAACTAAGTAACTAAGTAATTTAACACAAGAAAAAAAAAAGTTAAAATTATGCATAACAATCGCAATTTCATCGTGAAGATATGATTACGCACAATCACACATTGTTTGATTTATAGAGAAACAATTTACATTAGGACATAAATGAGCATTTTCATTTTTGAAGTAAAAATTTATTTATATCTCCCTTCTTATTCTCAATTGGTATAAAATTCTTTTCTTATCCCTCTTTATATAGTCAATTATTTTTTATAAAAAATAAAAATAACGATAAAGAAAATATGATATTATCAAATATTCAACATCTGTTACATGTGACATCAGTTAGTGAGTCGAGTTACAACATCGAAAGAACATATATTCATTTTTTCAGTATCAAATATTTTGAAAGAGATTATAATTGTATAAGTTTCAAATCAGAATACTAAATAACAATTACAAAAAAAAATATATATATAAACTATTATTTGGTTGTGATGAAGTTTAACCAAAACATTTATTAATTTTTTAAAATCAAAGTTGATAAAGTTAAAAAATATTTTTTAAAACTATAAAAAAACAAATATTCAAGTTTTAAAATATTTCAAATGTCTTTTTACTATCTTTATCTAAATTCTAATAAAATATATTTTTTATATACTAATAAATATTATATATACACTAAATGTTAAATTAATAATAATTCAAATTTGAATGTAAATCTTTCTTCTTTTGAAATTCAATTTGTTTTGAACGAAGAAATTCAATTTTTTTTGAATGATAATAAACAAAATTATAAATTAGATTATTAGAAAATAAAAACTTAAACATCTCCAACAAAATGTTGTAAGATGATTAAATGAGAAAAGTAACTAAAGACAGACTAATACGTGCTTTGTAATAGAGTGAAATATTTGGAGTCATTGGAATGAAATAGTATTTAAGAACCTTGATGCATAAGTAATCCTTGGATGAATTATGAATAGGTATTATGTTGTCAACCAATTCTACTCTAACTGAATGGGCCTATGTCTCAAACAAACATAAAATAACTTATGCCTATATGAATATAATTACATTTTTATATATAATCCGCTCTCAATTTCATACTTATACTAGATATTTATTTATTCTTTTATTCTCTTAGTAAATTTAAGTCACTAAACGTAATTAAAATTACACTTGAAACTTACTTGATATTCTCACTCATTTTAATTTGACTTACCCAAAACACAAAACACCGTCATGGACTGAAATATGCTATGCTAATTTCTTTTTAATAATTTATTAATTTTCTATTTAGTATATGTAAATATTTTATTAATAATGTGTTTGATTAAATAAATTAAAAAAATTTAAATTATCATTAATAAGTGACGTTTAAACCGAATTCAATTTCACAATATCATCAACTTATAAGATAAGGTTTACGTCTATTTATATCCATACATTTACTTTATTTGTAATTCATGTGAGACTTCCAACACCCTCATCTCACAAATATATATAATTTTGAGCCTGAGAATTAACATTAATAGGTGGTATCACAATGGTTTGATAGGAAATAGACTTAACAAACAATAAACTTTGTTATAATAAATTTTAACTCATAACTCTAATATCATATTAAAAAATATATTTTAAATCTAAGTCAATCTTATAAAATTAGTTTGTAAAATAAGATTTATATATATTATAAATTTAACTGATATCTGATTAATAACGAATATTAGAAAATATGATACTTCAGATGATAATTACATATTTATGTATTTCAAATAATATAATAAAAATTCTTTTAATTTTAAAAGAAATAGTTAATAAATAAATTGGTTACACCTTGTGTAACTTATCAACTTAATGAATCGAAGGAAAGTAACAAAAACTAATTAATAAACTAAATTACCAACTCCACTCATCATCTAGTTTGCATTAATTTGCATTAATTTTAGATAGTTGTTTGTTTAAAAGTATCATTATTTATGTTTTAAAAATGTTTATGTTAGTATTTGTTAAGTAAAATTTTTAACTAGGTTAACTAATAGACAAATAAACTCTATTAATCTATTATTTAATATTTTGTTAAAAAAAATGAAGTTAGCATCTTTTAAATATAAAATACTATATTAAGACTTTTAAAACTTAATGTGTTGGAACCTAAAATTACAAAAACATAAATTAACATTTAATCTAGAAAATATGGACGACAGTAATTTATAGTTTTTTTAATATAAGGATTAAAATACACATTTTCTTTATAAAAACATAAATAAACTATAGGGATTAAATAAATAATTTAATTTTTAAAATGTTAAAAGAAGTACTAAGGTGATACTAATGCAACATGCTTTAAATCAAAACTTCAATCTTGAATGAAATTTTTCTATCAAAATTCTTCTTATATCACCTTTGTGATTTTTTGAATGAGAAAGGGATCAAAAGTTGTGATCAAAAGGGAAAAAAGTCAACAGATCCAAAATCAAAATTCATGTAATTATAGAGTAATTAAAGAAGTCTGGAATTTGGATCACGTAGAGACAATTACAAAATAACAAAACAAAAGAAATGCTGTCATGTTGAATAGATTAGCAGAATGAGTTGACCATTACTCATTCACAGAATTTGGAAGTGCCATTCTGAACCCAACAATCAACTTTCTTTCTTCCATCTCTCACTTTCTCAACGAGAATCAAATCTTGATTTTTAATCCGTTTCTTTTTCACCAGCACCTTCTACTTCTTGTTCTGAAGCAGGGAAAGATGGCGATGTTTTGTTGTTGATTTGTGAAAAATTGATTGCTAAAGATGGCATGGAGAAAAGGGTGTGAAGAAGTGGCTAATTCGAAGCCTCTGTTCCTCACGATCTACACTGTTGTCATCGTTGGCATCGTGGTTTCCTCCTTCTACGTCTTCTCCGCTATATACTCCAGCAACCCATCTGCTGTTCAATCTTCTGCATGGCTCTCTTCAATTTCGAGTATGTGTTTCCATAAAAATCTCGCCTTTTCTTGTTCCACACTAGTTTTAGTTTCATTTTCAAATGCCCATTTAAACTATTATCGCTGTTATTGCTTAGATAAATGACATTTACTTTTTTATGTTATAGAAGAGAAGGGTAGTGGTGGTGGGATGTTAGAAGGTGTTTGGGTTTTGGAGCATCGGATAAATCCTTAAATCTTGTCTTGTTCTTCTGGAAGTGCATAATTCTTGTTAGAAAAGTAAAGTTGAGATACATGTTTTGTGTATGTGAGATGTGAATTCTATTGACAGTTTAAAGGTGGTGCCTGTGTAGGACACTTTTTATGTATATAAAGTCGTGCTTTCTTCGATTATGTATGTGTTAGATATTAAAACCTAGTTGGTAATGGCTTTGTAGGTGAGGATACTCGTGTTACGGATCAAACACTAAATATTTCTCGGTCAGCTATGGTGCCTATTGTGCCCACACCTTTCTCAGGGGCACAAAATGAACGGCCTAGGTCTATATGGGATGTTCCACCGACCAATAAAAGGATGCCACCATTGTCGGATTTCCGGCTGACGAAGGCGCTGGTTCAGCAAAGGGTGAAAGATAATGTGGTAATTGTGACCTTTGGTAACTACGCGTTCATGGATTTTATTCTGACGTGGGTTAAACAATTGAGAAATCTGGAAGTTTCTAATTTTCTTGTTGGTGAGCAGCTATGTTTAAGTCTTGTTATATCTGTCTTGTAAATGCACTGATGGTGTTTTGATACAAATGCATTTCCTCTATTTTGTACCATTGATTGTTTGAGTTTTGAAACCTGCTGCTTAGGTGCAATGGACACCAAATTATTGGAGGCACTGTATTGGAAAGGGATACCGGTTTTTGACATGGGCAGCCATATGAGCACAGTAGATGTTGGATGGGGGTCTCCAACATTTCATAAAATGGGGAGAGAAAAAGTTATTTTGATAGACTCAATTCTTCCTTATGGATTTGAGCTGTTGATGTGTGATACTGACATGGTTTGGTTGAAGGTAATATTCATTTTTATATAGATTCTTTCATGAGTCAATTTGTTTTAATTATAAGAATGGTTCATATGCTATCTTAGATTTTGATTAATGATCCAAGTGAAGCCGTAAAATTCTGTTAGTTAGGACACTTTCTTTCTCCTTAATGAATGAAATATAGTTATAAGAGATTTTGTTCAGTTTCTTTTGGAGCCGGTTACGGCATTTAAATTCAATAATTCCCCTAGTATCATTTGCTTTTATCATCTACCTCCATTTTTCCATGTAATTATTATGTTTTCTTATAACCTTGTACATTCATTAAGTACAATCATCTTTTACAATATCTCCAAGCCAATGATGTGATTGTTGTAATTTATTCACATTACGTATGTTCATCAATTGTGTTATTATTAAACAGAACCCACTTCCATATCTTGCTCGTTATCCAGAAGCAGACATTTTGACTTCAAGTGATCAAGTTATACCAACGGTTGTTGATGATAGCTTGGAAGTTTGGCAAGAAGGTGAATAATAACTTACTGTCATTATTTTTACTATAGTTATGTTGTTTCTTTATCGTAGTTTTTTGCTGCAATGTAACTGTGTTTAATGGTGTCGTGCGCTCTATATGGCCCACCTCACCTGGTGGATAAGGCTTTGTTGTTGTTGTATTGATCATGTAACCAAGCATTTGCCAGTCAAAGGGCATCTATGGACATGCAAATTATTCTTTTTTGATTGATAGTCACCTTTTATGTCAATAAAAACAGTTCCGAGGCATCACTTTAGACTTTAGAGTGTCTTGTTTTCCATAAGTTTGGCATGACTTTAGATTTGAAGTAAGCATATTGAATTTAACACAACTATTGACAGGTTACTACTCGGAAATTCTCCCCTTGTTATTGTTATTGGTCTTCCCTGTTCATAAAGATAAAATCATTTTGATGGAAGCACACATTGTGTAACATGTTCTTCCTCTTAACCAACTTATAAAATTAAATGGCATAATTTGAAGCAAGTTTTTCTCTCCCTGGTTATGTTGTTTTAGAATCAGTGTAACCGATCCCTTGCTCTTACTTATTGCTTCTCTCTATCACTCATGTATTATACATGTTTCACTTGTTATTTTGACTGTGTTGATGATATTTTTATCACCTTTAATAGTTAGTGGTGCCTACAACATTGGAATTTTCCATTGGAGACCTACAGAGTCTGCAAAAAAATTGGCAAAGCAATGGAAGGAAATGCTTCTAGCTGATGACAAGATATGGGATCAGAATGGGTTTAATGATATTCTTCACAAACAGTTAGGTCCATCTGTTGATGACGAAAGTAGGCTTGTTTATGCTTTTGATGGAAAACTGAAGATGGGGATTTTGCCTGCGAGTATCTTCTGTAGTGGACATACATATTTTGTCCAGGTAGGGTTCGTCCAACTAACAATTTTCAACTGTTTGAAGTACTTAATTCCGATTTTTTATGTGCTATACCGTTGTTTTCTTCTTCACAACTAAATACCTTGAGGACTATAGAAAAATTTCTGTACCTTTCTATTTAATTTACATATTACGGTTGCAGGCTATGTACCAACAACTAAGGTTGGATCCATATGCAGTGCACACAACATTTCAATATGGTGGAACTGAAGGAAAGCGACATCGTCTACGAGAAGCCATGCTCTTCCTTGATCCACCAGAATACTATAATCCTCCTGGTGATTAGTTGTTGTTCCTCATTCAATTTTGCACGCAGACCTTCACTTAATATTTTTGAATGCACTTGTGTAAAATATACTCATTTCACTATTTGTCTTTACTCTATCTGCATTTAAGTTAGCATCATACTGTGATGCTGAATTTGGAAAGTGTTATGCTTTGGCATATGAAGGAATTGTTACAGTTTCCCCTTCTGATTGATTAGTCAACTCTGTTTCATTAAATTACTGCAACATGATTTTTAAATGAACTTTTGCAGGGGGGTTGTTGTCATTTAAGCCATATATTCCAAAAAGCTTGATGCTAAGTGGGGAGCACAATGTTGAATCACATTTTACTCTTGTCAATTACCAAGTATGTATGTATCGACCTGAACTTGTTTTTACATTTTAAGCAAATTATTTGTGTGTTGTAATATGTGTTGCACATTTTTTTTTTCAGATTAAACAGATCAGGACAGCACTTGCAATTGCTTCCCTTTTGAACAGAACACTGGTAAGAACTAATTTTTGGGTTCCTACACTCTTCTTTATGAATCCTATTAAGTGATAAACCACTAACATTTAGATGAAAGATGGACTACACTCAGTTTTTATGGGCTACTGCTTAATAAATATGTTTTACAGTCCAATAGATTCTTATTTATATTGGACTTAACAAAGAGCTTGTTACTTTAATATGCTGGGCAATGTAACTTCGTTATTTGCTTAACATAGACCAAAAGTGTGGCATCATGCGATTTATGTAACTAACCTCACCTAGTGGGATAAGATTGTTGTTATTTAATATAAACAAAAAACATGTAAATCAGATTTATGTTCTATACTTCCACAAATTTATGATGTGTTGCATATTGAAAACATACATTCATGTCACATACAATCATTATTGTGATGAGCACTAGTTTCTACTTGGTGTCCCATTATATTTTTGCATAGATATTCATATGTTCTACTGTTCTAGATTCTTGAAAGTTGTTTGTATTCATGGGGAATTGATGTTTAGGATAGCTAAGAAGGCAGGTTTGTATAGTGTCTCATCACTATTCTAGGGAGTTACATTTTCTGATTATTGCTCTCAAATGTAAATTAACAAATTATAAACAAAGACGCTGCTAGCATTTTACCAAAATCTAGTCTACAACTTAGATTATAACTGTATTTTGTCATATTTTGATTGAGTTGAAGATGCTCGATTTTCATTGCCATTATTGGTAAAGTCGTCAGTATAATTTATAGCTATTATTACAGAATTTAATATCAAATATTTTCCATGATTCCTAGGTGCTTTTCCTTCCCGTTTGTTAATATTTTTATTTCCAATTATTCAGTAAGTGGAAAATAACTGCTAGCATCATTCTGTTACTGGATTCTTCTCTCCCCCTTCTAATTAGTAACATTCCTGGAAAAGCTGCTATCCAAAATATAATATTGAAATACGTTGCACTATGAGCTAACATGTTGAATTATGTATCTGGTTTTGCATTTCAGTTTTAGTTGAAAATGTTTTCTGATAAGACAGTTTTAGTTGAAATATGCACCTGGCTAAGGTGAATTAGCTACTGTGGGTAGTCTTGGTTTTTATAATCGATGGTTTCATTTTTTGTTGCTATTTTTACTTGAGAAATTCTATATGTCTATCTTAAATTAGATTCTTTTTTTGTTTAGGTGATGCCTCCACTATGGTGCAGGATTGATCGGCTATGGTATGGCCATCCTGGTATTTTGGAAGGGTCCATGACTAGACAACCTTTTCTCTGTCCTTTGGACCATGTATTTGAGGTATTTCCTGTTTAAGTGATTCCTTATTATTTTACTGTTCATTTGCCAAATGGATTTGGATGAACAGGTTAACCTTTGAAATGAATTGAAATTCATTTGACAGAGATATTATAATTAGTGTCAGTGTATGCTGCATGATATTGAATGAACGTGAATAGCCTCTGGTGGGAGTAGAACATTTTATACGTCACTTCCTAATGCTGCTATGTAAATGCATTCTACTGTAGGTCAATGTCATGCTGAAAAAGCTCTCTGAAGAAGAGTTTGGTCCTCAAATAGATTTTAGAGAGTACTCAATACTTGATAACCCCTCTCTGCCATCAGAGGTAATAAAAGTCAATTACATCCATTTTAAGCCATGATTCTTGATTTATATCACTTTGTTTAAACCTATTTTACCTTGGTTCATGAGTTCAGGTAAAAAAATCATGGCTTGATGTTCAGCTCTGTAAACAAGGAACCCAAGGCTGTGATGTCTCAAATGACACCACCAGTGTAGGGGGAGTACTTAAATTTCCAAAGCACAGCAATGAAGAAACGGTATCTGATTATATGTCATTATATCTATTATCATATCTATCCATTTAAAACCCACTTCTGTTAAAATTTTTCTAAATCAACCCTATAAACTACACTGATATGATTACATAGAATGTCCAAATGATCATATTTCATATTATCAAATCTATCCATTTAACACGGTTGTTTCTACATGCACTTACAGTTTATGAAAGTATTCTCATCATTCAAGGATATAAAAGTGATCAAGTTCTCTTCAGTGCAAGATGCTTTCAGAGGTTTCACTGACAAGGTGAAGACATTTTTCTTTTTCCACATGAAGTTTTACTTTTTTGAGGTAACCCAAACTAACAAAGCTGATACCATGCATTGATTTTCCAGGAAAGGGAAGATAAGTTCAGAAATCGTGTTAAGAGGTATGTGGGCATATGGTGCTGTGTGCCAGATCAAAGCCTTGGCCACATATATTATGATATGTACTGGGATGAGAAACCAGGATGGAAAGCAATTCCTCCTCAAACTTCTCAGGATGATCATCCCCCTTGGTAAGATTAACATATATTTGTGTTTATTATGACACTGCTGCAATGGATGGGGGAAATAAGAGACATAAATCCAAAGGAGATTTTGTTTCCAGCTAATTGTCAAAACCAAGAATGTATACAACTGAGGAATCTGTATCCATACTGAGGATGTAAGATATTCATAGAGACTAGACAATTGGTTCTTGTAACATTTAAGATTTTTTTGGTTTGTACCATGTTACTAAGATTGAACCTGGAGTAATGGAGGCCCATAAATTTCTCAGAGGCTTCACATTTTGGTCTGTGATGTTCTTGTTGTTATTATTGTATTGGCTGTAATTAAATACTGGAGACATTCAATTTAACTTCTTTTCTACATTATTTTGTTTTGAACTGAAATAAGTAATGTTTGTTTTTCTGCTGTCCAATGATCAATGCTTAGTAATTTTGTTTTTGTTAAGTCATTCCCGTCATTAAAAGAACAGACTAGGCATTATTTTGTCTATGTATTTTTTCTTTCAGCGACAACTTTTTGTAGTGTGACTATATAGTCGTGACACAATTTAAAAATATACTGTTTGGGGAGCGATATAATTCATTTTATTCAACATGATTAATCAAATATTTCAATGACTAACATGATTAATTTCAAGTTTTAAAATAATATATTTAGTTTGACTTTTATTTAAATATTTTTATTAATATTTGGAAAAATACTAATATTATTATATTACTGACATTTAAAGATACTTTTTGTAAAAGATGTGTAAATATATTAATGGGTTAAGTACACACGGGGAGACATTTTCTATTTAAAAGCGACGGGAGTAAATCTTGCTCTTGCATAATAATAATAAAAGATTAAGATAAAAAATTTACTTGATTTTCTCAAGTATTTAGATGTTACCTTTAGTTCAATTTCACTCGCAAAATTTGATAATTGGTATAACTTAAACTCCTTTTAAGGGAAATACATAAATTGTATTATCCCATGGGACTAATTTTTAAAGTGACGTTTTTTTATATTTTAAATTCCGTGTTCTTAATCAACTATGGAAATTTATTTGTGTCTGATAATTTTTAATTTACCTAAATCTATAATATTTCTTTCAATTCAATTGTTTATTTGATTAATTTCATATTTTACTTAAAAATACAAAAAACAATCCATCTAAACGATGTTAATTGATTATGTATTGGTTATATCAATAATCTTAAATTTTTGTTGACATAACATCTAAGATCTATCACCTGCTTTAGAAGCTAAAATTTCTTAATTTATTATTAAAAAGCATTTTAAAGAGTTGAAAAAAGAACCGGTATGTAAGTTATCTTAAACGTTAATTTCTAGACTCTTAAACAACACATGAGTATTAAGTCATAAAATGCCAACAATATTAATAGGAGTAAAAAGAAAAAGAAAAAAACAAAAGAAGAAACCAGGTATAATCATAGTTTCGTAGATGGATTGGTTACATCATCATCCCAAGTATGGTTTATTATAAAGCAAAAGCAAAAAGCTCTACACAGAGCAGCATTCTAGGGTCACGGTTTAGCATATACAATCATCACTTCCACTTCTTGAACCCACCACCATGCTTGCCAAACTTTCCATGTTTTCCTTTTCCATGCTTGAACTTCCCACCATGTTTTCCATGCTTGAACTTCCCATGTCCATGCTGCTTGAACTTCCCGTGTCCCTGCTGCTTGAATTTTCCATGGGGCATGTGACCACCATGTGCATAGTGGCCATGAGACCCATGAGAACCATGAGCGACATGGTGAGCACCGTAAGCAGCACCAGCAGCGGCTACACCCCCAGCAAGCATTGCTCCCATACCGCCATGCCCATGTCCATGTTGCCCTGCTCACATAAATACACAACTTCATTGAAAATTTCCAAGGAACCACCACAAAACTTTTTCAATAACCAATGCAGTAATCAAATTACAATTGAAGACAACTTCGAAAAGCTTGAAATACAGTAATAAACAGCCAAACCATACATTACATAAAAAATTTGCTTAAGTAGTGTTTAGAATTCAAACAATAATGTAATCTACTCCAATTTAACTAAATATTTCTCAACCATGAGTTTGCTTCTGCAGCATAACATTCAGTAACTTTGTATGGATTTGTCTCCTTGGTTGAAGAGAAGATATACCAAAGTAAGAAAAAAAGAATGTAATCTACCCTTCATTTAAAGTAAGTGACTCTTGGATTGAAAATCGATAGTAAGTATATTTGATGGTGGAATATGCAATTCTAGAAGACAGTATAAGTAAGTATATCCCTACTTTTTCACTTAAGACATGATAGAACATTCATGTTACTCTAAAAGACACTAGTTGTGTGTAGGCATCATCACAAGTTCTACAAATACATTGTGATAAATAATGATCAGTGACTTAAAGATGTGATGAAGAAAAAACAATAATACAAAAGGCAATGTACCAGGAGCATGTGATGAAGCAGGATAACCAGCTGGTGGGTAACCAGCAGGAGGGTAGGCACCAGGAGGGTACCCTGCTGGAGGATAGCCTTGTTGTGGAGGGTACCCTTGATGTGGAGGGTATGCCCCAGGTGGGGGTGGGTAAGCCCCAGGTGGGTACCCATGTCCACCATGTGATGCATTAGCTACCCCATGAGCAAGGTTTGAAAAAATTCCTTTGTCAGATTCATCATGCTTGTCCTTGCCACCTCCCATCTTTCAGAATCCAAGACCCTGATGGTGAGATTGATTAGAAATCATGCTAACACAGTCAGGTCAAATCAAAGAAACCCAAAATCGGAATCTCCAATCCAAACCATCCAGCACTAAAGTTTCAAAAAGTTGGATGAATATCAATGATGAATGAAATTTGTGTTGGTCAGCATCAGTGATCGAAATGATCAAACATGGAAAACACTGACAAAAGAGGACTACATCTACATATCATCACCTTAACATAATTCAAGGATTTCATCATGAAGAGTTACACCTAGAGATTAAGAAACTATACAATTGAAAATTGATAATTGTGAACAATTAGGGAACTCACCTCTTCGAATTTGCAGAATTCGATGTAGTACTTCAGAAATATCTATAGAAATGGATGAAAAGTGTGAGAAATTGGGGATCTTGTAGTAGTAGCAGCTTTTGTATTGACAATTGAATTGAATGCTTAGACGAAGGGTAACCAAAAAACGCGTAACGTTTTCTTACGCGTCATTAACAGGGACATTGTCATCAGTGCAGAATGCCACGTGGAAGACCCTAATTGCTCAAGGTATTGTGTTTTTATCTTCTCGGTAGCTTCGCAGATTTTTTTTCTTCCATTGTTTTCATTTTTTCCTTCTTCAAACTTCGAGTTGCCTTAGATCTTAAGAAAATAACAATTAATTTTCATGAAAATGTTATTGGTAGAATAATATTTAGATATATCTATTTGCTTTCCACTGTGCAATTTCTTTTACTTTCATGGACTGTTTCTGATTAAGATAAAGAAGCACCAAAATAAAATAAAATTATATTGTTGTTGGCCGGAAAACTTCAATAGTTTGATTTGATCAAATGTAGCTAATTCACACTAAAATAAGTTAAGAGCTACATCATATTATATTCATATATTTTCCCCCACCCGGTAAATAGAGTTAAAGACTATTGAATTGAAAATTAAATAATTTAAAATTAAAATATTAAAATTCTGTTAAAAAAATTTAAGAAACAAAATTAGTGACAGTTAAAAATTAAGAGATAAATTGTGGAAAAAAAATATAAACTAAAATTATGATATAAACCAAAATTACAATGAAGTCTTGTGGGAAATTATTGGAACATAGTTGATATAGGTGATCACGAGTGAAGTAAGAACTATGTATGTTAATACGTGAGAGTAACTAGTAAGATGTTTATATTTATTAGGCGACATTCAAGTTTGCATAACTCAAATTGAGATAAAAATTCAAAAATAACAAGTGAGCAGCGGCGGATGTTAAGAGGAGATAGGGATGGTTATGGTTCCTAAAAAAATTTAAATTTTTTTAAATTTTATGTAACAAAAAATTTAAAATTGTTAAATTATATATAATGGCCAAATTTTGAATTTTTTTAAAATTAATATAGTCAAAAAATTTTAAATTATTTAAATTATGTTAATATATTTAGAATTGACGAGAATTAAATTATATATTTATTTATTTTATAAAACATGTTAATAAATAAAAAATACAAAATTAAATTTAACAAAAAATAAAAAGAAAATGTATTCATATTTTTTATTTTAACCCTTATTACCTTCTGAGTTTTTTTTTATATATTATTCTCTTATGTTACTCTCACATGTTTTTTCATTGTTTCTAAAGGGGAAAATATTCATTTTTTTTTCATTTCTTATTAATTCTCTTCCATTCTTGAAAAAAAAAAGTAACTCTCTTATCTAACTTATTTGATAGTCAGTGGCAGATCTTGACTAAAATTATCAGAGGGGCCAAAGTAATATAATTTTGATATAATTAAATTCGATCATTAGTATAATACTTCAAAAAATGACTTCTCTAACTGAACATTTTCTATCATTAGTATAATGCTTTAAAATATGTGAAGAGGTAGAATCTATCTTCTTTTAGTCAATAATTTTCTTTTCATCACTCTTAAACGATTAATTTATTCTTTCATTCTTTATCAACATATTTTTTTAAAATAATACTAAAAAATAATTGATCATAATCTAATAAAAAATTGAGACATGTAATTATTAAAAGAAAAATATATTCATTATTCTTAATACATAATACACTATTTTTTTTTCTATATTCATAAAAAAAAAGAATATACAAAAAGCTCATTAGATAAAAAATAATAATGTTTTCATTATCAAATAAGACAAAAGACAGGAAAGGAAGAGGATAAATGAGAAATATAATGAGTTTATGTCTAACTTTTTTTTTTCTTTAAAAACAAAAAGAAAACTTATGAGAGTGAGAGATTATTACAATTTGTGAAAAACTAAAAAGACAATGAAAAGGAAAATAAAAATTAGGTTAATAAATATTTGGTTTAATTACTCTTTTCATTCATGCTTTCATTTAAAAATGTTAAGTTCGTCCTCCAACTTTTTTTTAGTCTGAATTTGGTCTCAATTTTTGAAAAACTGATCGTCTTGTATGGTAAATTTCGTTAAATTCCTCAAAACATACCAATGATCTTTTCATTAAAATTGAAACTCTTAATATGGATGATTTGCTTTGTTGGTATAATTAACTTAATCCTACTCTCAATTTTTAAATAAAATTAGGAGTCAAAAGAAAAATTAAACCTAAATATTTTAATTTTTTATTATATTTAATTTTATATTTTATTATGTATTTACATAAATTTTATGTTTAAATAAAAAAATAAAAAATAAAAAATTAATTTTTATTAATTTCTAATATATATTCCTATAATATAAAAAATAAAAAAAAATATATATATATATATATATATATATATATATATATATATATATATATATATATATAAAATAAAAATCTTGGGGGGGCCCTCCCTGCCCCTAAAGAACTCCGCCACTGTTGATGGTGAAATATTAGTTTAATAATTAAATTTTTTATTTCATGAGTCTTTATATATTTATTTTGTATGAATATAGAAGAAAAAATATTGTACTGTGTTTTTAATAGTGGCTTGATTATTATAAATTTTTCTTTTAGTATTTAAGTTTCTCAATTTTAGGTTAGATTATGATAAATTATTTAGTAGAATCATTTTTGTTAAACTGATAAAAGATAAGTTAGTCGTGAAGATGAAAATATGATATATTCAACTTATTTACATATTCTGAATCATGATAATAATGATTTCACTGTTCATTCAGAGGAGTCTCTCTTAAGATTTTTGCCAACAATATGGTTATTTACATTGACAAAGAAATAGTAAAATTTAGTTCTGATTATTAATGAGTTTAAGAATCTCAAGAAAAGAATAATCCTTTCAATATGTGTGACTTCTTTCATAATTATCTTTATATTAAATTATGTATTCTTTTTTATTGTATTAATGACAATAATTAAATATATAAATTTTGAATATATTATTTTGATTTCAAAAAAGTATCGGTCAAGACTTATCTAAGCAAGTGAGATAGATCAAATATAATGGTTAAAAAATCAGAAGGTTTGGAAAATCTATATTCAAGAAAATGTTAAGAAATTATATTTTAAAGTTGAAAGGAGATTTGGTGAAAGTTGTGAACAACTTTTCAAATTAAAAAATGAAATAAAAAAAACCAAGTTATATCTTCTTAGACATTATAGACAATTGTGAAGCGAGAAAAAAACATAAGTGCAAAGTAATCTAGATTGTACGTGACAAAGTATTACATTTAAATGAATGTTGTACATTAAAATTAGAAACTTAGTTGGTAGTTTATCATCAAACTAAAAGCATATATATTTTTGTTCATAATACAATCTCACCTACAATTTTATTTATTTATTAATAATATAAAACTTTCTAACTAATTTACAAAATTGTAGATGAGAACATTATGAAATCAATTTACAAAAGCCTGTTAAAGACATGGTGTGATATCTGGACGAGTGGCGCAGGTGTTAGGAATTTGTGAAAAAGAATATAATTTTTGTTTTGATGGATGGAACACCTATCATACTATATACACCCCTTGGAGCAACTATATGTCAATTATTTTTAATATATGCATTTGTACGTACAATAGGTAACATTCACTCCCCAGACTCACATACATCAAACTCCTCTAATTCAGGTCCCTCTCACACGATCCCGAATTATTCGATGCTTTCTTCTTGGTTTTCATGAGTGTTAGACAACCTATGAACTAAATTCCCATCAACATTTTTTGTCACATTGATGGCATATTGCCCCTAATTATTTCGGTTTTTAGTTATTTATCTTTTCAGTCATTGATATCATTTGTTTCATAACTAATCAAGTCCATTCATGTTATGGTTGGGATTGTATGTCCTTTCACTCCTTCTGCACTGATTCTATCCACAATTCATATGTTTTTTCTGTGTTATTACCGACCAAGAAAATAGATCATTCCAATAATACCCTGAGGAATATTAGAACACCCTAACTCACTAAAATCTTCTCTTTTGCTTTAGACTGTTTGTTCGTTCGAGATCTTATGATAATCTTTTTTGAGTTTCTCATTTTTGTTTATATGCCACACAATTTGTGGTGAATTTGTTTAAGCTATTTTACAATAATTTGATTGTTTGTATTGGTGTTGTTTCGATCTATTCTATAATCTTATATCACTTAGAAGCAGTAACCGATCTTGGTTGAGAATTTTGGGAGAGTCAAAACAATTCGCTTAAAATTTTTGAATTTATCAATAGTTGAATCATAATTAAAATTTTCAGTTATTCCTTTTCAATGCAAATAACAATATTGTTGGCAAGAAATTCATCTTTCATTTTATTTCGTAATCTTGTTTTGATAATTTTCATTGCAGAGAATGATATGTCTATTTAGATGTAAAAACAAGAAGAGTTAAGATAAGATGAATTAAACTATCAATTAAGTAATGTTATTGACTTATTTGTTCTTGGCAAGGATTGACATTATTCAAAAATAGTTGATAATTTTTTTAAAATTTGAATGGTTATGAACATTAACAATAAAATGTTGGGGTTAAAATTTTAAATTAATCTCTTCATCAATATACTATGGAAAAAACACATAGTATATATTTTTTTTCTATACTCATAAAAAATGAATATACCAAATGTTCATGCAATAAAAAAATAATACTAACTATTAAATTAATATTTAAGTGTATCAAGTGAGACAAGAGAGAATTAATTTTTTTTCCAAGAATAGAAGAGAAAAAATTAGAAATGATAGAAAAAAATAATGAGTTTGTGTCTATTTTCCCTATTTTCTTTAGAAACAAAAAGAAAACATGTGAGACAATGAGATAAATACAATTTATAAAAAAAAAATTAAAAGATAATGAAAAAAAAATAAAAAATATCTTACTAAATATTTTATTATTTATTGTATTTGATTTTATGTTTTATTGTTTATTAAAATTAAATGTTATGCTTTATAAAAAAAATAAAAAATATTTAATTTAACTTTTATCAATTCTCAATATACACAGTTTATAATATAATAATTTAAAAAAATAATAAATATTTTGAATATATATATATATATATATATATATATATATATATATATATATAATTTAATTTTTTTTAAAACAATTGGGGGCCCCTCTCTTGTATGATCCGCCGGTGCTTAGAAGTCAAAATTAAGAATAATATAAATACACTTCTTCTTTTTTTCATTCTTTTAAGATGTCTTCTAAAAAATTGGGATGAAACTATGAGTTTAAAATAAAATATATCTTAACAAAGTATTTTGATAAACTTAAAGTCATAAAAGATATTGACACTTTTTCATATTCTAACTCTCTTAAGCATTTATTAAGATCAAAACCGTGATAGAATTCTAGATTTTACAGAATATCTCGTTTCCAGTTAATGTTTTGTGAACAAACTTGGATTCGGATACTTGATCTTGGAACATATATGATAATCTTTACCTGAGGATAATGATGGATACGTTTGAAGTAACTTCATTCTTAGATTTTTACGTAAACTTCAAGTTCTAAAAAAATCCTCAATAGAACTTCTGTATCTCAACACAAATGCTACGCCAATATTGCAGAAGATGAGTGTTCTTGTTTGCGACATTTTAAAAGTGAACAGCGAAAAGTCAATATTCCTAAGAATATAATAAAACTTCTTTTTATGCTTTGCTTTTTCTTCATTTTGGACGGAGGAGCAAGGAGATGGACCTGCTCAGAGTCAAATGGGACAACGTTAACACACCTATTCTAAGTTTCACTTCCAATATTTTAACAATGGAACCAATAATTTTTTTTCTTTATTTTATATAAATCAAATTTAAAAATGTAGTTTGAAATTCATATAAGTGTTTTATCCTCTTTGTACTGCAGTGGTGGATAACACGTAGGATAATTTTTTTTCTTTTTCTTTGGGAAGTATGAATTGTGATACAATTAAAATATTGTATATTTTATACTCTTCACTTTAAAATTTTTTATTTTGATTTAGATAATTTCATTAGTTAAAAATAATATTACATTTTTTGTAATTAAATTTTTAATAAAACACTGTAAACAAAGAGAATTTTTTTTTCCATCTACGTTCAATTTTTTTTTTTTTGTTAAAAATAAAATACCAACAACCACTCATTTAGTCCACACTTTACACCAATTTAAAAATATTTTCAAAAAATAATAACACCAAGTTTATAAAGATGGCAAGTAAAGTTTCCTAAGAGTTTGTTTCATGGATTTTTTTTTCTATATTTTCAGGAATTCATTAATATAGTAAAAATATGTATATATATTATCTATTACTTATAAGGTTAAAAAAGGTTATTTTTTTCATGTATGTTTTATTTCTAGGAGAGTTGTATAATTTATTTTTTACAGTTTTTATTCATGTGTTGAGTAAATGAATTTATTTTCCTCTATTATATTTAAACAAATAGCCCTAATGTTATAACCCTAGTTGGACTGATGTGACAAAAGTTCAAAACAATTTTTAACACTAAATTTTGAAAATAGTTTTTTTTTTTTTAAAGACATGAATACAATGAATTATCTATCTTTGAAAAGTAATTTATAGTGGAAAATGTACTATTCTTCCGTACTTAGATTCTTATTACATATTGGCCATCCACCCACTTTTCAACTTATTCACTAATTATTTGAGTTTGAATTTTTATCATGTGCATTAACAAAGCTTAATCATCATCGTAACGATGATTAAGCTTCCAATCCATTATTCTCCATTGGATTGGTTGGCTTCAACTTTCATAGATATAATCATGTTTCCAACTTTCTTAGCACATCGTTTAAGCAAAATAATTAAATTATCTTTATATATATATATATATATATATATATATATATATATATATATATATATATTTATGTAACATGATTCACATGTAGTGGTTAGATTACACGAAAATATAAGGTAAAAATAATAAAATATTTTAAAGTTATTCTTGAAGTAATCTTAACAACCGTATATATAAAAGAATTATTCTTTTACCTAACATTAAATTTCATGTTTTATTGAAATAAATATTTTTTTATCAATATTATGTCATTTTATTTTTGAAATATTTATAAATTTTATGTAATTTTTTGTACTTTGTAAAAAGATAGTTCAATGTTATGTCGCGATATCTAATGGTTACCTTTTTTTTTTATTCTATATGATGCTGATACTATCGACAAATAGTTTATTTATTAATTTCATTGTCCACGTGGCAGCATAAGGAAGCGACAAGAGTTGCATATTTAATGGGACAGAATTAATTACAAATAAAAAAAAAACATATTTTAACTTTTTTTGTTAATTATATTGCGAAAAGGACATTAATACGATATTAGAGTGGAAAGTGCACTATGCTTGGGTATTTAGATTCTTAAAACGTGGTCATGCTCCCACTTTCAAACTCAATCGCCAATTATTTAATTTGACTTTTCATTATGTGCATTAACTACGCTTAATCATAACAATGATCAAGCTCCAAATCTTCATATCATTTCCGCATATTTGGATTGGTTGCCTCCATTTTCGTAGCTATACTCATACCTCCAACTTTCTCACCAAAGAAATTTTCAGCAGAAAATGGTTCTGAACTGTTTCAAGGTTTTCTTTCGTTCCATTAGAAATTAGAAATATGTGTTTGTGAAGTGGGGAGAAATATTATTCTGATAATTATTATTCTCTCATGTAGTTTATGCAGGAAAATATGAAACAACAATTTGGTTTCAAAAGCCTAATAATGATCAACAGTAGAGTTGCTGAACCCTAGCGTCTGGTCGCAATCCTTGACCTATCCTGCAGATTAAATGCATATGTTCTTATCTTTGCCTCTTATCTTATGACTTATCCCTTGTTTTCAGGCACTAAGTTTTATTCTAAAGTAATTATCTGATCTCAATTTGGCATGTAAGATAACAGTCCTACCGATCATGATTTCTGATTCATTCACTTTCTAAATCTTTAACACCATTAGTGCATAGAAAATACACTCCAAGTTCCAACTCAAAAAGTTTATCAAAATTTCATTACATAAGTCCCATAAGATGAAGTACAATATTCTAGTGTTATTCCAGGCTTAGTTGAATTAGGACAAAACTCTTCCAAGTTCTGTTGTTATGTGTATAACAGTAGCTCAGCCAAACGTTAATTAACTCTACCTCACTCTCTGCAGTGCTAAATAAGCAACTAGTCTGTAACCTACCAACATCATGGCCATTATAGACACATCCACCCACAAGTGATTCAAACCCACTGATTTGATTGGACCAAATTCTCCAACCTTGCACAACACCCCTTTTGAGCACTCATAATAATCATCATCCAGGTACTGCACACCAACAAGAAGCTTGTAACAGTAATAGCTATAGCTCAGGTACTTGAGCCACTCTATGAAGGGTGGAATCTGTTGTATATAGTAGCCTCCAGCAATGAGGAACACAAGGGTTGTCACAGAAGCTAATGTAGTGGCCTGTTTGACCTCCATCAAAAGGGCACCAAGGGCTAAGCCAAGGCTTTGAGAGACAAGGACACTGTAAAGGACCACTAGGAGGGAAAGGAGAAAGGTCACTGGATGAGGATTAAGCCCTCCCATCCAATAGATTATGAACACAAATGCAGTTGGCAGTGCAAGCTCTATTGGCAAGTCTCCTACTGTTCTTGCTAGAAAGTAGGATGAGAGACGGTACATCCCAGATGAACGTTCCTTGATCAGCATTCTTCTCTCTTGTGGAAATGTGAAAACAGCATTGTAGAGAGGGTAGAATCCCCAGAAGACAGAGAAGAAAAACAGCAGGGCTATCTGCATTCTCAAATACACCTCCATTCAGATCCAATGATTTTAAGTAACAACAATAATAACAATAGTCTTATTCCACTTCAAACATATTATTTATTGCAAGATTCTTTGTATCAACAAATCCCTTAGTTAGATGAAGTTGCTGAGATATTTATGTTACTCTTCCATCAGATATAGAATTTTGTTTCAACAACAAACGTGATAAAAATTGACGCTAAACGCCAACATGAAGACAAAAGAACTTAAATCATATTTTAGACTTGAGGGGAAGAAACATTTTATTATTGGTCTGAAATGATGTGATTTGGACATGAATACAATGTTTCCTGAATGTGGAAAGGAAAGATTACTCTGAAAATAAAGGACCAATGATATGTTAACAGCACTTGAGTTAGTTGATGATGTTCTGTTCTTAGTAATCAATAATGATCAAGTTACTGAACTTAAAAGAACTCTTACCCGGTCTCCAATGTGTGATTCTGGGGTGTGCCACCACAGAAGTCCTCCAAGGAAAGCGACACTTATGACTTGGAAAATTCTCAGCCTGTTGAAGGCTTCAAACCTTCTCTCCTTCAGCCCCCTTTGCAACAGCACTTTGAACTGATGCCACCAACTTGTGCACCACCGCTCCGGTTTTATGTGATTTCCTGCATCAATTCAGCAACAAATAAGACTTATCTAACCAAATTAACATTTGAAGCATATGCCTCTGAATGTTTTTCACTGATAAGTTAGAACACTTACTTGTGGAACCATTCCTAATGACTTCGTAGTTATTCACTTCCAAGCTGCATAACTCATCTTTCAGCTTAGTAGCTATATTTTTCTCATAAGCAGAGATTAAGGCTTCTCTAACCAACTTATTTTCTGCCTCCTGGCTTTCACTTTGTTCACTTGCAAGCTTGGAGGACTCCGGAGCAATTCCTGCAGTTTCTCATTGTCAAAACTCTGTATGTATTTAACAACACACGAATCTGGTTCTCTTCAAACAAGTCAATTCATTAAACTTAGACAATTGAAAGTTCTACAATATTATATACACATATATAAAATTTAGTTCTACTACTAATAATTTAATCCACAATAAAATGTAAAACAGTGATTGGATTGGATTGAATTGAAACGAAAGAACATTACCATTGGCAAGATCAAGCAACAAGTCAGCAGGATTGACAATCATGGATGTGGAAAAACCAACAGAAGAAAAGTAGGCCATTGCAGTTGAAGCTGGGCCATAGTAGATGGGGGATCCTTCAGAGAGCAAGACCACTTTATCAAACATGTGATAGAGGCGACTGGAGGGTTGATGAATGGTGGTGACAACAGTTCTTCCTCCACTAGCCAAGCGTTTGATTGTGGTTATGATCCTTTGTGCTGTGGTAGAGTCCAAACCAGAAGTGGGTTCATCCAGCAGCAACAGGCTTGGATTGATCAACATTTCTTGGCCTATGCTCACCCTTTTTCTCTCCCCTCCTGATATCCCTCTGAATAGAGGCCCTCCAATCATGCTACCCCTGCACCTGCTAAGTCCTAGCTCACTGATAACATGCTCTACATGCTGAACTTTTTCTTCCTTGGTCAAGGTGTTGGGGAGCCTGAGAAGTGCAGTGAAGAGTAGAGTTTCAGTGACAGTGAGATGAGGGTATAACACATCATCCTGAGCCACAAAACCTGTTCTTCTTTTCATGGCTCCTGAAAAAGGCTGGTTGTTGTACGTGACCTTTCCAGAAAGTTTTCCACTAAGCCTTCCTCCAAGTGCTGTGAGAAGTGTGGTTTTGCCACTCCCAGAAGGCCCCAACATAGCCATTATTTCTCCCGGAAAAACCATACCCGTGACTCCTTTCAGTATGGTCTTCTCTCTAGAACTCCCTGTGCTCCCCGAACACATACCCTTCTGCTCCACTTTAACCTTGTACACCAACTCCTCAAACTGCAAATGGAAAACGGAACAAATATGCCAAAAAGAAGTTAAATAATAATGCCCCACATGAATGGTGTAGAATCAATGTAATGGTATATACTAAGGGAATGAATGAATGACCTTCAAAGTTATGGGGTACATGGCGAGTTTAAGAAAAGATTGGTCGTTTGTTTGTATGGGAAGGACAGTCTCGGTCGTGATCTTGGGGGGTCCTTCCTGAGGGTGACTGTTGCTGTGGTCTGGTCTGAGTTCTGTCATGGCTAAAGAAAGTGAGAGGTTTGTAATGTTTTGGTGGTGTGAGAGAAGTTAAGAAGCTCCTTTTAACTTTGCTTCTTGTTGTGGATGAGAAGAACACATCTCTCTCTCTCTATATATATATATACAGCACAAGCTAAGATGTTACTGTGCACTAACTATGATACTGTTTCAGGACTCGCATGAATGGTGGAGTCCACCACCATTTAATCTCAGAATTATTCCAACAGAACCATTCACACCTAAAAACTATGAATTCTGAACCATTGCTTATGATCTCGGTCTTGTTTGCTTTTTCTCGTTTTATCTTTTGTAAAGAGAGAGGGAGTGTAGCAATAACCAAACGTTTTTCCTCAAGTCACCTTTATTACATCGTATCACAGTTTTCTTTTAATCTGCTTTCCTTGCTGAGCAAGGGTGCATATAATATTTCTGAAACTAAGACAAGTCGCTGAGTATTATTATAACTACCACTTTAGCGCAACATGCTCCATTAATATTAAAGACATCATTTATACGTACAGTGACAAGGTGCCTAAGGAACAGTGATTTGGAGACTACACAAATGTCAAAAGAACGCATATAACACATGATAAATATGATTGAAATGTTATAATGTTTTTTTTAATTACAACATTTCAGTTACAAAATAGTTTTTGAGTATTAACATAATAGTTCTCTTAAAGAGACATGCATGCAAAAAACTTTGGTATCTCTGTGTCCTTCTTATTAATAAAATTTTATAATGTAATAAGTGGGGCCAAACTTTATAATATCTTCTCTATTAAAACTTTTTGGCTATTCCACTACTTTGAAGTCCAAAATAAACACATATTATCTTCTTCCAATAATCGAATTTATCTTACAAGACATAATATCTCTTCTGAGGATAAGTCTTCTTTATTCACCCACCACTTCCTTCTCTTTCAATCTTCCTTGTTGTTTAGTGAGTATAAATCACAGAGTAAATATAAGAATATACGTCTAATAACTAAAAAGATTATACTTGTTCATATGTTTAGTTACTTTTAAAATATAAAGACTAAACATGTTTTCTAAATAAAGAAAACAAAATGTCACTATAAAGTATTGCATGTTAGTTGGGATGAATCTTTAATAATCAAGATTTTTAGTTTATGAAAAAGTTATGAAACTTGACAGCTTAATTGAGAGGTGAAGATTACAATGAGTTGGAATAAACAATTTGGTAACAGTAAAAGATGTGAGAAGTAGAATCTGGATTAACTTTTAGTTAAAGGAAAATTTATGGTTGTAGAACTTGACTATTAAGACTTTATTGTATGAGAAGAATGTCAAATATTATTGAATTCATTCTGGTTCGAAATAAAGTAGGGTGAAATTACCTTTGTTATTCTCGATACCTATTGCATTTGAATAATTATCATGCATTTTGGTATCTGCCTAATAATTCCTTAACCATTCTGAGGTTTTTCTGTGGTGGAATAGGCACAGAGAACATTGCTACATACATACTGTGAGTGAAAATTGAGGGAGAGAAAATTTTAATTGGAGACTGTGACGTGTGTGGTTGGTTTGTCATTTTCCACTGCTACACCAGCACAGTTGCATATAAATAGTAATGGAACTAAAGTACTAAAACCCTTTTTGAAAAACCAATGTTTAAGAAATTAGATTTTGAATTCTCACACACATGGTGATGGTGATGATGATTCGTTATGTCTTACTACATACCATGATTTTGTCTTTTCCTTTGTGCTTTTGAGCTGATAATATGGCCAAACAGTGTCTAAAAGCATTATATTCTCTCTCCCTCTTTACTATGTGTGGTAGCCATTCATTAAAAAAAATAATAATAATTAAAATTAAACAGCTTTACTATGTATTATTAGGTAGGTACCAAAACTTTGGTACGAAATTTTAAAAAATCAAAGATAGGTAATCGCGGCGCTTTAGAGAAAGAGAAAGAGACCACACACTTTCTCCTATTCCTCGTTCCTATTACTCTTCTCTTCACCTCTTCTTTCCCCCACAAGTTTTGTTTCAAAAACCTCCTGTTCTACACACAAAATTATGACGATGAAAAAGAAATTGTAGTATAATTGATATAAGAAGTAAATAAAGAAAGAGAATAGTAAAGAATTATCACCTAAAACGCGATTTAGCCAAAGGGTTAACAAATATCAATTCAATTTACACCGTATAGTAATTGAAAAATAACTTTAAATTTAATTTATAAATTGTGACAGTTAAGAGGTGAAGTTAAATGTAACTCAATTCCACAAAACATGTTCGTAATAAAGTAAGGCTTGCACTCACATGTATAATATGAAATCACTTTGTTTGTAGTTAATGTGAGACTTCCAACACATCCCCTCGTGTAGAGGAGGTATATACATCTCAAGCGTAAGACTAGATATCAATGGGTGCTCCGATAAGGACCTAATAGTGGGTGGAAAATACATCCAACAAATAACAAATTTTGCTAGGATAGACTCTACTCATGATTTTGATACTATGCCAAGAAGTGAACTTTAAACCTAACTCAATCTCACAAAATTGACTTGTAAGATAAGGTTTGTACCTACTTATATACGAAATCACCTTATCCCTAGCCAGTGTAGAACTTCCAAGAGGGACAAAACTTGTTTTATTAAATTTAATGAAGTTTAGTTATGTTTAAATTTCAATGTATTACCAAGAGTTATCACTATAGAAAAATCTTTAAATAACAATAAATTTTAGACATAAGAAATAATTGACCACTATAGTCACTAATTTAGATACTAATTTATAAACTAAAAAATTATTGGTCTCTAGAATGGTCATTATTATGAATAAACAATTATATTTAGTAACCAATTAGACTCTAAATTGGTCATGAACATTAACTATCAAAGTTTTAATTACCAAAGAAATTAGTATCTAAATTGGTCACTAATTTGAAGTCTAATTCACAAACTAATTATAATTTTGTATTCATAATAATAATAATTATTATCTTAAAGACCAAAAATTTGTAATTTATAAATTAGTATCTAAATTAATCACTATAGTGACCAGGAATGTCAAAATAATCCGTATTCGAGGGTATCCGCAGATAAAACCCGCAACGGGTAAAAAAGGATATTGTAAATGGATACCTGCGGGTAACGGGTACGGGTATTTTTAATACTCGCATATTAACGGGGCAAGTACGGGTATCATAGTATTCGTACTCGTGGATACTCGTAATCACTATACTCTAATTTAAATTAAAACAATAAAAAAATATGATTAAAATATTAACATATTAATTTTAAATGAGTTATTATTTTATCAATTAGTTTTAAAAAAAATCATTTATTTGTAAACTGTCATTCAACACTATTTAAATGAGTTATGTGGTCTTTGTTTATAATTTATGAATGTTATGTATTTTTTTATTTAAATTTACGATTAAAATATGTTGTTAAATATTTATTTTATTTTTTTGTAAATATCCGCAGGTACCCATGGATATATGTGGATATTAAAAAATCATGTGGGTATCTGCATAACGAATACCTGACGAATATGCGTACGAGGTACGGAGTAGATATTTATCCAACAGATAGGGTATGGGGGAACTACTACCCGTATTCTACCCGCTCCGTTGATATCCTAGTAGTGACCAATTATTTTTTATCTCTAAAATTGATTGCTATTTAAGAATTTTCTAATAATGCATTAAAGGTTTATCTACTTAATCGAGTTTGGTAGTCTCCTATATCGTAGATCTACCTCAATTTTCATGTTTAATATTCTTGTTCCAAAATATGTATCCAAGATCTCAAAATATTGTATATAAAGAGACAAATTTCACTCTACTAAGTTAATTTAATATTAAGTTAAATTTCAGCTTCACTCCTTTAATACTGATTTTCCAAACAAACATCTCAAGCAACTTCATATTGAGAACGCTTTTACTAAATCAAATTTTAAGTATATCACTACGAAATCAATTTGAGACCTTATAATACATTAAAATAGATAATATATAACAGGGAGGAAGAGAAATTCGAAAGAGTGAAGAAGACAGGAAAAAGCACATGTTTAACACAGCATTTCCATTTTGAGTTACGGCATAAACAATTTGATTATTTCTGAAAAACTTGATATGCAAAAAGCTTTCCAACAGTAAAGTAGTGGTCGGATCCGTGGATATTATATACTAATAATGTATAGAGACTTTGTAAGATGTGAAGAAGAACTTAACGATGCTGCTTTTTCTGATATAGATATGCGATTCTTATTATATATCCCCTTAAGAGTTACGTGCTATGATCTATAATTTTCAACATTCCTTCCAAACACAAAAGGGAAATAAATAAGATGCTACACCGCCCAAGCTCTACACTATACTATTCCTCTCTTCTACCTTTTTCATTCCCTCTTTTATTTTACATTTTTAGTATGGAAGTTAGCTGAATAGGGGAAGAAAGAATGATTGAAGGCATAAATTTATGAATAAGATTCCCATTTCTGTCCATAAATTTGCAGGGTTATTGATGATGCTAAGTGCGCAAATGTATTTTCCATTATTATATCAACTTGTGTATTAATTATAGATGCATCATTAGAGCGATTTCCTCCTTTTCTTCCACTATTCAACAACCTTTTTCTTTTCATCATATTCTCTTACTTCCATATTTTTATCTTCTATCACCACACCCACGGGTTCTCTTTGTTTTGTTGAGGTTAGGGTATATCTAATATCCTAACCTATAATCTAGTCAAGACCATTAATTCCAACCTCAAACAAATAAATGTTGAGAACCATATAATGTGGAATACGGATGATTTTCGATGTGTGATGTCCTTTTTACATCAAGATTTCAAAGGGGTTACTTTATAAGATTCATGTTGGTAATATAAATGCCGGTTTAAGTTAAACACTAAGTTTAAATGAGAAAGTTGAGTATAAGAAAAATAGTTAAATATGTTTTTAGTCTTAAATTTAAACGCGAAATTAGAATTTGGTATGTCCTAAATTTTGATATATTTCAGTTATCAAACTTTTAAAATGAATAAATATAGTTATTTTAACCTATAGCATTAACATTTTCTTACATGCTAAATCGTGTTTTAGACTGACATTTGAATTAAAACATGTCAAATAGTATAAACAACTCAAACGTCAATCTAAAACGCCTTTAACACATCAAAAAAATTTCATGTTGTTGAGTTAGAATGACTATATTTATTCATTTTTAAAGTTTTAGAACCAAATTATGTCAAAGTTTAGGATAAAGTTGGATTTCAATTTAGCGTCCAAATTTAAGGACTAAAACATATTTAATCCTAAGAAAAAAGACTTATAAATTCATTATCTTAAAGTTCTAGGTTGAAAATTGTATTAATCTCTTATTTGGTATGTTCATATATCATTAATATTGTATTTACTTGATGAATCCTATTTCGAAAGTCAATGGTTAGTCTTAGTGTTTAATTCAAATGTGTACTTATTCAAAAGTTTTCTTATCAGAGAGTCAGACAAACATTTCCTTTTAAGATGAATTACAATTCATGTAAAAGTAATTAGCTATAAAAGAAACATCCATTTATAAGACACATGTCATCTACAACTCTCTTTTGAACGGGGAGGTTTGGTGTTTAATTTAACATCAATCCGTTAAATTCTAGAAACTAGTATTATTCTCTTGTTGCAATATGATGGATAACTAAATTGATTCACTACTTATGCCATTTGACTAGGTCTAATCCCTGACATAAATTAAGACTCTACTATTGTGGAAGAATATGGATATGGAAGTGTATTGTGTTGTACCTTTCACCGAGAATTTTTTGGACTTCAGATAATAGCTATCATGTTTCACCACCAATTTTTGTTTCCCTATGAAAAATACATGTGTAGTACGCTTCGAGTGTCAAAGTCGCAGCCAAGATGCACTTCACAAACAAATTGATCAAAACCCACATGTCAAATTTATCGAATTAGTTGTATTATTTTAAAATCAATTACTCATTAATATATATTTATTTAAATAATTAGCTAATTTTTATTGAATTATTAAGTGAGTATGAATTAAATGAGGTTATCTGAATGTGGGTTGGAAGATAATATTTAATTATATTTTATTTTTTAATTTAATTAATGTATAATATACACGATAATAAATTTTTTAAATAACAATTAATTTTAGTCACCAAAATATGTTTGGAGACTAATTTAGAAACCAATTTTCTAATTAGAGGTCAATTTAGAAATTAATTTCTTTGGTAATCAAAATTTTGATAACTAATGTTAGTGTTCAATTTAGAGATCAATTCATTATAAAAAAATATTTTTGTTACGAATTTTGAGACCAATTATAATTTTTTTAAACTATTTTAATTATCAATAATTTTTAGTTTATAAATTAATATCTAAATTGATCAGTATAATTAATTATTTTTAGTCACTAAAATCTGTCATTATTTAAGAATTTTCTTGTAATATATAATAAAATTATATAATATATATTTTTTCAATAAAGGACATCTATCCTGAAGACAACCAAAACATATTTGAACAACAATAACATTTGATTTATTTGTGGTTTCTTATTTCATGTCATTTAGTTTATAAACATATATACAAACGTTAAGCACAACAACAAAAATAATGTTTTGCCTCCTCACCAAATTACCACAATCTTCTAATATTCCACCTCCCCAATCCCTAACATCATAAGAGAGAACTTTCATTTATTTATCATTCTTCATCTAGACTCTTGCCAAACATACCAACACTCATTTCATAAGGTAGGCAAGCAAAGTTTGTCTTTTACTTTTTTTATGGACCAAATATTTTGTATTCTTATATATATATATATATATATATATATATGTATATATATATATATATATATATATATATATATATATATATATATATATATATATATATATATATATATAAAAATATATATATATATATATATATATATATATATATATATATATATATATATATATATATATATATATATATATATATATATATATACACATAATTTTAGAATAACATTGAGTGATGATGTTTATAAAAGGACAACTTTATTTCTTGTTATTGATTTAAAAGGTTATTTTTTACTTTCTCTTCATGATTTAAAATATATCAACTTATATTTTCTTGGTCTCTTTTTTGCTTTGATAAAGTAGGCTTTCATAAGTTTTATTAAAAGAAATTTAATGTGAGTCAAACTCAATATGATTCATGCATTTAATGTTATTTTTTGGACAATATTTTCATCAAAGTGACATGACCCACTATAAGTAAATCCTTGATTAATGATTAATTTTAGCCACTAAAAATAATTAATCATTATAGTGACCAATTTAGATATCAATTTATAAACTAAAAATTATTGATAACTAAGATAGTTTCAAAAAATTATAATTTGTGTCTAAATTGATCTCTATGTTAGTCTTTAATTAAGAAATTGGTTTCTAAATATATTTTTTTTCATAAAATTGGTCACTATTTGATAGTTTTCTTGTGGTGACCTAATTTTTTTTCTCATTTTATAAACATAAATATTTAGTTTATTCAATAATATATTTTTAACATTTTATATCAACTTTACTCATGAATGCTCAATTAGAAGCCCTATCTAATCCTCCTTATAAACATCACACAAAATAATCTCCTTTATAGCATCATGAATACTTCAATACCAATAATATAATCATGTATAAATATTTATTCATCAACATAACTACAATATATTCAATTCAATTTTCTTATCAAATTCAAGGGTTCGAATAGATATTTTAATTCATTAAAACAATACATTGTAAAATACAATAAATTTTCTACTAATTCATTTACTGCATCTTAGTATTCGCAATCCATCTCAACTTTAAATTATGAATTTAATTATAGTTTTCTTACCATTTACCACTCACTTCAAAACTCCTTTATAAACACAAATATAGGTTTATAAAAACTAATTAACTTCTAAATATTCCATTCAAAAGTAAAACAATATCACTACAAACTTAACTACTCTAATTATCTTCTTCCTTTTTTATAAAATTACACATACACTTACTTACCATTTCAACTTCATACACACAATATACCATACAAATAATAATTATTTTAATGAAATTATTCTAATTGAAAATTTGATTGACTAAATTTAACAAACTCCAAATAAAATTCGCGAACAGATCTAGAAAAAGAATAAGTAAATCAAGAAACTTATAAAAAAATTTCACACAAAAGTTAAGTTCAGAAAAATAAATTTTTTAAATAAATAAATATAACTAGTTATATATAATATGACTTCTCAACTTAAAATATGAAAAATTTAATTCTTGATTTATTTTATAATTTTTCATTTAACTTTAAAAAAATTGGTCTTACACCCATTATTATTACTGCTTTATATAGAAAGATGATAAATTCTTTTAAGCGCAATGGTATAATTCTATAGTGGAAGTTGAAACCTGAAGCCCATGATTGTGACAAGTGGATTTTTTTTTCTTCTTGATAATTTCACAGAATCTACTCGCCAGTTCAATCATATTAAATCTATCAGCAATGATCTTAATATATATCTTTAAAATTCTATCACATAATATATACATACTTTATATTTTGTCTCTTCTATGGTCAAACGTGCCAGTTCAATGAAGACTCTTGGCACGTGCGACCAATTTAATGCTTCACATGAAAAAGTTCGCAAATATGAAAAAAAACATATACTTTAACAACTAATACAATCATTAAATAAGTATATCATAATAATAAAAAAAGATTATTGATAACATAAGTGGAGTTATCTATTGCGAAAAATATCGATCGATGCTTAGGGTGAAATTAATGAAAGCGTCCCTTTTAAGGGTTACATCGTTTATGATAGGTTTCGTGGAGATCTAGTAATTTATATATGTAGTGGCTAAAGAACACCCACTTTCTTTAATAATGCAAATGACGGGGCCAACCCAAGCTCATTGCACCACCACTAAACTCTTTCAAACTCTTAAATTCATTTAATTAATAGTCTCAACTGCAATTTCAATATATATATATATATATATATATACAAATAGATATAATCAAATAATGTGATAGTAAGTTAATCAGCTTTGTGAGGACTACACATCACTAATTGGCAATGAGATTTGTAGAATATTAGAATACAAGATGTCGCTTAACAATTTCAGAGCATTCATTTATTCATGAATAATGAAATCTTAAGAGTTGAACCAGCTCAGTACAAAAATTAGAAAATTATAGACAATTTCAAGTGAGATATAAAGACGATTTAAATTTGTCTAGAAGCGTTTCTGGTGAAATATGAATCTTCCCAAATAGATAACTACAGTGATAAAACACTAATGAGATTTAAGTACAACAAACAACAAATGAAATTTGCAATATCTATATATATATTAAAATTTTGTTAGGATAGACTCTACTTACTCGTAACTCTGATATCATCGTTAAGAAATGAATTTTAAATCTAATCTAACCTCACAAAATTAGCTTGTAAATTGAGGTTTGAATCCACTTATATAATATGAAATGACCTTATCTTTGGTTAATGTGAGATCTCTTGACAAAGTTAACCATTAATGATGCATATAAAGAGGAGAAAAGGAACTGGTATTTTATAATGGAGGTTGATGAACATGGGGCACTATCGTACAATGGTAAAGTTGAGGAGAGGAAAGGGATAGTGGTATGTTTGTGTAGTGCGTTGAGTTATGTTCAACAGATGCAATCGATGGAGGCACAAACTGATGCATTATGGTACTTGGATTAATGTGAATCGGGAGAGAGAGATATATGTTGTGACATTTGGTCCCTGTAATGTTGGAGCAATAGATATTTGATAGACGTGTTCACGTGCCCTCACCAATCTACTTGCCCTCTTTTTGAACGTGTATTACACATGTTTAGCACACCTTCACTTGGCCCATGCATGTGTGGAATGAAGGAGAAGATAATAACTAAAGGGACTCACACCAGATAATAATGAGGGGCAAATCCCAGGTACCACTGCAAAAGTTTCACAAAGTAGAACCCACAGAAACACGCGTGTGCGTTTTGTTTCATCTTATTCAAATGTTTCCTCCTCGGATTTTCCTTTTTCTTTTCCCTTCTTTTTGCTATTGTTGTTGTTGGAATGAGGTGATTTGGATCCTCCTCCACCACCACCCATGCCAAAGGGAATGTTTTGATTTTGGCTATCATTGATCAATTAATCAATTGGTATGCACAACATTTCATTCACGAATCTTGGAGATGTTAACGTCCATTATATTCAATGTCAGTGTGCTATAGCTATTGAAAAAGAGAGAGAGATAGAAAAAGTAAAACTTGCAAGTAGTTCATGAGTGGGGTGGCACATGACATGATATTTGGCCATTGGAAAGAAAGATTGCGCAGCTTTCCATATCTTAATTCATCCCATAATTGCATTCGCAGCCCCTAATGACCTATAGCATAATTCTCTACTCATTCAACTCCGAATTTTAATAACCTCACTTTAAATGATTTCATTTTGGCTATTAAGATTCATTAGCTTTGTTGTGAGCAGTGTAATTATCTTTCCCAGATATCGATGGCGCGTACAAACCTTATCCTACATGTGGATTCAATGATGTTGTATATCATGTTATGGTTTTTGGGTACAATTCATATCTTCCCCTAGTATATCAAAGAAAAAGTATATCACGTCTCTCTCACCTCATATCGAACATATATATCTCGTGTGTGAGACTAGAAATTAATTTGTAGTTTAATAGCGAGTGACACGATAAATCCAACAAGAAAACAAAACTTATGATAACATGTAGAACATTAGGCCTAACAAACAATAAATCTTGTTAGTATAAATCTAACTCATAACTTTGATACCATATTAAAAAGTTAACTTCAAGTCTTACTCAACCTCAAAAATCGACTTGTAAGGTAAGATTTGTACTCACTTATATATAGTAAATTCATCTTATATATAGTTAATGTAAGATCTCGAACTATGATGCACAGTTATGATACGTGTATTGGATACCAAACGTATTCGATATGTCGAAATGTTTATTTTGAAAATAATAATATGATACGATATGTGATATATGCATATCGAGAAATGTAGAATATAATTCTTAAAAACATGATAAATATATGATTGTTATTGTGTAAATCCAAATTAAAACCATATGTATTAAAGTTGTGAACATAAAAAAATTTAAATTATTGTCATCATAAAAGTATTATTGCTTTATAAATTACATTAATAAGTATCGGTAAAATATCGAGTACAAATATGTCACCCAAATTGAAGTATCGATGCGTTGTATATCTCCAACAAATAAAAGTAGCCATTTTTTAAAAATTGATATCAACATGCTTTGAAACACTTTTTTTTTTTCATCATTGATTCAAATTTATCTTAAACCATAAAATTCTGTAACTCTTCACATATTAGTTCTTACTCGTAATTTTATTATTTGTACATACGTTAACAATAAAGAAGTGGCTTATTCATTTCTTCCTTTCACTTTTCTTAAGAACATAGTAGATGTATAAATAAGCAATATTTGTATTTTTCGAATCTCATTTATAAAGGTAATATTTTTCAGGTAAAAATATGTTTTTATCCCTCAAATTTGACCTAAATTTGGAAATGATCCTTGGTCGAAACTTGGTCACTGTTTGGTCCCTATACTTTCAAAATGATTGTTTTTAGTTCCTATTTTTGTACGGCATTACAAATAACAAACGGCGTGCCACGTGTTATTTAATCTTTTTATCAAAAATACTTACGTCGGTCGGTCTTGGCCGACGCTTTTCACAAAAACTAGAAAAAAAATGTTTTTGGTCCCTAAAATTTGAATTTAATTTGAAAATGGTCAATGGTTGAAACTTGATCACTATTTGGCCTCTACACATGCAAAATCATTGTTAAAATATAATAAAAATACTACTATTAATAATAATAACATTATATAATAATATTATTATTATTATATAATTATTAATAATAATATTATCATATATTAATAATAATTAATAATACTAATATATTAATAATAATATTAATAATACTATTAATAGTTATATATCAGTAATATAAATATATTATTAATAATATATAATCTTATTAATTACTAATATTACTAATATTAAAAAAATATTAGAAAGAAATAATAATATTATTAATAATAATATAATAATAATAATAATTATTATAATTATTATTATATGTTCTTAATAATAAATAATAATATGATTAATTATTATATATTATTAATAATAATATTAATAATAAATAATAGTATTATTAATATATTAATATTATTATTTATTATTTATATTATTACTAATATATTATTATATAATTATTATTATTAATATCAATAATAGTTATAATATTATTATTTATTTTAATATTATTAATAATTATATATTATTATTATTAGTATAATATTATTATTATATAATTGTTATTCAATGTAGAAGAACTAAACAGTGACCAAGTTTCAACTAAGGATCATTTTTAAATTAAATTCAAACTTCAATGATCAAAAACTTTTTTTTTTCAGTTTTCTTGAAAAGCATCCGCTTAGCCGATGCTAGTTTTTTTTCTATACAACAAATTAAATAACATGTGGCACGATGTTTGTTATTTGTAACGCCGTTCAAAAATAGGAACTAAAAACAATTATTTTGTAAGTACAGGAATCAAACAGTGATCAAATTTCAACTAGGGACCACTTCCGAATTTAGGTCAAACTTGAGGGCAAAAACATATTTTTTCCTAATTTTAACCTTCAAACTAGGGAGAGGGACAAGTTTCGCTATCTCATACACATTTTCGTAGAAAAAAAATCATCAACATCCCCATACCCAAACTTAATGGGTATCAAACTTTTGTCTCATCTTCATCCTCACCAGGTAACGAGTATAATCTCATACTCATACTTGTACATGTTTTCTTACTATGTCAATATTAATTTTAATTAATTTTTATAAAATAATAAAAAATTACTGTAAAGGAAATATAATATTATCAAATATTCAATATTAGGTGGATGATTGCTTCTTCGATATCAAAGTATTTGAAATAAATTATAATTGTTTACATTTTATATTAGAATACCGTATAAAATTCATATTATCAATTTTAATGAAGTAAATAATGTTTAGGTCTCACATGTGATTATTTCTACACTTTTTAACATTTTATTTATTATTTTTTTTACATCAGAATATTTGACTCTAAATTTTAAGTTTTTAATTGTATAAACCCTTCATGTTCTAAATAATATAAAAAATTTATTTTATTTTATTGTCTTTGATCCTTGCTAAAATAATTTTCATTGTCTCTATCAACAGTTTGATTAGTTCGATTTCTGTAAAGTTTTTTTTTTTCAAATTTTCAATGTACTTTCTATTTTATCATATCCTTAATTATACATTTTTCGTATCTTTCACTTTTATCAAATTTTTATTTGGTACTGTTATTTGAAATTTATATCATTATATTTTTTTTTTAAAAATTTGATAATGAAAAAATAAGAATACGTCATTTTAATATTGAATATTTGATAATAACACATTTTTTTTACCATGATTTGTTATGTTTTAAAAAATTTATTAATTGATATTAAAATAGTACGAAAACAATTAGGAACAAGAGTATCAATATACATGTTATCTGACAAACAATTTTACACCTATTGGATATGTGATGCGATCTTTACTTTGAATAAATAAGATAATAAAATTTATTCAAACTTCGTTTTTATTTCTATCTACCTTCACCGGTACTCAATATAAAAGTATTATTATTTAACATGTAATTTTTTTTTTAAAAAAAAGTCAAACTTTCTCGTATAACTTTCTGATAAAAACATCAAAATTTTCATATAAGTTTTTTTTGACAAAATTTGAAATCATGCGGTTTATGTGGCAAAATTTGCAATGACACATAATATCCAAGTCTTCTCATAAGATTTATTGAGTTATAGTGACAAAACTTAACTCAACTCTCTACTAATATATTATAATAGTTTTTTTTTTTCAAATTATTCAATATTGAATTTTAGTAAATTCTCACTTAAAACCAACAATAATGCATATGCTGATTTTCGTAGAAGTAATGTTTGTGTTGATGTTGAAATATTTTTACATATTGATTGTATTATAGGCATTTAAAGATAATTTCATTACAATGCAATCTCGAACATTATAATGTAATTGACAAGTACATATATTTAGTTTGTTTATGTACATTTTACCTCAATGTCAACTTAATTGGTACCTTTCTTTGTGAAGCCTCTTACATTCAGAGTATGATAAGTAGTTTGCAGTAGTCATTTTTTGCACTTAAAAAAATATTTGCATAAGAACTTTAGATATTGCATTGTATGTAATCCTTTTGCATAAAGTATTTGATTTGCTCTCAGTCACATCATGTTTTTTGAAGATAGACCCTGAACTTAGTCATACTAATATGGATGAAGGAACGCATATAATTTTAAAATCTTATTTTGGTTGATTATTTCTGCACCTCCATAATTTCATCCCAGCATTTCAATATACTTGAAAATTTTATTTTATCTTTTAATTTAGAATTTTCATTTTGAGTTTCAAAATATATAATTTAAAAATATTTTATAATATACATTCCAAAATAGAAATTTTGTATTTCAAATTCTACATTCTAAAATATAAAAACTTACATTTTAAATTATTTGTTTTAATATATAAATTCAAAAATATTTTGTATTTTTTTATTTTAGAATAAATAATACAAAATGTAAAAATTTATAGTCTATAATATACATTGGAAAATATAAAATAGAAAAAAAAAATATATTCAAAATTACACGCACTGAATATATTTTTCAATGTGAAGTTTCTTCGCTGACAACTTTCAAATAAAACTAAAACTAAAGGACAATACAGGAGTTAAATAACATGATTGAGTGCAGAAAGAGAGTGATAGGGGGTGCAGGAAGCAAAAGCCACAATTATTTTACCCATATGAAAATTGTGAGACTCGGTATCAGTGTTTGGGCTTTGAGCTTTTAACATGCCATGTGAACTGAGCTTGGAAGGGTCTTTCTTCCTGCACCACCAAAATTTCTTCTACACCTCCAAACTTTTTTTAAATTCTCAAAAAACCCTTTGACCATTTAAGAAAATCCGCAGACACCACACCCCCAAAATTATGTCGACTTCCGGAAGTCAAAATATATGACTTCTGGAAGTCAAAATATATCACCGGAAGTCGATTTTCGGAAGTCAAAATGTATCACCGGAAGTCGACTTCCGAAAGTCAAAAAAATATTTGACTTCCGGGAAGTGAAAGAAAAATTCTCCAAGGTAAATTTTTTTTTTTAATATTTTTAATTCCTTTTAGAATTTATATTTTTTAACTTTTAATAATTTTTTTAGTTTATTATTATATTTATTTTTTATGTTTTCATATTTCTTAAAATATAAAAAATATTAATATCTATATATATAATTTTATTTTTATTTAATATAATAAAAAATAAATATAAATATAAATATAAGTAAAATTAAAATAATATTAAACTTTAAATTAAAAAAACAAAAAAATAAAAAAAAATTCTGCTTCATTTAATTTTATTTAATATTTAAATTTATTTTAAAATAATAAAACTTTAAATTAAAAAAAAATAAAAAAGAAAATATATATACAATATAAATATATATATATATATTCGTTTTTTTTAAATTTTAAATGTTATTATTTATATATTATTTATATATATTATTTTAAATATGATTTTTTATTTGTTTTTTATTTTTATTATATTTTTAATAAATTATATAAAAATAAATTTAAATTTAAAAATATAAAAAAATATATAATTGAAAAAATTTTAAAATGTTTAAAATAACAAAACTTTAAAGTTTAGAAAAATGAGAAAAAAAAGAAATATATATATATATATATATATATATATATATATATATATATATTTATATTTTTTTTTTTTTTTTTTTTATCTTTAAAAGTTGTCTTATTTTAATTTAAATTATTTTTCAATTTTTTATTTAATATTTTTTTATTTTTTAAAGTAATTTTTTTTTAAAATTTATATGTTTTATAATTTTTAATACGTGTTTTTCAAAAATTGAAATAAAATAAAACTTAGAAAATACAAATTTTAAAAAAAATTAAAAATATTTAAAATTAATTTAATTTTACTTACGGAAGTCGACTTCCATAATGTTTTTTGATTTTTGGAAGTCGACTTCCGGTAATGTTTTTTTATTTCTGGAAGTCGATTTCCGGTAATGATTTTTGACTTTCGGAAGTCGACTTCCGGTAATATTTTGATTTTCGGAAGTCATATATTTTAACTTTTGGAAGCATTTTTGGGGGTGTCATGTCCGTGAATTTTCTTAAATGGTCAAAAGGTATGTGGAGAATTTAAAAAAAATTTGGAAGTGCAAAAGAAATGCTTGGAGGTTAGGAAGAAAGACCCAGCTTGGAAAGGCTTTTATTATTGTCACGCGCATTTTTGTTATTCTCTTACCCTAATTTTCTTTTCTGTTTTGACTACAAATTTGATTCTAATCCTTTTCTCTAATGCGAATTGAACCACCCATATAAATATCGGGAGACTATAATTATAATTTGCATTCTTTGACTAGACTGTGAGGTGTTATCATAATTTCAATTCTTTAAATCAATTAAAAAGCTAATTCCCAATTGAAGAATTGAATGCACATAATGTTCATTGCTATATCTACAAATTCTAACTTTTCAAGTGTTTAAAAAATGGAAAATAATTTTGACTATTAAATTTTAACCATTTTTTCTTATAATGTTAGGTAACATCTTCTAAGTAATTTTTCATTTTTCTATTTTTTATTTTAAAATCACTTAAAAAATATATCTCATGTTATAAGAGAAAATTATCAATTGTCAAAATATTATTCTCCTTAAAAAGTAAAATAGAGACAAAATTTGTTAACATCAATCGGTACTAAACACCTTACAGTATGCCTAATGGAGAATAGCTTGAGAAATTTTCTTTCAAGACTCATTATATCTCATTTCCGGTTTTGTTTGAGGTAAGGGTATCAGAATTATGAACGAAATAGAGATAGTATAAATAGTTGAATATCTCAAATAAATATTATTTTATTTTTTAAACACTAACTTTAACATAAAGTATCATTACACTTATTTCATTAAAAATTAGAGATGTCAAAATGAGTTTGAACTCCAGGCAATTTGACTCATCATGAGTTTGAGTCATGTTATGTTGAAAAAATTAAGTTTTTTTTTTTTTAAAGTGGGTTGAACTCAATCCGACTCACTTAACTCACAGGTTAAACGAGTTAAAGGTGAGTTGACAAAAGTTATATACACTACTTTAATCTTTAATTATTATCTTTATAATAAATTACTCAAATAACTGTTTTATAAACAATTTTTTTAAATTAGCATGACAAAAGTGTGTAGTTTTTTCATTTATATTTTGTTGAATAATATGAGAAAAATTATGTAATTTTTAGTCATGTTTTCTTAGACTATATAAACACTTTCTTGGATATCATATATTGGTTCTTGATTTTACTATGATTGTCATATCATGAGTTACTTAAAAAATTATTCAAATATTTGAATACTTAAAAATAAATAAATATTTTTTTCTTTTTTATGTAGATTGGTGAATCAATCCACTTAATCCACCAATCCCTAATTGATTGAGCCGGGTTGTGAAATTTATAACTCACTATAAAATAAGTAAGTTAGATTAGACTCATTCATTTTTAATTGGACTCGTAGCGAATGAAGCTGTGAAAACTGGGTTAACTAACTTTGAAGTGTGAATGAATCGGAAATCGAAAATACCAACATTAGATTCGAAACTTCGACTGTTCCCGTGAATAGTTTTATAAAATCAAACCTTGTAAGAACAACTAAAGTAAAAGAAAAATTCATATATAAAAGTCAACTGAAAAAAATAATTGAATTCTATTTATTAATAAATTTGAATAATTGTCAACATAAAATTAGGCAGGTGGACACTACATTTATTAGCACTAAATATATTTCCATTTACGCTGCTTATTCAATATATTGTGTAATAAAAGATTCATCTCCTATTTATTATTTATTAAGTATCTGCATTCTTTTATATCAATTGAAACTCACAAATGTCCATTAATATGCTTGATTTATATTTTTGAAATTTTAAATAAGAGTAACTAAAATAAATTAAAATAAAAAATTAATTCAAAGTATAATACCTACCAATAAAATTACATAATAAAATATTCATATAAATAAACTAATGTATTCTAAAAGTAACTTTGAATACAAATATAAAAACAAAAATTTCATTTATAATTGTATTCCCATCTTTTAATAATTAAAAAGAATTAAAATAAATATTCCTAACAACACAATATGTATACACATTATATTAGATACTATGATACTTACCGTCATCAATAAATATGTGTAATTAAACTGCAAATATATTGTCAACATATTCATTAAATTAAAAATACCTTTTGGTCATCACGAATTTCACTCATGCATATCGGTTTAAGTTAATTTATTTTTAGTGATTTTTGGACAGAAGAACTTTATATTTAAATTTTATTTTATTTACTAAATTTTGAAAGACTTGTATTTTTAATATACCACTATAGTAATAATAGAATAAAAATATAATTATACAAATAAAGAAAAGTTGTTAGAAGAATAGGTGGTGCAACCGTGCAGACACGGAACTGAGCTATGTTTCGGCCGCCTCAGAAACAGAAATGACAACGCTATTTACTTTTATTTCATTATTTAATTAATTAATTAGTTTATTATTTATAGATATTTGTGCATCCATCAACGGAGTTTCAAACCCAGAATTTTGTGATAATGGAAACAGTTTCAGGAAGTAAAATATGGAAAGCACACACGTCGTTGGTGATGGTGCAGGTGTTGAGCGGAGGCTATCACGTTATCTCCAAATTGGTTCTTGACGTTGGGATCAACCAAATCGTCTACTGCGTCTTCCGCGATCTCATCGCCTTCCTCATTCTCGCTCCCATCGCTTATATCCACGAAAGGTTCTTCTTCTCCATCTCACTCACTTTTTTTATGCATTTCAACATCTGAAACTGATTGCGATTTCATATTCCACTATTTGCTTCAATTTTCGTTTCGGAGTGATCGATAACAACAACAAAATCGTCGATTATTCTTCTCTCAAATCGAATCGTTAGATGTGTGCATTATCATAATACCTGTGATGATCCATTTCCACCAACTCCAGTGAAATTTGTTAGACTATTCTGTTGCCTTTTTTTTTTAATTGCCTGTCATAGATAGCATTACACATTTTTTAAATTACCATATCAATTATTTTATTACTAATTGTAGGTATGGCTGAATAAGATTAATCCAATCAAGAACTCGTTAAACTTTATTGTAACTCAAAACTAATTGGATTAGTCAAAGTAAATTCAATCAATCCAATACTCTATAGCAAATTTAAATTCAGTTAGATGAGTTGAGCTCCCGAGTAATCCGTATACACTTATCTTGATAGAAAAGGAAATATAGATTTAGAATTATTTTTTCTAATAAATTATTTTCCAAAAGAATTTTCAAATGAGTCTGTTGATGACAATAAATTTATAATTTCACTTTTGTAATATATTTATGAATATATATATATATATATATATATATATATATATATATATATATATATATATATATATATATATATATATATATATATATTATATTTTTTTTTAATTATTGCTAATTTATAAAATTAGTAACAATAGTAAATTTTAATTAATAATAATAGTCATTTACGATTTTTTTCAATTAATAATAATAATAATTTTTTTTATAGTTATACTATATACCATTAAAAATAAAATAAAATAACTATTAATTTTATTAATAATTTTAAGTTAAAAACTTAAATTTAATATTAATACTTTACGTTTATTTATTTTTTAACATTTATTTAATTTAATAATGATTACTTTTTAAATTCTATGTAAAATGATAAAAATTAATTAATAATTTTTAAATTAAATATAATAGTACAAACTTTTTAATAATATAAATTAATATGCTTTAACAGTTTATATACATATTTTAAATTAATTTTATATATACGTCGAATTCCGACCTGTTTTATCTTATCAGAAAACCATTGTGCCTCACAAAATCAGCTTTATGAGTCTGTTTTTAGTCTGATGCAGTGAATAGGTAGGTACGTAATATTTGATACTAATTTATTTGTGTAAGTTGTGTTTTCTTTTCAAAGGAGTTTTATTCGAAAAAACAAATCTATAAAATTGTCATATACTTCCTAATAATTAGGCAGCTTGGTCCATGTAGGAAGTGTTGTTTTGACTTGATGTTAAATAAACTTTAAATAAGATCTTGATCCTTGTATTATGTTCCAGAATAGCATATTGTAGCTTATAATCAATGTTAAGGAAATCGAAGTTAGTGGAGATAAACTTTAAATTAGATCTTGATCCTTGTCATTGTTTGAAAAACAAAAAGACAACAAAAATTTTCTAATATTTTAGAATATATTCTAATATAATAGACACAATATAATATAACTTCAAATTCTATCTAATTTACAATTGAATAAATATAATAAAAAAATAAATGAGAATTTAAAAAAAAATGGAAAACTAACACACAATGGAAAGGAGAGGGGCAACAATTCAAAGATGGAGGCGGCAATTGCAGGAGGGAGGGTCGACAGTTGATGAGGGTGGCGATGAGGGGAAGGTGAAAACATATAGTCATAGAAACTAGCGGGCAAGTAACGATAACACAGAGAGGTGTGAGTTTGTGGATTCTTTGTTGGCGTTTTTGTTGAAGTCTTTGTCGGTATGAAACAACCACAGAGGCGGTCGAAGAATGGTGGGGAAAGGAGAGAACAAATTGAAAGAGAAGAAAAAACGTTTATGTGAAAGGAGATGAGTGACACACAAGAAGGAAAGAGAAAGTGGAAAACGAAACATATAATAACACAAACAACCACAATTCTATGACTAATCGTCGTTGTTTCTTTTTTATTTCTGGCTTTTAATGATCCTCTCAATATTTATTGTTTTTTTTTTCTTTTTGACTTTTAACTATAGTTGAACATGGAATCATCTTTATTTTCGATTTTGAACAACAGTTTTCATGTAATCGTCGTAAAAAAATTATTATATTTATTGATTTGTCATTGTGTTTCTTTTTACACACCGCCTCGTGTTATTAATTTACATTCTCAGTTAAACTTTTTACATTAATTAAAGTTTTTAAATTGGAAATAATAAAATTAAATAAAATGTATAAATAAGAGCCGTAGAAATGAATTTATAACATCTTCTATGATTTTGATATAGAATAATTTTAATAAATAAAACATCATATATCATAATAAAGTAGAGCAAATAGCAAAAAGTATATTATAATTTAATCATTACAGTTATCCCAAAATATACTTAAAACAGAAGTATCATGAGCACAAAACAATGCCATAAACATGTCTTAAAACATAAAACAAATTGACACAAGATTGTTCAAAGGGGTTACATAAGACCAGTTTTTCAAAAATTGCTCACAAGAGCAATAACCAACATGTCTAACCTATACAGCAACATCTTCATTGTCTTGATGATTACTATGGGGTCTCCGCATCTGCTCACACCAATATTTGGTGATCATTGCAAAATGAAAAACACAACAAGGAAACAAACACAAAAAGAAAGAAGGGTACGTTAGTGTATTTAAGCATTGATACATAAATCATAAATATAGTTATATAAGTACATCACCAAGAAACACATACATGCAAAAAACAAGCATTAACTCAGAGTTTTCACTCAATTAAACACTTAACTAACTGTTGACTCGTTATCCAGATTATGCATTTAATATAGAATTCTAAGGAAGCATGCACCTGTGTTGATTTCTAAACTCAAAGTTGACTAGGGGCCTCCCTGTAAAAAGAAAAAAATTGGATTAGGGGTTCTCATGCAATTTCAACAAAAGTAAAGGACTTCCTGGCAAACAATGTTTTATTAAAAAGGGAGATCTAACAAGGACAAACTAAACTGAACAAAATGCTATTAAAACTCGCCTTTTAAACACTTTTTAATAAAAACACTATTTTTCTAGACAATCAACTAAAACTAATTAATTAAAGACACAAACACATTTTTTTAAACTCACTACAACAATTTATAATTTAGACCACACTAAAATAGACAACGACTAAATAAATGTAGCATAAACATATAATAAACAACATTTTTATAAATGATGTATGAATATAATGAAAGTCCATGATTATATAATTGTTGCTTTAAACTATGTGGGCAAAACTAGTAAAAATGTGGTCTAAAAACATAGGTAAAGTATAAAATCAACATGTAAAATTGTTGTCTATTGTAAGAATTTTAAGCAACGGTTTTAAAAATATTGTCATACTAAAAACCGTTGTCTATTACCTATAGCTACACTCACCTATACCACGCCTAAAAAATTGTGGTCTAATCTTTAGACCACGGTTTTTATAATTTATATCATAATTTTATGTCGTTGTCTAAAGTCATTTTTGTTGTAGTGACTAAAACTAAACTTTTAGAAAGGCAAAACACTGCAAAATGGGATGATAATTATTCTCAGATAACATGTGGAATGTTGATGATAAGAAAGATATTATGAACTCTAATAATCACTCACACTCACGTAAAGTAGAAGGATTATGTGGTGAGAGAGTGAATTGAGATTTACCTTGTGATTGATAGGGTGATAACCCCTTGTGCTTAGACTCTGTTTTGTTTTCCTCTGCCCAAGAGGACAATGTTCTAAGTATGGGGGTGTGTTAGCACTGTAAGCAATATGCAACATTTTTTAATGACGAATACCAAATACTCTAACCATAAAGGAAATAAGTATATTGAAGAATATTAGTTGTTACTTTTTTTTTGTCAATTAGTTGTTACTTTTTTTTAAGGAAGGAATTAAACCCACAATTTCTCTTACTTTTTTTTAAATATTATTAAACTAACTTTATTTTTCCAACTTATTAGCATGAGAACATTTTTGTTTGTGAAGGTGTTATTTTTCTATAAAAACGGTCAAGACACCGGAGAAGGTTTTAAGCATATATAGCTCAAGACTGGATATGGGCCATAGTGATTAATGGTTGATGTGTGCTTCTCTAACTCTTCTGCTTAACTTTTATGTTTGTTGATAATTTAAACTATAGCCAATGTATGTTAGGTTGATTATCAGTGCACATTACATTTAATAGGTTTGTTCTTAGTTTTACTTGGATGTGAATGTAAGTAGCTATTTATAGTAAAATTAATAATTTTTTAAAATTTTGGATCAATTTAGTGTCATATGTTAGAGATACGTGGATTCAATCCTTTTAATCAAATTTTATTAAGTTTATTTGAGATTTAAAAAACGTTTATAAGCTAAAATGAAAGTAAAGATGTGTCAAACAATGTAAACAACTCAAATATTATCATAAGACGTGTTTAAAACATTAAATAAAATTAATAGCATTTAGTTAAAATAACTAAGTTTACAAAGTTTTAAAATTGAAAGACTAAATTGGATGAATCAAAAATTTAAAGATAAATTAATTCTAATATTCAGGACAAAAAAAATTTAATTCTAAAGTTAAATATTGTATTGGACTTTTTATGTTTTTTTTTAAACTTTATTAAACTTTAAAATTATATTAATTTTGACATTTAAAAATATATATTAAAAAAATTAATATATTTTAAAATTTAATACTGAAAAGTAAAAAAAATTAACTCCTTTTTCTAAAAATTATATTTAACCTTTTACAACTTTTTCTCCTTAAATAGACATTTAAATTTAAGTTTGCATTAATCCATCCTTATATTATACTCCATCTCGTTTATAAATACCACATACCTTCTATTTTAAGTTTATTCTAAATATTTTTTTTAATTTTGTAATAGACACTACAAATTTAATTTTATGTAAATAACTCTTCCTTAACGTGTTGCGTTAAATTATTTAAATTAAATATTAAAAATTCATTAACTTTTCTTTTCGCTTTCTGAACTTCACATTTACAAATTAAAATAATAATCTATATTATCAATACATATAATTTATTTTTGTAACTGTCAAAAATCTTATGATAATTTTAATAATATTTTTATTTAATAATTAGTATAATAAATATCACAATAAGTTGATAATGATTATAATAATTAATTTTAATATTTATTACCATAAAAAAACTGTACTACTGGTCATGGAAAATTGATTTAGACCAGAATAACAGAGAAAATGGGGTCGAAACGGGATTGGTTAGAGATTGGGGCTCTTTCCGCAGCAATCAACAATGGCAACATAGTTTACTTCTATTACTTAATTTCGTTTGTGGCATCCATTTTCAACTTCAACGCTTTCTATTCAGTTTCAATCAAACCCCAATCTTGAACGTCAACTGTGTCCCTCTGTAGAGAGATTTGTATTGTAATCAAATAAATTGTAAGCTAATAATAATGGCAGCAGTGTCAGGGGGTGAGATTTGGAAGGCCCACACGGCCATGGCAATGGTGCAGTTATTCAACGGAGGCTATCACGTCATCACCAAAGTCGCCCTTAACGTTGGCATCAACCAAATCGTGTTCTGCGTCTTCCGCGATATCATTGCCCTCGCCATTCTCGCTCCCCTAGCTTTTATCCGTGAAAAGTACCTACCTTTCTTTCTCTCTCTCTCTCTCTCTCTCACACACACAAACACACACGCTTCGAATGTGCAAGGGGAAGTGAATTGATTACTTTGTTTGTTGTTTTCAACGCTTCGAATGTATCATTGGTTGTGTGTTCTATTGGTTCCCCGTTTATACGTCTGTCATCAATTCTACTTTTCTTTCATTACTTCTTATTTTGTTAGGTGGGGAGCCGGCAGTACCATTTCTAACATCATCTCTGTAATCCACTTGCGACTATTGGTCAAAACTCATTGGAAACTACAAAGTTGCCGGTGAATTTCATTAATAAGAAGTGAAATTCAAGAAACTGTAATTTTTCATAAATTTATACTGATAATAATAAATGGTGTGTTATTGGTGTCCCCACCCAATTGTCAGTGTTATTGGTGTCTCTCTGTGTTTAATTGGATCAAATTGTACAGTTATGTATGCCTAAAATTTAGACCTATCTTCCATCTAGAGTTATCGGTTATAGTATGCTTCAGTAATTAACTAATAACCAAAGGGTTATCATGATCGAGGTTTATTTGTTAACATCTCAAGTTTGATTCTGGAAATGCTCACACTTATGGTCAATTTTTTGCCTAATCTAATTTTATTATACTTTCTTTGCTCATTTAACTGTGCTATACTGCTATGTATTCAAACTTTAGAAATGAAATTTTAACTTGCTACACTGTTTTATACCCATTTCTCATCGCCATTGCTTTACTTCTAATCCATCGTCATCCTAATCATGTCTGGTTTGTAGGCATACACGGCCACCAATAACTAAACGCCTTCTCATGTCATTCTTCTTTCTTGGATTAACTGGGTAAGGTTCTGGATATAGTGACATATTCTCTGTATTGGTTATGTGTGAACAATATTGTTTTATTCATGGAATGGTAATTTGGCTTCTTTGTTCATGTTCAGGATATTTGGCAACCATCTTTTGTTTCTTATTGGCTTAAGCTATACTAATCCAACTTATGCTGCTGCGGTTCAGCCAGCCACTCCGGTCTTTACTTTTCTATTGGCTGTGATGATGGGGTCAGTTTCTCCACGTGTATTTTGTCAATTTATCTTTTTCTAGGACACACAATTCCCCACTATTGTTGCATTGAAATTTATACATTAATTAAATCAAGATACACCAGTATATAGAGCAACGTGCACCTGATAAACTTATTCATGCAGTACAGAAAGAGTGAACTTGCTAAGATATGAAGGTTTGGCCAAGGTTGGAGGAACTTTCTCCTGTGTTTTAGGTGCTGTTCTGATGGTATTGTATCGTGGTCCGGCATTGATAGGATATTCAGAAACAGACTTTGTAACACACAGTGAAATAAGTGCCAAAGGTCAACCAGAGCCTTCTGGATGGTTAATTGGTGGTTTACTGGATCTCGGAGTTGATCAATTTCATCTCGGAGTTTTGTGCTTCATAGGGAATTGCATGTGCATGGCTGCTTTTCTAACCATTCAGGTTCGTCTCCTTTTTATATTCTTCAAATGATTGTTGACTACAGGAAGCATTAAGAAAAAACTGGTAGTGATCACTGTCATTTCTTGTCTCTATTAACTGATACTTGTTTGTTAAGTGCCAATTCCATGCATTATACACATGGCATTATTCTAATAGTCATAGTGTATGGAGTGAACCAGATGGTTCATCTGGAAAACCTCTGAGTGATCCCCTAAGCCATTTATGTTTAGAGATCTGGTCCAATTTTCAGGATCAGCCTGGTGATACTGTCTTGACTTTGTTCAATCATCTAGACCTGTTTTCATCTTATTAGCAGCATGCAGCAACACCACGACAGTTGTGGAGACTGCTGGTGAGAAGTGGTTCCTTACGTTGAGAACTTTGAAACGGATGTGACAGTTGAGTTTGATTGAACAAGAAAATCAATCTTGGATGACAACTGAAAATGTGGTTTTCGAAAGTAAATGAATGAATCAAAATAGTAGAGCGATGTGATGAAAAAAAAGTGAATCAAAAAATGAGGTTGAGTTATTGGAATGGTAAGATACGAACAAGAACCAACATGACTAGGTTCTTCATAAACAAGAACAAAGAGTATTTATTAATTTTGTTAGAATTTTGCAAATAAACTACATGGTGGATTGTATTTCATTTTTATGAAGATGTGAGTGGTGGTAGGGTCATGCATTCGCAATGCCTTGTCTTGTCCTTGAAAAATGGTGATTGAGTGTTCCTTGTTTCTTTTAAGAGGTAACCCCGTGGGTTTCTTGGAAACTGCAGCATATGTTGTCAACAGAAACTTATACAACGAGTGCTTTTTGTACTAATCTCCTTAGCAGAAACACCTTACCTGGGGCTACTACTAGCAAAATTCACCTCTGTTGAAAGGAATATTCATTCAACCATTCATTTAAGCTTTCAAAGTTATTAGAAAATGAACTTTAAGTCGAGAAATAGACATCTTGAGCATAAACTAGATATTTATAGGTGGTTCGATAGCAATAATATGATAAGTCCAATAAAATTAGTTAGGATAAGATTTAATGTCATATTAGAAAATGAACTTTAAATCTAACTGAATCTCACATAGTCGACATGTATAGTCAACATGTATGACGATGTGAGATTTCTAACTGAAGTAAACTTTTGAAAAGTTGCATGTTGGATAGTGTTGAAAGGATTAGTGTGCAAAACAAGTCACATGGGATAGTATCATTCTAATACCATGTTGTTGAGAAGAGAAAAACTAAGGAAAATAATGAATTATGTGTGTTGTATACACACATGATTATTCTTATTTATAATGAAGAAGAAATACAATTCTAACGAACAAAATCAATATCTTTTAATGAAAAATATTTAATAAGACATTTCTCTGTCAAATTATATCGTATCTCCTTATTTAGTGTAATCAAATGATATCTTTACCTCCCCACGTCCCCCCGCAGAAGTTGACCCTCTTCCCCCATTAAGTTGAAACTTCGCAATCAACCAATGTTTCCCCAATTGTAGCCAGTCATGTAAGACCTCTATACCATCCATATAAGAAAAAAAAAAAAGCTACCACCACCTCAAGTTTAACGATGCTACTTGAGCCTTGAGCAACTGCCTTATAACCATCACCAAGTTTAATCCTTTTATATTTGGTATCCGTAACTTGCTAACCCATGCATGCCACAATTTTTTTGGAAATAAAATTGTGGGCAGCTCTTCTCTCTAACAAAATGGGATTATACTTGTTAGGATCCAGTTTCCAGGTATGACACTTGAGTTTCACATTGAAGTACAGGATTCTAGTATGGGGTTTATAAGGCCTCAGGATCTCTAACTACAACAACTACCTTTTGGAGTACAGTATGGTTCTCGAAAGTTCTGATCAATTTGTATCAAATCCTTCCACCATGTCTCTCATTTGCTGGTGAGCCACATAAATGATGACACTGCCATTGCAGTGTTTGTCTAGGACTAGTCAAAGGGCTAGTGCACAGGCAGGGCAAGAAACATTGTGAGATTTAGGATCCATTGCAAGTTATTGAACTTGAGTCCTACATTGGAAGTATGGAATTCTATTATGGTGTCTGTGAGATCTTGGGCTCTCTAACTAGAACTGCTAGTTTTTCCTTAACAATGTCAATAAAAACTTCCCTTTCACCATCTCAATTAAAAATATTGTGAATTCACACATTTTTCATTATTGGATGCCTTCCCAAAGTTGTCATGCTTTCTGTCACACTGAATAATTTACTGCCAGAAAAGCCGCTCTTCAAGTTATGTCATTTAAAGTTTTTAGGTGATTAGATTAGCCCTGCTTACTCTGCTAATTGTTTTAACAATTTTACGATATTAGGTTCTATTATATGTGAAAAATGTGTTAATTATTGTTGTGAATTGTTTCCAGGCTCCACTATTAAAAAAGTATCCTGCAAACCTGTCTGTCACCGCTTATTCATACTTCTTTGGAGCTGTTTTGATGGTAACTACATCATTCTTTGCAACTAACGAGTCAACTGACTGGAGATTGACACAGTCTGAAACTATTGCTGTTATTTATGCAGTGAGTCGCTAGAACTTCAAATCAACTTTCAATATTATGAGCCATTATTAGTTGTCTCTTAGGAGGATTTTTAGCATGTAGAGTGTTACAGGTGTTTCCCTTGTTTGTCCAGGGATTTATCGCATCTGCCCTTAATTATGGACTGATAACATGGTGCAACAAGATATTGGGGCCAGCCATGGTTGCTCTTTATAACCCACTTCAACCAGGAGCTTCTGCTCTCCTATCCAGAATTTTTCTTGGAAGTCCTATTTACATGGGAAGGTATACGATGCTTGTTTAAACTTAAGAAATTGATTTACGATTCCTATAAACTGTTTTTTGTTTATTAAAAGTAAGCTTGTTTTGTAGTTTATTGAAATAAGTTTTTATTTGTTTATTGATGACAACAGCATTGTAGGGGGATCTTTGATCATTATTGGTTTGTATGCGGTTACTTGGGCGTCTTACAGAGAAAGACACGCAGCTGCTGCACTTATTTCTCCTGATAAGAATTCTTTTAGAGTTAACATTTTTTCAGGTCCCTCCACCATCTCCCCTAAGTCTTCAGATTAACGGAATGTAAAAACTTCTCTCATAATTCTTTCTTCTTTTTATTTATATATAGTGTTTTCAAGAACTCAGAGAATCAACGTTCAATTTTTTTACTAGGTTACAACTTCAAATCCTTTCATCACAATTGTTTTTATCGATATATTTAAATCACCATTGGAGATCGGATTACAAAGAAAAAAGATGAACAAGTGTGGTTATTGTATTTTGTAAGAATAATAGGCTTATTAAAATAAATTGTGTACGGCTCAATTTAACGTTTATTTTTCCAAATTTATTCCAATAAACCAAATTATTAGTTTGGACTTATTGCAAATATTTCCTATTCCTCCAAATTATTCTTCATCCTGCACTCATGAATATAAAATTTTTCATTTTGTCTGTTTTCAATTGTGCAATTTAAAAATAAATGAAAAATGATTTTGAGATTATAGTTTGAAAATTTTATAAAATATAAATTTTGAAAGTTGTTTTTTATGTTTAGAATTCTTTAAAAAAAATCAGTTCGAAAGTTAAAATTATTTTTTGGATTGTACGATTTGGATGTCATTTTCAATTTTCAAATTTATCATTCGAAAATAAAAAATGACTTTGAGAAGTTGAAGAATGTTAAGAAAAAATAGTTTTTAGATTATATAATTTGAAAATTATTTTTTACTTTTAGACTGTACAATTTAAAAAGGGATAAAACAGGAATTTTAATATTTATGGGGTAAGGTTCATGAAGATTAGAGAACAAAAATATGGCTTAGTTTAAAGTTGTAAAAGCACGAGCAATCTCTGTGTGGATGGACTTGTAATTGACAGATAGATAAGGTGTTGGTTGACCCAAAAAGAGTGATTGCTAATTGTTTCCTTCGCCATGATTTAGAAAAGCAAATAAATATAGAGTATATCAATGTACAAAATTTTGTTAGGATATAATTATATTAAATATTCGGAGTAGTTTTCTACCAAACTAATATTACAACAAAAACTACATGTTTTTAACGAAACTCCGGAAATATTTTCAATTTTATAAATTATTTATAGTAATTATTTTTCACAAAATAGTTAACTTGTAAGAATATAGAAAATAATATTTTAGAATTGATAGTGTTTTTAGATAGTGAAACTAAAGTATTTTAATATTAACGTGTATAAATATAAATTTTATAAATGAATTTAATTATTTTAAAATATATTACATCTCTAGAAATCATTTTTTCTAGAGTTTTCTCACTTATTCCTATATTATCTCAATTTGTGATCATCTCTTTGAAAATCAAGAATTGTATGAGTAGTCCAATCAACAAGATCTTCTAATCTAATTGATTGGTTTCCTTAATAGAGTAGCTCGTTCCTAGGTCAAATCTAACTTCTTCTTGTGTGCATTATTTTTGATTTGCATGTGTTCTTTGAGCATTTTTTAGGAGTCTCTGTTAACCAATGGTCCTTTTGGTGTGACCTAATCGTTTTTGTGTTGTTCTTAGGTGTAGATAGAACATCATGTCCATATGAAGGTGGTTTGGACATCCATAAATTTGTTGAATTTTGTTTAGTGTATTCATTGATGTCGGATTCAATATTGAAGGTTATCCTAACACTGTAATAACCATCTAGTCTTTGTTAACCAATGGTCCTTTTGGTGTGACCTAATCGCTTTTGTGTTGTTCTTAGGTGTAGATAGAACATCATGTCCGTATGAAGGTGGTTTGGACATCCATAAATTTGTTGAATTTTGTTTAGTGTATTCATTGATGTCAGATTCAATATTGAAGGTTATCCTAACATTGTAATAATCATCTAGGCTCATGTAGAGGAGGATGATATGTGGTGAGAGTAGCAAGAGATCATAGTCTAAGGGTTTTACCTTGACCTAAGACGTAAAGGGATTAACTGGTAGGAAAACTCATTGACAATGACTATATAGAACAATAAAGACCACCACAAGTGCATAACTTGCCAAAATCTAACATCAATACATGTATCCAGATAATTGAGTCTCGTATGGTCTTTACTTGTAACGTATTTGTCTTTATGAATGAAATTTATGTGATTTTAACTTAAATTCTATTATATGAAAGCTTTTTTTGCAAATAAGCTTATCCTTTTGTTGTGTTGTTCTGATATGTGTTTATTTTCTTCTTTTGAAATTATCACCTTAATTGGAGTGAACAAATAGAGATGTTGTGTTTATTTTCTTCTTTTGCAATTATCACCTTAATTGGAGTGAACAAATAGAGATGCAAAGTTAGAGGCATCCCTTGTTGATGAACAACTTAGTCTTTCAGTGTTTTTATTATTTCCTTTTTGTCATGTATAGATTTTGGAGTTAATATTGTAGTCTATAGGTCCTTGGAACTAATATCCTATATTAATATGGTTATATCTTTTGAGTAATTATGATGATATTGTAAAACTAATTAAGGATCTTTAAGATTTATGATTCTCACTCGATAAAACATAATAAAGCACTAACCTTGATCCATGAGAGATCCTGTGAATATGCGTTCTTCAAATTTGTAATCTTGTGTGCTCTTCAATCACCGTTTCCCAATCTATCTCTTTGCCTTTCTTTCTCTTCTCACACGTTCTTG
>Ga0214543_1000267_pt1 | contig 81220 bp, 41 predicted proteins | sample CNSS2metaG_FD_160094 | JGI IMG/M metagenome (GOLD analysis project Ga0214543, IMG submission 160094) | Root nodule microbial communities from cowpea collected in UCLA plant growth center, Los Angeles, California, USA - CNSS2 | ecosystem: Host-associated > Plants > Roots > Nodule | place: USA... | reverse complement strand
TATATATATATATATATATATATAACAATATATAAAGGGAATTCCCTTTTTTGTGTGCACATTTCAAAATACCAATTTTATCCTTTAAATATAATAATTTATTAAACTTTTAAAAATTGACTGTTACTTTTACGAGCTTTTTATAAAATCGACTATCTTTGCTTCTTTCTTCTCTTCTTTTTTATTGATCTACTGTTATTCTTTCATCTGTTATGATATATTTCACTTAATTTTTAATAAATATAATTTTAGTTTATATATTAACTTAATAACATTACACATATAAAATATCACGTATATTTAAAAAATACAAACACAGACGCTATCGCGCTGTGTTTACGCTATATATATATATATATATATATATATATATATATATATATATATATATATATATATATATGCTTATGTTAACAATTTTTATCATCAACTTCGTTTTGTATTTATTTTGTATGATATCCAAAATGTACAATATACCTACATATTATATTATTGTTATTATTATGTTTACCGTATTCAATGGCGGACCATTGTCATGACAAGTGGAGCCATGACTCCCAAAAAAAAATTAATTCTATTTTTTATATATGTTTTATATTTTAAAATTATATTTATATATTATTATTTTATTTATATTAAATTTAATAAAATATTTTATTTTATCACCTATTTTATTTATATATATTTATTGTATAAAAAATAAAATAAAAACCAACTTGATGGACATTGGTTAATGAAAGGTAATAGGTTTTATCACTAGTGATGAGATTCTTTTAGAAATAATGAGAATAGAAAGAAAGGTAAAGAGATAGATTACCAAACAAAAGATTGAAAAATACACAATATCTCTCATGAATCAAGGTTAGTATTTTATTATAATTTATGTGATTATGATTCTCCTAGTACGATTATTTTCTTAAATTAAGTTTTTTTCCTAATTAGTTTGTCTAATTATGATTGTAGGGATTATTTTATAAAATTGGCACTAACCCTAATTATATTTTTCCTGAAATTAGTATAGCATAGATTATGAATTTAGAAATTTTGTGTTTTTCATTGCATAGGGTAAAATTTGTAAGATTTTAGGGATGTACCTTGGGTTGAACTACGAATTTCGTTGCACATAATGAATTAGTTGAATAACCTTGAATTGGATTAGAAATTAGAATACCCCTATTATGTTAATTTAATGAATTTGAAAGATTATAAATTGAAAAATACATACGAGAATCACTTTATGAAAATGATTGAAACAAATAAAATGAAGATTTTTTTTATTTAATTAAAAAAATAATTTATATATAAAAAATCTAATTTGATACTCCTAAAGTTTTTGTCCAAGTTCTGCCACTGACAGTATTATATTACTAGCACTATTATTATTATTATTATTATTGTTATATTAGTTTTGGTATTATTAGTAAAAATATATCTATGTATTTCTGTTTAAAAATTTTAACCTCAAATTCATGTTTCTGTACCTATTTTAATATGGATTACATCTCACAATATTGCATTTTGTTCATATATACATGTTACTTTTGTTTACAATATTTTAAGTTTAACTTAATTTTTTCTTTGATTTCATATGGTCAATAAATTTTCGATATTATGTCTCTATGCTTTAAGTGGCTTATATCCACGTGTACTTTTATTGATAAATATTTTAACATCAATTTCGTTGTATTTATTTTGTACGAATCAAGTGACGGAACTTTGACCAAAATTTGAGGGGAGGCAAATTATATTTTTTTATATATAAATGATTTTTTCTACATTAAAAAAAATATTTCCTCACATCATTTTCTTTATTCAAAACAAACAAATATGATAATAGAATCCAAAAAAATATGACAATAATATATATGAAAGTGTAACATAAAGTTTATTATAAAAAATTATATATTAAAAAAGTAAAAGTTACCTTTAATTATAGTGCTTCTCAAAGCTCTTTCAATATCCCTTTCGGTAAAAGTTACCTTTCAATATAGATACCTTTGAGAAGCACGCAAAGCACTCAAAGTTACCTTTAATCAGTAAAAATTTTAGTTTGTTGTAATATTCCTTTCAATATAGATAATCATAGTGCTTGCTATAAAAACTTTTAAAACCTATAAAAAAACACTCAAAAAAATTAAAACATGTTGATGATAATCAACTCAATGCCAATTAGAATTCAATGAAAATCAACTCAATTACATGTAACAATGAAAACATCTGAGTTAGGTCGTCAGTTTGGTTTTTTATTAAAAAGATACCACAGTAAGCAATATGCAACATTTTTAATGGCGAATACTATAACCATGAACAAAATAAGTCAAACCATGTGTATTGAAATCTTCTTGGATGATCATCTTTATCAAACAACGGATAATTTTTTAGATACATTTGATATGTACCCCATTTTAGATAAGTCCTTCGTACCTCATCAATTTTATTTGGTGGGTATTGACAAATTTGTGGACGTTTCCCTGGATCACGTTCTGAAGCATTTTCAAATTCATTGTATATAACTCTAGGAGCTTTAGAAAGTTGTTTTTCATTTTCTTCAATTTTTGGATTATCGTGAAGTTTCTCGAGTTTAGATGACGTAGATGCATTTTCTTCATCTTCATCACAAGCCTTCCTCTCGAAAAAAGAATCAATTCTTCTACTCTTTATCATAATTTTTCTAATATAAATTTGTCACCTCTCACCTATTTAGGAAAAGATAAAATTATGAATACCCCAATTAAATCCCAAAACTAAGACTCAATATTTTGGGAAAATTAACACCTTCTAAATGTTTAGCTTCCCTTACCTTAAAGTAGATTCCTAATATTGTTCTTCCTTTATACAACTTCAAAGACTAAAATAACTCTATGTACACAAAGAGAGTTTGATCAACAATTAGAGCATAATTTTATGATCACTAACAGATAGAGATATGTCTAGAGTGTAGAAAAGCCACATACAAGAGGAAAACATACTGCTTTGAGAGAGAAAAAAAAGGTACAAAATGAACTTATTCAAAAGAATAAATTGTTCCGTCCAAAATGTTCATTAACTCCTCAATTTTACTATAGCGCAGTTTGATTTTGAAAAAGATAAGAGATTGAGGGTGAAAATTGGAAGAGAGAGAAACCAAATATAATATATATCTCAAGTATTTAATTATAAATTTCAATCATACAACAATATTGTTTTACTATCCATCACTAATTAATTCTTATGTCAATGTTATAATTTAACACACGCAAAAAACATATATAAATGCATAATTCCAAAGAAAAAAAAAGCATGTATATGCAACAATAATTAATTATCATAGTGTCGATGTTTCTATTGATAACAATATCTGCATATATTTTTGTTCAAAATTTTTAACCTCAATTTAATTTATTCATGTTACTATAACTTTTTTAATATAAATTACATTTCACAATATGTTGTATTTTATTCATATATATATATATATATATATATATATATATATATATATTTTGATATTTTTTTTTTTGTGTTTTAAAGGATTTATATCTATATTTTTCAATTTAAAATTTTTAATATGTGTTATATTTATTTTGTACGAAATCTTATTACAAAATATGCATTTAATTTTAGTATAATATATACTCAAAAACTTTAATTGTAAATTTTAATCATATAACATTGTTTGTATTACTAACTAATTATTGTGTGAATTTTATAATTTTAAACAAAAAAACTCATATCCAGATTTTATTTTTAAATTATACTTTTAATAATATATTACTTTAACATAATAAAATAAACATTAGTTAATTTTATTTGTTATGTAAAATGAATTCATAATTAATTATTTATCTTTTTCCCAAACTTTTTATTAAAGTTTTATATTTATAACTATATATAATAATAATAGTTAATTATATTCATATAAATAAATTATTTATATAAATATAAGAATAATTACATTAATTTTTAATACAAATTAAAATAAAAAATATATAAATTTTTACAAATATAATAAAAATTAATTATTTTTTTAACACAAAATTTAAAATAAAATAAATAAAAAACAAAGACCCGCGCACAATGATGGACCGATACTTCAATTTGGGTCACATGTCCGTGTCCGACACGTGTCCATGTCCGATATTTTAGGATACTTTATCGATACTTATGAGTGAAGTATCTAATTTATAAAGTTATAAAGTCGTAGTAGAGTATAAGAAAACATTTGAATAATGATCAATTTTAATGACAATAAATAATTAGTCATTATATAGTGACCAATTTAAAAACTAAAAATTATTGGCAACTAAAATAGTTTCAAAAAATTATAATTGGTTTCTAAATTGATAATTAAAATTGATTTCATTATGAATTGGTTTCAAATTGGTCACTAATATTAACTACCAAAATTTTTACTACCAAAATAATTAGTCTCTACTTAGAAAATTGGTCTTTAACATATTTTGTTATCAAAATTGGTCATTATTTGAGAGTTTGGTTATAGTAGTACTTTTACGATGACAATAATTTATATATTTTTTTATGTTGACAACTTTAGTATATATAGTTTTAATTTGGATTTACACAATAACCATCATATATTTATTATGTTTTTAAGAATTAATGTACAATTTTTAATATTCATATATCGCGTATCTATCACGTATTGTATCCTATTAGTTTCAAAATAAACGTATTGACGTGTCGGATACGTGTTGTATCCGATACACATATCGTATCCGTGCATATGTGGGGTCAATTTTAATGTATATTGTGACTATTACTTTTTAAGCTACTTGTATATACATATGCAACTGTTTAAAAAAAAATTAACATTAATTTTATGTTCTATTTATTTTGTACACAATATACATGCATTCTATTTTAACAACTACTTACTCACACACATCTCATTTTAATATAATATATAATTCAAATGTTCATTGTAAATTTGGATCATACAACATTACTAATCGGTTAATGACAAATGTATAACAAAGGCCCGCGCATATGCATGATCAATCTTGATGTGCATTGTGATTATTAGTAATAGTATTAATAATTTTTAAGCTTTGTATTTACATGTGCAACTGTTTTGAAAAATTTTAACATTAATTTCATGTTCTATTTATTTTGTACACAATATTCATATATTTTATTTTAACAACCACCCACCCACACACATCTTATTTTAATATAATATATAACTCAAACGTTTATTGTAAATTTTAATCATACAACATTACTAATCAATTAGTGACAAATGTATAATTTAAAAAAAAATCATATCTAAATATTATTCTTTAATATTATTATTGTAATTATTATTATTATTATTATTATTATTATTATTATTATTAGTACAATTCATTATTATTATATACTGTATTTTTTATAATCCATTACTTTACTATAAAGAAATCAATAATAAAATAATAATATTTATTTTTAATGATTTTGTTATAAAATATAATGATAATTTATTATTTTTTATTATCAAATATATTATTTAAATGTTATATATATAATTTTACATTATTATAATCTTTACATATATAAATAAATTATTTATATATTGAAAAGAAAACAAAATAAGTGTGTGAGTGTAAAACTAGTTTATTATAAAAATTGTATTAAATTTTTATTGAATTTTGTCAAATTCTATATATGCAATTTCAAGCATTACTTTACTATAAAGTAAGAAATCGATACTAAAATAATAATGATAATTTATTAATTTTATAAAAATTGGTCCCGGCGAGGCTCGAACTCGCGACCTTCGGCTCATAAGACCAACGCTCTAACCAACTGAGCTACGAGACCATTTCATTAATATAATAAATCGTTAATTCAACCAATAATTTTATATATCTCATTAATTAAATTAATCTTAAAATTAGAAATTTGAGATTTTACTGATTCATAGTTTCTCTGTAAATTATAATGATATAATAATTTCAGTAAATTTAAAAGATATATTCCATTATTTACTTACGTCAAATCATTTCTATGTAATAAGATTTCTTTTATTGACACAAATGTATTTAATTAAGATTTTTTTTTACGTCAAAAAATATTTAAATAAACACGTCTAGTTAAAGGATCATACATAAATGAATGATAACTATAAATTGTCTTTATAATTTAAATAGAGTTGAGAAGTGATTTATGTTTAAAAATATATGAATGACTATGTTGTAGATAAAATGTTATACACATAAAAACACAACAAATCAAGAATCCTTTTAAGAATGATACAAAACAATAAAACTTGAGAAGGAAACCTTCGTGGACCTTTGTTAATTCCGTGGTATGCTTATTAATTGAGCATAACTTACTTGCATTTTAATGAAATTTTTTATTTTCAATATTTTGTTTTTACATTAATTTAATAATTAATTTAGTACGCCTATTTGACAATAATATATGAGTAAAAAGTGTAATTAAAACAATAAGACGTATAAAATAATTAAGAAAAGAAGTAATTTTTATAAATGATATAATGATTATTTTATTATTAAAATGTTTGAATAATAAATAGAAAATTAGTTAACCAAGTTTTATTTTGTAAAAGTTATTATCTTCCAAAATATTTATTTACATTTCTCTAATATTCTAACAAATTTATTTTTTGGATATTAAAGTGCATCATAACAGTCTTGACGAAGAATAGTATAATTTTATCCAATCAAAATTCGAAATAGAATAAGTTTATATTGTGTCTTTCTCTTAAGTTTTCTTAGAATCTATGCATGAAAAGTATAAAGTTATTCCATGCATAAAAAAAAATTCAAATTGTTAAGATATATTCAAATTGTTAATATGAATTTTCTTTGTACAAAAATTTAAAATATGTAAAACTTAATTCATATATATATATATATATATATATATATATTCTTATTAATAATGTTTATTATATTGTATTTAGAAAGATTTTATTTTTGTGGAGAATTGTAAACTTATATGTAACTACAAATTAAGGTTCTATAAAAACCATTTTTTATTTGGATTGCGGTAGTAACTAGATCAATAAGAAAATCACAAATTTTGTTAAGCAAATCCAATGGGTAAATAGAACATACCATGAATAAGCAATTTGATGTACGCCATTAGGTTAACAATTTCAATTAGACTTAATTAATTATTTAATACTCTAATTTGTTGGTTTGGTTCATTTTTTATTCTTTTATTATTTTTTTGTTTAATTCGGTGCTTTAATTCTTTAAAAAAGTTCAATTTGTTCATTTGCGTTAAGTTGACGTTAACACCGTGTATGTACATGTCACGTGTCATTTTATAGAATTTTTTATTTTTCTAAAATTTTTATTTTTTTAAATTAATGTCGTGTCATAGTCATGTCATGTGTCAATTCGTGAAATATTTAAAAATTTTAAATTTTTTTAAATTAAAAAAAAACTGTCACATGGCAAGTCATAGTTGTGTCACGTGTCAGACTAACAATGATTGTTTTCAGTATAGTCCTTCTATTTACAATTTTGATTCAATTTAGTCCTCTATTTTTTTTAAAATGATTGAATTATGTCCCATTCAATTTGAGAACAAATTAGTAATTAGGTTTAATTACAAGTTATATATTCATATCAAAATAATTTTTATCATTTATACATCATATCACTCCTTAAATACTCATTATTTTATTTCTTACGTTTTTTTACTTGTAATATTTACACTTGAAAATTTGTACACTTGTGAAAAATAAAATAATTTGAAAATTTAGTGGAGTAATTTGATGTATAAATTATAAAAAGTTATTTTAACAAGTATACATAAGTTATAATTAAGCTTAATTACTAATTTAGTCTGAAATTAGAGAGGAAAAAATTGAATTGTTTTAAAAAATAGAGGGAATAAATTGAATAAAAAATTATAAATAGATGGACTAAATTGAAAACAATAACGGTTAGTTTGACATGTGGCAAAACCATAATCTACAACGTGGCATTTTTTTTAAATTATTTTTTTTTTGAAAAAGATTAAAATTTTTGAAAAGTTCACGAATTGACATGTGGCACGACCATGATGTGACACGTGAGAGTTTAATTTAATAAAAATTAAAAAATTCCAACAAATATGGACACGACGTTAATGTCAACTTAACGGAAAAGACCAAATTGAACATTTTTAAAGAATTAGAGGACTAAATTAAAACAAAAAATAATAAGAGGACCAAAATAAACCAAACCAACAAATTTGTGTTAAATCAGTACGTATAATATACACAAACCAAAAAGGGTGAATTGGATTTTCAAGATTTTAATATGTTAAGCAATTCTTGAAACAATTTTCAATGTTTAACAAATACTCTAATCAATTACACATGCAATTTTAATGAATTATTTCAGACACGTCAAAGATAGTAGTAAAGATAAAAAAAGAGAAGATAAAAAATTTTATACTGGTTCAATTCAACGTGAATCTACATCCATTTTTCTTCTAAGCAACCTGAGCTTGGAATATTTCCACTAATTCAATAGTTTTTCAAGAATTAAAAGTTCCTCTAAATAATTCTAGACTCTAAAGAACCAAGATATTGATCCACTAATCAAGAACTCTCCCTAAATGCAATGCTTCACTCAATTGCAACCATACATTCACCTACAAAATGAACCAAGGTACAAAGAAATTCAATTTAAAGAAAGAAATGAATGAATACACCTATTTCGTGCATATTTTACAATTGATCTCTAGTGCCAAGCTTGAACTCTCAAGATCAAATCCATCATGTAGACTTTTTGAAAACCATTCTTCAATAACTCTTGTATCTCAATCTCTCAAATTATATTTTAGAAGTTGTTTTTCATTGTTTAGAAAATGAGTTAAGATTGGTTTAAAAAGAGTTTCTGTTGTTGATATTAATGGATTAGGAAATTGACCTAATCGATTATCGTAGTTAAATTGTGAGTGTAGTGACTCCAACAAATATCATAATCAATTAGATAAGTAAGTTAATTCATTATGTAGTTTTGAAGGTCTTTCTTGTGTCATATTTCCTTAATCAATCATGTTAACATATACCACATTTGGATTTGTTGATCTAAGCGATTCTAAGCTCAGGTTACAATGATTCTAAGCATGCACTACTATTCATATAAATAGTGACAATGTTGAATCATGTTACTTGACTTTGAATATCATCAAAACTTCATTTGAGTGGGTATTCTCTCTCTTTCAACAATTAGAGGACTAAATAATTAGTTAAGCCTTTAAATTACTTGGAGAAACCTAAGAAGATGGAAGGAATATTATTCAAACTAAAACTCCTTTTAATATAATAGTTTTTCTATCTTGAATTTGGACAATGGAGATTAAATTGCATACCACTAAAAGCGTTGAATTTCTCAAATGGACATACTTAATAGAATTGATTTCTATCATGGAAGTTAACTGAAAAAAATAAGTATATCTAAGTTCCATGTTTGATAAATATGAGAAAACTAGATATCTTATAAAGAAAAATACCTAAACTATTTATCGTCTTAAAAGTTTTTATTAGAGTGATGTCAATTTCCTATATAAATTGAGTGTACTTTTCATTGATATTGTATGTCACAAAAGAATCTCTCTTTAAAAACTCATGAAAATATAGATGTAATGAATTTTGAATCATAAACTAGTCTATACATAATATATTTGACATTATTTTGAATCCAAAACTTTAAGATAACATGTTTAATTGTCTTTTTTTTCTTATATACTATTAATCTTACACACCTTTATCAAAGAGATAAGACCTTATTCTACAAATTCCACATATATATATATATATATAATGGCTATATCACTAAGTCTTGCTTTTATCACTTTTTTTAGCTACTGTTTCCTGAACCTGCTTTTATGGAAGATACAGTAAAGAACGCAACATATTACTTTATCTAAGATATAGTCATCACGACTCTAAATCCAAAGGTTCCCATCCCAAACTAATTTAAAAAGACACATAGTGGAATCAAGAATCTGTCTTCAAATTTCGAAGAAAGTTTTAAAGAAATAAAAGTGCACAAAGAAAAAGTCGAGTACAATGGAATCACACTTCACAATCCATGATGAAGAGGCATAGCGAAATTTCAAGTGCATTTTTTACTTAAGTTAGTGCGGTCACTTTTTACCTTTACCAATTTATTTTCTCATATCAAGACTAAAGTTATCACCTGATAAATGATCAAGGAATTTTTATTTCTCTTTTCTTTTGGTGTGATGATGAGAAATTTTTCTTTCAACCATAACATGTTTGTAAGATTGAGGACCGTTAAACTTTAAACTATAACTAATTTGAATTCGTTGAAGGGGAACTTTAAAATTTATTATTTGACGGATAAGTTTGTATTTTTTTTTTATCATCTTAAGATAATATCTTAAGCAAATTATTATTAAAGGCTAATTAGTAATAATTAATAACATTAAATAAACATAATTTTAATTGTGTTTGGATGTAGCTAGTAGTGATAAAAAGGGTAGGATTATCTTTATTTTTTGAAGGACAGGCTGAATTAGTATTTCAATTCATTTCTAATAAACTTGACACGGCAAAATGTTTCAGGCCCAAAGTGCCAGAACAGACATTGAAGCAGAGCCAAGAGTTAAAGCAAGAAAAGAGAATTTTTTGAGCCACAAATTGGAGTTCATAAGCTTGTTATGAAAGAAATCAACTGCTATGAGATCAACCAGAGCCATGTAAATTAATATCCCTGAAGAAACTGAACCCAGTAACCCTTCCATGATCAAAGCTTTAGGGTTACTATCATCATAACCAGTCACTGAGAATAACATCATCCCCAAAATTATCCCCACTGGTGTTGTCACTGAGAACATGAAACACATGTACGCAGTTGTTCCAAATCCAAACCCTGCCTGCAATATTAATCAACATCATTCAATGTTGGGTCTATAAGACATAACATATAAAACATAAGACATAACTCTAATTATACGAAGTTAGATAACATTCTTGATCTAAAATCTTAAAATAAGTTTAAGAATCATCTATACTTTTACCAGAACTTAGATTCACATGGATTCCAACATTGAATATTATCAGAATCTTCATTGTGACCGATGATTCAATCCACACCCACTTCATGTCACCACATATGATAGAGTTCAAAAATAAGAAAACAAGTAGGCTGTGTAAATGATTTACCTGAGCAATGCAACCACCGAGACCTAAGCCTTCGAAAATCTGATGAAATGCCAAAGCAGCAACGAGAGGGCGAATGGTGCAAACATTCTGGGACATTCCCATAGTGACTCCGATGATAACAGAGTGAAAGATGATACCTATCTCCAACACCTGCGACACCAGCTTCTGCTTCAACCTCATCAACTCTTCAACCCTATCCGCTTCACCGCCGCCGCCGCCGCCGCCGCCACTTACCAGCTCGATACTCAATGAGCCACCGCCACCCTCCTTCTCCTCCGTGTCCACCGCCGTGTAGTGCGCATGCTCCACGTGAGAGCTGGCAACAGTGTCCACCAGCAGAGCCAGCAGAACCCCACCCAGAGTCACCTTTCAATGGGTCAGTAACAAAGATTGAATAAAAATAGCAACTTTTTCTAAAATTTTTCTCTCTGAGTCAAGCAAAATTACCAGGCCAGCAAAGGGAAAATCCTTCCACGGATGCTGCGATGCCACCTGGCAATCGGAGAGTGCGGCAAACGCGTCCGGCAACACATGAACCAGTGAGGTGGCGAGAATAACACCGGCGGCAAAACATTTGATTACCAAGATAGCTATATCATAGAGAGACTTTCCTTGAAAGTATCGTGCTAGCATGACAGGCATGGACACACCCATCACGCTGGTTACGAAGATTGTGAAGATGGAAATCACTTTCAAATGTGCTGCAGCGGTGCTGTTCCGGCACAGAGCAACCTGAGCCATGTCCGTCACACACTCCGCCATGGAAGAGCTTACAGAGCTTACAGAGCTCACAGAGAGAGATGAAATGATGTTTGAGTTTTGATTTTGTGTGTTTTTGAATTTTGTGAAGAGGTCCCATCCCATGCATTCAGTTGTCCACCAAGGATGTTTTCTATTGGTGGGTGATTCGGTGTGCTGAATCTGAAATCCATAGGTTGAGAGAAGTGCATGCCTTTTATGAACTGTTCAGTGTTCAATCTTCGTCACGCATTGTAAAGGCTACACGTAAAGATGGAGATTATGACAAAAGTTTTGTAGCTTCCTCTGTGGTCATGTTTTTCAATTGGACAAGGAAAAAAAAAAGTTTCTTTCATACCAATTTACAAACATTTAACACTCAACGTAAACGTAAAATAGCCATTAAACTATAAACTTTTGTACTGAAAAAGAAAAGGAGAAGGTGAGAAGCAGTGAAGGATAATGTCTAAAGATACTACCTTTACTGTCTTTCACTCTATTTTTGTTTTGTTTTTTAAATACAAAAGTTTAAAACTATTTTACTTCTATTGTAAATTGTGTAGCTTTTTTTTTTGTGTGGCAAAAGTAATTTATTTCTTTTTCGATTGAAACCCCACATTTCTTCATCCATGTACCCTGAACGAGAAAAGATAGCTAAAAAGAGAGAGCAAAAAAGAATGTATATAGATATAATATATGGTGTGAGAGAAAATTTTAAAAAACAATTTAAGATTCGTGGTCATCAATTAGTGGATGTTTTCTTTGCTTTTATGAGACTTTTTTTTTCATTTGTTAATTCAATTTTATATAAAAAAGAATTGGAGAAGGTATTAATTAAATCAGATGAATTTTGTAGAGATGGGACTATAGTAAGGAAAAAGGATCCTTGGAACGTTGTTGGGAGAATAATATAAATTTTAGTGTTATTTAAAAAAATTTATTTGATAGTGTTATTTGTTTTCTAATATTTAGTTCTCGTTATGCGTGATAACTTGTTTCTCCAACACAAGCAATAATAAAATTGTAATGAATTTGTTCTTGTACAGAGAGTTAAGTGATCTCAAGAATTTTTTTTCATTGACTTATGTTCTTCATGACTTGTGTCTGGATTGCTCCCTTAATTATACTTTCGGAGAGTAGGTACCTGCAAACACTCTAATGTTCAAGTTAGGAATTTTTTGTTAAGATATCTAAGAGATGAGTAAACTCAGAAAAGCATACATTTTGTAAATACAGACCCTTACTTCTTATTTCCTACCCCTAATCCTAACTTTATTACCTTTCATAAACATTAATAGTTATTCATCAATGTCGCATCGCAACTATCGATGTTGTTGAGGACCTGGTTACATTTTCTCACTCAACTTGGAATTACCACTACTAGTACGTGTGTACACTACCCGTACTGGACTAGAACACCTATACCTCCTGCCTGGACCAAGATATACTCGACCTTCTCCTTTGCCTAGTTGGACCGATATATACACAATCATTAATCATGACCATCTCGACCCTCTCCTCTCAACCACTCATTCTCCTTGCGGATGGGAATGGATCGAGATATACTCAGCCCCCTATGCTCCCATATTCCCAGCCTCACAACTCCTCTATACACCAGCTCCTCTATACATCAGTCCCCCTACACCAACTCCTTTGTACATCAGTCTCTTGTACCAACTCTTTTGTATACCAGCTCCTCTGTAGCCCCTCTGTACACTAGCTCCTTTGTACACCAGCCTCTCTATACATCAGTCCCTTTACATCAACTTCTCTATACACCAGCTCCTCTGTATACTAAGGAAGTTCATCTTTCTAGTCTAAAAGATTGTAAAAATCATTGGCATGGGCGTTTCTTATTAACAAAAGGGGATAAGCCCCCTCACGCACTTGGATTTGTGTAAGAAACTTGATTAGGCTTTGAAGCATTTGAGTCAATGGAAGGCAATTCTCTTGATAAAGAATTCTATGAATTTTCTTTCTCTTCATTGGAGGATATGAAAAGGGTTTTGGCTATTGGAACTTGGAACTTATCTCGTGGTATTGTTCGTATTTTTGCATGGATAAAGGATTTCATGCTTGCTTCTATGAAACTCACAAAAACTCAATGTTGGGTTCGTATCAATGGCCTTACATTAGAGTATTGGCAACCAAAATTGATTTTTTCCATAGCATGTGGTATTGAACACTTTTATCTTTGGATGATTACACCATGAATAAGTCTCGTGGTTTCTTTGCCCATGTTTTAGTTGATATTGATTTTTTATTTGATCTACCTAATCAAATTATGGTGGAAAGGCTAAGATTTGCATTCATTATTGATGTGGAGTGTAAAATATTGCCATTATATTATTCTAACTGTAAAATGATTGGTCATGACCTATCTAATTGTAGAAAATTGTACCACAATGCCAACACCAATGTTGTTGGGGGAAAACAGTTGGTACTGGTGAAAAGATCCAGCAACTTTATTGTTCTAAGGTCGTTAGTGTTCTGGATGGTCTACAAGACTCAGATCTTGTGTTGGAGGAGCTTATGGTGAAATTTAAGAAGCCTTTGGTGCAATATGTGGTTCAACAACCTTCTAATGAGATTTAACAACCTGCTAATGACATTCAACAACCTACTAATGAGATACATAAACCTATTCCATGGTGCAACTTGTTGCTATGATGCACTCTGCTATTATGGTAAAGCCTGCTATGAAGCATGTTGTGGTACAACTTGATGTGGTTCAACCTGGTGTGGTGCAACCTGTTCAGCCTACAGTCCAGCTTGCGACACCATGTTCACCTTCTCACTTGGTGGTTAATCCTGATAGTTTTGTGTTGAGGATGAGTCTTCTCTTGTGCATAATCTTGGTACTACTACTGGTCAGGTGCTAGTGGACTCGTATTCCTTAGTTGGTATGCCTTCTCTAGAGGATGTTATTGCTATTGAAAATAATTCTCTAAACTTACGATAAATGGATTCTCGCAATAGAAATTCTCAGAGAGTCCTTAATCCTTTTACATATGAGGAAGCTCGGTTGCGGAAGAATTGAAATTAGCTTTTAATTTGGCTAATATGGTGGAAAAGGGGAAGATTCTACTATTATAAAAGATTATGTGCCACTTAAAACTACTAAGAAACCAAGCAGAGGAAGACTTCCAAAGAAATCTAACGTTAAGTCCTCAAAAGTAGGGAATTCTAAAAAATTATCATGAATTTTAGAGGTCTTTTTTGGAATTTGAGGGATTTGGCTAATGATAAAACTCTTAATATGCTACAAAATTTGATTGTTGAGCACTAATCGAATTTTCTTTTCTTAGCTAAACAAATGGCTTCTTTTAGTTCTTCTATGTTATTTGTTTTATAATTTGAACTTTAAGTTGTTGGTTGTCTTTGATTCTTCTACCAAGGTTATTAGTTATGGTTCTTGGGTAGAAGTGACTTCATGTTTGATATTATTGATATCACTAGTGAATTTAATTCATTTGTTGTCATGGTCAATGATGTTAAGTTACAAGTTACAGGTGTTTATGGTGCAATTACTTACATTGCTCATCACTTTTAATGGTCTTCTCTTATTAATATTCATGATTCTTAGTGTATCCTTGGTGATTTTAATGATGTTCTTTGTGTTGAGGATGTGAAAGGTGGTGGTGCCCCTAGTCCAATTTCTTATGTTGAGTTTTCAGTTTGGATAAACTCTAATGAGCTTGTTGTGATTCCATTTTCTATATCTTATTACACTTGGTCAAACTTACAAATAGGTATGCATCATATTGATAGAAGACTTGATAGAATATTTTGTAATTTTTCTTATCTTGAGAATTGGTCTTCTTGTTGTGTTAATATTTTACCTCGAAATTACTCAGATCATCATCTCTTGCTACTTTTTTCTTCTTATTTGGTTGGGGTTTCCAAACCATCCTCTTCTAAAGATGTGGAAGTCTCATATGGATTGGTGTTCCTTCATCAATAGCTCTTGGAATGCTCCTACTTCTAGCATCCTATGTTGATTTTACAAAGGAAATTGAAACGTCTTAGTTTCTTTGAAAGAATGGAATAAAATTGTTTATGGAAACATACATAATTTGTGGTGGATAATCAAGGTCTTCTTTCTAATATTCAACAACATATTTTAAATGTTTTTCCATCTGATTTGGATGCTTTGCTAATAAGGTCAAGATAAAAGATGATTTAATTTTTTTTATGAATTGTCGAGCCTTATTGGAATGAAAAAGTTAAAATGAATTGGTTTATAGACAGGGATAAGTATACTTCAATTTTTTCATGTTGTGGTTTGCATAAGGCATAAGGCATAAAGCAAAGGGTGAAATGACAAATAGTAAAAAGAATTTAGCCAGTAAAGTAAAATTTTTAATTATTAAGTAAGTCCAAAAGTTAACATGATAATTAACAATTTTTAATATTATTATAAAATTTTAATTTATAATTTTGATTTAAAATAAAAATATATATATCTATATGTGAAAATGTGGAATGACAAATAGTAAAACTATTGTGAAAATAAAAATTCGAACAAGAGTTAATATAACAGAAGTCCAACCCAAATGGAAGTGAGGTATGGGTACGAAAGTGAATTGTGAAGTGCAAGACATGGCCTGATCCATTAACTAATGAAGCATAGGTGCACAAAGAGCGTGCGGCAGTGCGACAATTAAAGTGAGGTGTGCAGGAAATGCTACAATCAAATCTCGTACATATAATAAAGCCCAATAAGTAGAGGTGTGTAAAATGAACAAGCAGCCCAATTCAAATAATAGGAGGTGCAGGGAATAAATTCGGGTGCTGGGAAAAACTGGAACGGGATAGGCCCATCCTAAAGTTTTGATTATTTTTTGATTATTTTTCTTTTATTATTTTTTTTATGTCTAAAATGCTTCTAATGAAAACCAGAATCTTCTTCATTCTCAAGTCATCGTCACCAGCCATGGATGATCGGACATGCCGCTGGCATTGTTGCCGGCAAAAATTTCTTTATTCGCGCGTTCTCTCTTCTCCATTCCAAACCCGCGACACCATCATCGTACAATCGCTGCAGCATGAAATCTTGCCGGCGTTCGGTGGCGTCGCCGGAAATATTGCCGGAAATAACTAATTTTACATTTTCTATTCTCTACTCTAATCTCTCTGTTCTGTATTCTATTTGCTCTATGATTTCTGGAAGAAGATATGAATTCAAAGCAACTAGAAGGTTTAAAACTACATAGCAATAGGAATCAAGCAATCTAATGATCAAATTGAAACAACGAATCAGCAACGAACGAATAAGTGATGTAAGATATCAGCAACAAGCGTATCATTCGATCAAAACAAGAATTTAAACAAAACAAGCGTAAAATCTATAGAAAAGGTAACGAGTCACCTCCGAAGCGAGATTATTCTTCTTTTCTTTTGATTTCTACTTCTTGGACTTCCAGATTCTCCTCAGATCAACCACTGTTCTTCTCTGTTTTCCGATTTTTCTCTGACCTCCAAACTTTCATTTTGATTTTCAAATTCCAGAATTCTTTAATTTTATTCCCCCAAAAAAATCTTCTACTCTATTTAGCTCATCCGTTTATGTAAGAGTAGAACCTTTGCATTTTTACCGCTTGGTGTCATTTTAACTGGACAAGACTTTTTTTAAAATAATCTAATAAAGTAAAACATTACCCCCAAGATGGCTCTAAAAGTAAAAAAAAAAAAAAAAATATATATATATATATATATATATATATATATACTGAGATAGAAAATGTTTCGTAATTGTTCAAATAACATAAACGTGAATTGAGAGTATTATGGTTTACTAGCTCATTAAAATTTTAAATCTTCAGACTTTTTATTTAATTTCTAAAAATAAAAAATAAAAAATTCTGATTTTCTCTCTTTTATTTTTTATTTTTAATTTTCTAATCTTCAAAATTTTTATTTTGTGATAATTAAATTTTCAATATTTTTTTTTGTTTTCTATTATTTTATTATTTTTCATTTTTTGATATAATTGTTATTATTCATATTCTTTATTTTTATTATCCTTTTTCTTTAAAAAACTATTTCAATGTTTATTATTTCTTTTTAACTTAAAAGTAAATTTTAAGTGATCCGAACAAAATTGGATTTTTTTGACTCGATCCAAATATGATCGAAGATTTTATTTTGTCTTTTTATAATAATTTTATATTGCTTTAACTACTTTTGATGTTTCTATTACTTCTATACAGTATTTTGTTAGGATGAAGATAATTTTTTGCTTAAATACCCTGATCTTGATGAGGTGATGCATGCAGTTTTTCTCTTAATGGTGATAGTGGCTATGGCTCAAATGACTTTGGTGGATGTTTTTATCACTCTTTTTGGAATATTGCTTGTGTTGATATTTGTAAAATTGTCCAACAATTCTTTCAAAAGGGTTATATCTTCCTTGGTATGCATTTGAATATTGTTTTTCTTATTCCTAAAGTTAATGCAACAGATCGTATAACTGATTCTTGTCCTATATCAATGGCTAATTTTCTTTTCAAAATCATTACAAAAATTTTAGTTGATAAGCTTATGGTGATTACTAGTAGGATTATCTCCCTTAGTCAAAATGATTTCATTAAAGGGAGGAGTGTTAAAGATTGTATTTGTATTACTTTTGAGGCTAATGTTTTATCTAAAAAGGTTAACGATGGTAATATAGCGATCAAGATTGATATAATCAAGGCTTTTGATACCATCAATTGACATTTCTTAATTCAAGTGTTGCACAGTTTTGGTTTTCATGAAGGCTTTTTGAAGTGGATTGTTCAAATCTTGTAATTTGTTCATCTTCGTATCCAGGTTAATGGTAGTTTGGTTGGTTACTTCACTTGTGATAGAGGGGTTAGATAGGGAGATCCCCTCTCTCCTTTGTTATTTTGTTTTGTTTAGGTGATTTTGAGTAGGGGCACCTTAGATCTTATTTCTAAAAAGCTTATGCTTCCAATGGTTGGTCTTCGGGGGATACAATTTCCTTCTCATACTTTCTATGTTGATAATATATTTATTTTCTTTAGAAGAGATACTACTACCCTACAACATTTGAAATCTTTCTTGCATGAATATTGTATTTCTTCGGGTCAATGGGTGAGTCTTGTTAAAAATCTCGTTTATATCGTTGATGTTTCTACTTGTCATCTCAAAAGACTTCTCTCTTATAATCAAGGATATCTTCATTTTACGTACTTGGGTGTGTCAATTTTTGTTGGAGCTCCTAAGGCACAATTTTTTCAACCTTTGGTTAATAAGATTTGTAAGAAACTTGCTTATTGGAAAGGGAAGTGTGTTGATGGGGAAAATTGATTTGGTTGGATGAGATACCACCAACTAAAATTTTGGTTCTTTTGAAGTTGTTGTCTGGTCGTTTACATATTTATTTGGAGGTTAAGAAAAATAGTGGTTTTATGCTCTATGTGTTCATTGTGTGGTAATAATGTTGAATTTTTCTCTAATTTGTTCTTTCATTACTCTATTATTATACGGTTGTGGGCATAATGATTGTTGAGAAAGTTTTTCAGAATTTGCAATTTTCTTTTTTGGATTTGGTTCTGCAGTTTATAAAGTTTCCTTGTAGTCATTTATTTAAAGTGATTGTCACTACTACAATTTTTAGGATGATTTGGAGGCTGAGAAATCATAGTAGATTTCAATATTAAATTGTGATTCCTTCTACTTATTTTAAATTAAGGAATTAGAGCATATGACTCGAAATAAATATAAGAAACATATCAGTAATATTGTCTTTGGTTTTTTTGTGCTAAAAATTTTTAATATTTAAACTAGGGAAAGATATGTTGTTTCATTTATGGAAGTAGTATGGCAAGTTACATCTTCCAATTGGCCTTAGGTGAATATTAATGGTGCAGTTAGAGGTTGTTTTGGCCTAGCTTCATGTGATGGCTTTTAAAGGCTTTGGTTGAAGAGTGGTTCTTCTTTAGTATGTCATTATTTTTTTGATCAACAAGTGGTTTCTTTGAGTCATAGAAGAAAATGGTGTGCTTGCAATTTTGTAAGCATATGCAGTTCAAAATTGTTTATGTTTGTTGTGAAGGAAATCATTGTGCCAATAAGTTACTTAATCTAGCTTTGATTCATAGAGATCAACATAAGTAGTTTAATGTTTTACCTCCATGTACTTATTTAAATTCTTTGTCTATGTTTTGTAAAATTTAATTCTTATCATGAGTTTGGTGTGATTCCCCTATGTTTTTTATTCTTTTTAATTATTTTTTCTTTTTAATAAATTTTCATGTAATAGCAAATTATTGATGAGCTTTGGGGTGTTAACACAACTGAGATGTTAAAGTTTAGTGATACTCAAAATGACCTTATTTGGAGGATAGAAAAGATAAATGATCATATAGGTGAAAAGTAAAATAGATTTTAATAAAAAAAGAGATAAAAAATATATATAAATAAAAATATTTAAAAATAAAATAAAAGTAAAATGAATTCTATGACTTAAAAATGTTTTCATTTCCAAATAATTTCAATTACTTCCAATTACTGTTTCCTCTAATTTATTACAAATCAATTTGATCAAAACTATTTTGACATATTTGTCAAAAATGGAGTATAACTTAGTTTAGGATATTTGAGACGTAAAAATTTAACTAGTGTTTAAATTATGGGCAAGTTCAATCAAAATCATTAAACATAAACACATATAAAACAAAAAAACAAACATCGTCGGATTCAATCTGAATATTACGCAAGATTATGTTAGCTATTTTTAAAAAGGTTCATAACTCCATAATAAAATGCGAAATACTTGTCTAAAACTCAAAACATAGAATCAGTAACTAATTAATCAGCGAGCACAGCACACATAACTACTGAATATCTCTAACTTTAAGGTGTTATACAAAAAGACTTCACTGCAATGGTTCCACAACCACCTGCAAAGATAGACAAACAAGATCAAATGAATATTTCAAACGTTAACTAGTTTGAAATAGAAAATACCAGGCTTATCAAATGTAATGATTAAAGATAACACATTATAATTTTTTTTCTTTGCTGAAAAAATAAAACTATATACCAAATAATCACTACATACACATAAACAAACAATTATTAATATTAAAGTCAAAAGCATTCTCACCTTAACTTTATGATGGCCTCATTCAAAAATAATCACAACAGGTATCTTCAGAGTAGCTGAAATCAGATTCATAATCATTCCAACAGTCATCATAGCCATATTCATCGTCACTCAAGAAGCCATGGAAACCATAACTGTATCCATAGTCATCGCCAATGCTTCCACCACGGCGGCATTCACTGCTACAATAGCCACCAAGATCAGATTCAAAATCATCTTCACTGTAGTCACTGGTGCCGCCCAAATCAGATCCAGATTCATCTTCAAAGCTATCTTCCCCAATAATGCCACTGGAGCCACCGTAATGAGATTCATACTCACTCTCACTGATATGGTCACTGTTATTCAAAGTGAAACCACTATATTCACTGCTATCAGAGCCATCAAAATCAGATCCAAAGTCATCTTTATAGTCATCTTCACCGTAGCCATAGGTATCATCAAAGTCATCTTCATAGTCATCTTCAAAGTCATCTTCAAAGTCATGTTCATAGCTATCTTCCCCGCTGTTGCCATCGGAACCACCGTAATGAGATTCATAGTCATCTTCACTGTGGTGGTTCTCTGCCATTTTCTGAGAGTCTTTTTACCGAGTTTATTAATGTCGATGCAAATATGGCAAGAAAGCAACTTCCAAGAAATCATAGATATATATATTATCACTAAGAAAATCATCGATTAAGCATTTTTTGTTTGAAAACCTATATTGATGCAGTTTCTAAAACATATAAACCTGAAACTAATACCAAGCCCCATCATGTACCTATCATGGCTTTTTGACCCGCCACAACCGTGGTTGCAGCCATCAACTCTATTTATCTCTTGTTTCTTGCAATGTTCTTGAGAAATTTGCAGACACAGTTTAGAACTATATATGTATTAATTCCCTACTTTATCATCAATCAAGAAATGGATATAGAAGATTAAAAGAATGATTTTCTTTAGTACAAGGGGATGTACGCACCTTTTACGCCGGCGAAGAGAAACTTGTCTTCAAAGGGAACAACGCATTCAAGGTAAATCAAGAGTCGTGAAATGAATGGAGAATTTGAAAAGACCAGGTGCCACCTTAGTTCATAATTATTTTTTTTAGGGTTTTTCTATTTATTGTAGGAAGTGTATTTATATAGAGTTTATTTTTTAAAATGCATTAGTTTATCTTTGTCTTTCTCTTTTTACGTTGTTTTTCTTCTTTGTGTGTGCTTTCTTTTCTACAATAATCAAATATTAATATGTGAATAGGAGTAGGAACAAATGGTGGTACTAACACGAGGAAAGATTACTCAAAATTTATAATGGTAAAAACCTTATGTGATGATGTATATTATAATTTTTGAAAAATGTATCATTTATGTTTTAAAGCACTGCAATTACAATTATAGATAATATGTGAATTTTATTTGTCTCCAAGTAATGCTCTAAGAGTACATATTACTATAACTTTTAGGTGTTACACTTATTTTTCGTTCTCAATTTGTTTTATTTGTTTTGTATTGGACTAATGTTTAATTATTTAAAATTAATTTTATGAATATATAAATATATATAATTTAGACAGGGAATTTTAAAATAAAAATTTAAATATTTTGAATTTTATGATAATAATTCAATTACTTAAAATAAACAAATTTATAATCCTATAAAAAAATGAAATTCTATGTATTTTTAATAAAGTCACGTGTTTTTTTATTTTTAATATTTTCTTTCAGTTCAGTTTTGACTTTATAGTCGGGGTTTCTATGACATAACTAGTTTCAGATAACTATTTATTTATTTATGTTAATTAAAAGATTTTTTTTATTAATTTTGGATAAGAGATGTTTTTTATTTAAATGTTAGGATTAATTTTGTTATATAAAGCATGGCATTTCGGGTTTGATATTTATAGTTTTCTCAATCAAAATGAGAATACTATTTTCTGTAGATGTAAATTAATATTTCTTATTCACATATCATGGTTATTACTTTGTGTTGATTATAACAATTAGTTGTTCTCATCAATATAAATGTTATTTTTTTAATAAATTGTTATAATTATTTTTTGAATATGTTAAATTAAAAAAGTTTTTGTTTTTACCACATAAAATAGTCCTACATCACTTAAAGATTGAAGTCTAAAATGATTTAAATATCCTTCATTCATCTACCTTTCCAAGTATCTTCTAAGAATAGAATTGTAATTATAATTAAAAAGGAAAAATCTTCACAAACATATGTCATGAAATTTTTTTGTTAAAAAAAAAACAACAAAAGAATAATTATTATTAGTATTTTTGAATTATCAACTATTGTTTGATATTTAATAACTTTTTTTGTTTTTGGTGATAATCGAAATATTTTATCTAAATGAAAAAAAATAGTAAACTTAAAATGATTGCATTTAAAGAAAATATTTATAAAGTAAAATAATTTAAAATAAAATAAATTCAAATTTAATGTTTAAATTTCTAAAAGATATTATCAAATTTTCCGTTAAACGAAGGTGAGAAATATAATGTAAAGAATTCAATGGCTTAAATATCAAAATTTGTATATGGTCAACTAGTAAAAAATTACCCTTCTATAAGTTTCAAAATTTTTAAAAATTTAACCATCTTATTTGTGTTTGATGATTACTTATCACACAGTAGTAAAGAATTATTTACATTAAGTCACTTTCTTCTCGTATAAAGAACAACATACTTTTTCATAGAAGTGTCAGAAGGAATAACTCGGTTCGACTCGACTCGATTCATTACGGGTTTTTTTTTTTATCAACAATAAAAAATATGAATTGAAAATAGGGACAATAGGGTTGCCCCAACCCTTATACAGAAAAAAAAAGAAAAAAAAAATATGCTAGCAAATACACCAACAGACAAAACAAAGGGCAAAGGTTCACATTCAACAACAAATTAACAACCGCAAACCCTTTTGATAGGTTAATGATTTAGTGAGTCAATCCAACCTGACTCACTTTTTTAGCGAGTCAAAAAAATTTGAATTCGGTCCGGCCACCATGGATTGGCAAGTTAAACGGGTTGGCTCACGGGTTCACTTGATTAAAAAAAGTACAATTTTTTTATTTTTTGTTTCCGTCAAAACTAAATTGTAATTAAAATTTAAATAAACTTTAATACAATCCAAATACAAACCAAAATAAAAAAATATAAATTATTTATGTGTTAGATAAAAAAACGCAAATGTAAAGCCCAACTTAATAAAAAATAAATAAAAAAAAGCACTTGTGTGACCCTTTTATCTGTGGGTTGGTGAGCCAACCTGGCTCACCACGGGTTCGACCCGGATGAACTCAATTCTAGATGAGTCAGGTCAAAAATAAACTTGTATTGAAATTTTTTAAAAAATTTTAACCCAATCCAACCCGAACCTATAGTGAATAGATTGAATGAATAGATTGAATCGCACATTCTGACCCATTTTGACATATTACTGGTCAGGATTTAAATATAAGTCAAACTAACAATTGTTTAATTAATTAAAATTTACATAATACTATTTTATTCCGGAAATCATTTTTCAAGGTTATCTTTCATTGAAATTTGAGATAAAGTGTAACAGAATTATTGGAAATAAGATCTTGATTGATGAAAAGGTATATTTTAGAAAGATATATAATTCATTATAAAAGTTACTAAAGTTTTATTAATAATATTTTTATCTAATTTAGTCGATATGTGTCCAGGATGAAGATAAATTTTTCAAGAGTCGAACTGTATCTTATCTTTCCTTGAAAAAATGATGATAAGACTGTACGTTGAAAGATTGTAAGACTGATTTATATATTTATTGAGACATGAATAAACAGATCCATTAAACATATTTTATTACTTGAAAACAATTAATTATTATATTATAAAATATTATTTCTAAATATCTTTAAAATAATAAGATTTCATAATAATGGATTCAATCATTACATTCAATTTTTATCCTATTTTTTTCTCTATTATCTCATTCATTTTTATATTCAGATTTAATACATATCCCCTTAAACTTTTATTGACTATCTTTCTAATTAGACTTGAATCAAATTCAATAAAAAAAAAAAATTTTTTTATATATATATATATATATATATATATATATATATATATTAATTATGTTACATATTTTTATATTTTATTTTTATTGTTTCATCTAAATGAATACGTCTTTGTCCATTTTCTTATATTGTTATCTTTAAACAAAATTATTTATTTAAACGAGTCTCTCCGTAACCACTGTAACGACTTTTAGAGAGAAAAATAAGAAAATAAAATAACTTCTGCACAAATTAGAAATTAAAAAACTCCACAAATTAGAAATTAAAAAAATTAAAGAAATTATATGAAACAAATTCTACAAATGAACTTATACAATAAACCTCGATTTTAACTTAAATGATTTTTTTTTTCTTCAATAAAGACCTGAAAGAGATGCTTGTTAAAAATGACTCTCTTTAAATATTTTTTTATAGCAACTTTTGTCTAACATTTATCTATGTAAAAAATCATTTTATAAATAATAATAATAATAATAATAATAATAATAATGTATAATTAATAAATCAGTTTCATTTTTAATTTTTTATTTGTTAGAATTTTTAACTTGATTTTCTGGGTTTAAGCACGGTGAAAACTTAGTTTATCATGCAAACAAACGACACCGTATCCCTTCTCCTTTCAGTGCATTTATAGGTGAATTCTTACCCTTTCAGTTCATTCAATCAAAGAAGCTTAAATTCTCTTTGGCGCTTGCTCCTTTTCTCTCTGGTGATCTATACTCCGTCTTGCTCACAGTTTTTTATTTTTTTCTTGCAATGTTACTCTAATTGCTTTCCCTCTATTGTATATTCTTTTAGTTAATACTAGTTACTGTTCTTGTTCTTCTGTTTCTGGGCGTTTCTTCGAACAGCGAAGTTTCCACGGATACCCAAATTGTTTTTCCTTCTGTGTGATTATTCTAAACCCCAATTGCTTAAAGTTTTATTTTTAATATTGAATACTTTCTTTATGTTGGAGTTTAATTCTTTAATGTTGAATACTTTCTTTATGTTGGAGTTTTATTCTTGGGTGTAAAGATCTCAGAAATGGGAATTTTTCTTGAACTTGAAAGATTTTTTGCTAATGTCATTTTTCTGGTTCTTTATGCTTGAACTTTGAAAGAATTAATATCTGTTTATGTTCTTGCTTTTATTTTTTATATAATTCTGATTCTTTCTTAAGTGCAGGCTTGTAATTATATTTTTTTTTTTTGTGATTTTCAGGATAAGCATTCCTAGTTGTTGTTCTTTTTTCTCGGCTGATCAAAGTCATTTTTTCTGTTTTCTGGTGGAATAAGCTTCTTGAAGTTTGAACTATGGCGCTTCTTGGAACCACCTTACTCTTCAATGTAAATTGCCTATTTTCTTTGAATCCAAAAGCTGACATATTTCATTTGACTGAATTGAGAAGAGTCTGCTTCAGTTCTTGGCAAATTTCTATGAGAGCATTTGTGTGTTGATCAATGTTATATTAGATAAGAAGTCCGATATTGAATCTTGATTTAATTTAACTATTTGACACAGAATTTTGGAAAATAAAATTAGGCTTTCTCATTGACCGCATGCTATCTTGGATTGATTTCTGATTCTGTTAGAAGCTATGATATATTAGGTTTGTATGTGCTTATATTTTCCATTGCATTGTTGTAAATAAGATAGACCGTGAATTAGCTGACAGAAATCGACTTTATGGATTGATTAGGGGTGAGGATGAAGTTATAACTTTCCTTTAAACAATTCTGTATTTCTTTAGTAAATTGCAACACAGTTCATTGATTTTATCTTTTGAATGAAGGGACTTTCTTCTACTATCAAGGAGTTTAATGTCTTGCCACATTCATTCATCAATAGCTTTCAGAAGGTGCATCATGTTTCTTTGCCTTCCTGCACTCCAAACAAGTTAGTTCTGAGCAGAAGTTTTGGAAGAGGAGACCAAATATGTCTTTTACATGGTCAATCTCTCAAGTTGCAAATGGGAAGATTCAGTAAGTAACTTTACTTAAAACTTTATAATTCACATTGAGATATTTTGCCAAATTTAGCAATTTCCTTGTCTAAAACTGCCTTTGGATTCTATCAGTGGGAACACTGAGAGTAAAAAGAGAAGACTCAGAGAGCAAATTGAATTGCGAGAACGTTGCATTGGATGAAGAGGAATTGGAGGAGGAGCTAGAGAACGCCATAGCTGCAGAGAATTATGCAAGAGCAGCACAAATAAGGGATACGCTGAAAAACCTTCAGAAAGGTAGCAAGACAGCGATATTTGGTGCAAACAGACGGTTTTATGAGTCATTCAGGAATGGTGACCTTGCAGCTATGCAAGGCATCTGGGCGAAAAGGAAAGATGTATGCTGTGTCCATCCTGGTTTGAAGGGGATAACTGGTTATGATGATATCATTGAGAGCTGGAATTTTATATGGGCTAACTACGAGTTTCCACTAGAAGTTAAGCTAGAAGACATTAAGATTCACGTTAAAGGGGATATAGGATATGTTACTTGCGTGGAATTTGTGAAGACAAAAGGAGGCAGATGGGGAGGACAATTTGTGACAAATGTGTTTGAGAAGATTCGTGGAAAGTGGTTTATTTGTATCCATCATGCTTCCCCAATAGACGTATGAACACATCAGAGTTTGTAATATAGATAGGAACTTCACCCTTAGTTGCTCTTTCTATGTTTGTATCCATTTTTGTATCCAAAGATTCTGCGGGTGTAGCATTACAACATACACATAATCTGTAGAAGATGTGATGAGGATTACAGAATAAAATCAATTTCTTTTTGTAGAATTTTTTTCTCTATTAGTTCCTTTGAAATCTAACTTTTTAAATTTCTGCAGAAGTTAATTTAGTGTCTGAAAAATATCAGGTTGCTAATGGGATGCTGTTGATGAGATATGTGAAAATTTTAGTTGTTCAGATGTTGTTGACGACTTAGACAAAAAAAAAACTATTTACTTATTTTGGGGTTAGAGGAATATATAATGCAGGGGGTGTGTGCGTATTGTATTAGAGGATAAAAGGAAAGATGACTGCTAAAAAGGTCAAATTACACTAACAAAGATACAAGTAGCAAGTCTTCTTCCAAGTGAAAAAAAAAAAGACACCGATTTGAGATAATCACATAAAAGTAACAACAAAATCACATGAAAGTTTTGTCCTTCATCCGTGCTCTCTAAATTTGTCACCCTCATTACTCGTGCTTATGTTCTTCTCATAGCTCTTACGCCTGTGATTCTCATGGCTCTTCTGACCTTTGTGATGCTCAAGGATGTTACCCTTGTGATCCTCAAGGTGCAATCATCCCACCATGTACGCGCCTTCATGTTCATCAATAACATTAGTTAAACAATGCCACAACAAAGGTGAGAAGTGAGTGAATGTGAAAACTAAGAAGTAACAAATGTATTGCTACTTAAGCTAGATTGTTGGGTTAGAAATAGAAGATAAAAGCTAAATGAAAGGACAGAATAAGCTTATCAAAAATATATAAAATAATATAATATATATTGGTTGAGCATTAATATATATATATATATATATGGCTAATTCTTAATATAAAATATAATCAGCTAATTAAGGCTTCCAAGATCCTCTGTTTTTTTGTCTCTTTCATTGGTTTTTCTTTGTTAAGCCTTTCTCATTTTATATGTTCCCTTTTGGGCCTGTCTCAGTGTCTCATTTTCATTCCAAATGGGCTATTTCTTTAAGCACTCTTATAGTTTCTTCTTCCACATTCAGAGGTGCAGTAAAAGTCCATATTGTTGATAGGTCAGAAATTTTAGATTCAATAATATACAAAAACATTTTAGAATTTACAGTTTTAAAATAGAAAGTATATTTTAAATTACATAATCTGTAAATATATTTAGTATACAATCCAAAATGTATTTCTAAATTTAAAAATGTATTATAGATTGTATAATCTGAAAATACACTTTAGATTATATATTGTAAGATATATTCTGAGATATTGTAATATAAAAATAAATTATGAATTATATAACCTATGATACTTTTTCAGATTAGGTACTCAGAAAATGTATTTCAAATTATATAATCTAAAATACGTTTTCGAATTATATAATATGGACATGCATTTGTAATTCTACGATTTATAATGTGTTTTTACAGTAGCTCATTTATAATATATTTGTTAACATGAAAATGTTTTTCCTATTACCTAATCCATAAACTAAACTTATTTTTAGTTTTAAAAATGTGTTTTGAATTGGGTATATACCATTTTTTTATTGTGTAGTCCAAAATATATTTGTAAATTTTGGATATAGTAGAATCCATAATATGTTTTCAAATTTACGCAATCCAAAAATATAACCTATGCACAATTTAGTCTTTTCCAACACCTTGTAGAGGTTCACGATGAAACTGGTTGGAGGAAGAAAGAATTTTCCAAGTGCTTTATGAACCAATGTAAACAATGTTGGACCCTAAAGTAGAAAAGACTGAAATAAAATATATATATATATATATATATATATATATATATATATATATATATATACATATATATATATACACAAAAGAATATTGTTCAATCGGGATACTGAAATACAAAAAATATACAATTTTTTTATTAGTTAACACTATGATTAAATTTTTCTCTCATCACATCCCTTAAAACAAATTTTGGTGAGGTATTATTATGGTTGGTATTGATTGGCATCAAAGCCATGAAATGTCTTTGAACAGAAGCAGGAATTAAAGTGCATGACATAATAATTGTTTGCGAAAACTAAAAACAGCAAGCAAAGGTAGCTTCCTCCACTTGACGACAAGCACTAAGTCCAAAACAAATGACAGAAATTTTGACCTGCGTAAACCTTTTGGTTTTTGGCTTTCTATGGAGATAGATAGTACTGCTGAATTACTAATCAAAGTGGTCCTGAGTCTACCTTCAAGTTCAATGTTTCTTCAATTTCTTCAGTTTCAGAGACCCTTCTTTTTCAGGCTACTAAGTCTAGGTGCTCTCTGCATCTTTAGGTTTATTTCGGCACACTGGTTTTGGAGAGAAAAGAAGGACAATGCATGGCCCTTGGCTTAGAAAATTTAGTGTGAAATCAAGGAAAACTTTCCTTGCTCAAACCCAAAGTGGTCTAAATGTCTATTTTATCAAATGTGGACAGAAAAAATTTTGGAAAATTAAAGGAGCATGACTAAAGCCACAACCTTTGCATATTCTAAGCTTAGTTTCAAATTTGATAATGAAATTTAACGTTTTCATAAATTGTAAACTGTTTTGACTGAAAAATATTGATGATGAGAAATGAGTCGATAAATGTAATGTAATGTCTCAATCATTTATTGCAGAAGTTTCATGAGTGCTATTCCATGGTCACACTGAACAGAAGTAGAACAATTACAGAATCTTTCTAAATACAAAGCCACTAACTTTAATAGTCCAAGTCACTCTTTATATGGTTCTAACAAAGAGCAAGGTCCCTAGCTAGTTAACCAACATTTGCCTTAATGGTAAAAAGTGAAAACCCAAGCAAAGTCTCTCTCTCAGTTGTGTTTTTGGGTGATTCCAACACAAGCCTTGGAAACTTTAACATTCCTCATGCAGTTAGGGACAACAATGCTCGAGCACAAATGAAGAAGAAACCAACCCCTTGACAGTCACATGCATTTTTTCTTTCCCCCTTTATCTTGGAACAGAAGCTGTCTAACTCTGACTTGAATGGAATAGAATAATGGTTACTTTCATGATCACACACTATGTATATAAAATGGCTAGAAAGTAAATCTCTTTTTCTTTTCTTTTCTTTTTTTTTTCAGTGATGACATACATGTTACGGAGATGATATCCCAATGAGATGCGACAAAGTGAGTGAGGAGGGTCCAGCTAAAAATTTTACCTGAGGGGAAGGAACAAAGTTTGGACCACCATGGTGATTGAGTAGTCAGAGTCATGAGGCAGAAGATGGGAATTGCAAAGAAGGACACCAAAATTATGGATATCTTTTGAGATTTTGTGTCACCGATGTGAAAGGAACCAGAGAAAAACCCCCACCAAGAGAGATGGATGGACTTATCACACAATACATGAGGTGGGTTTTGGTTCTTGGAGAAAGCTAAGGAAAGAAAAGAAAGAAAATTAAGGTGAAGATATTTCCAAGCTTTTTCTTGTCCCCCCTTTTATTACTCTTTTTTTTTTTTTTAATATATGTGTTTTTTTTGAGATCATGCATTAATTAAACCTCTCTTGGGTCTACAAAAAGAGCTCTTGTTGGTGGGGTTTTGGTTAATTCGTGGAACTTGTTATTTGTCCCTTCATTTTTCAAGGGCTTTATGCACCACAAGTCCTCTGGGCACGAGAGCAGTTTCCAATGTGGAATGTGATGGTTGAGCTCGTCTCTTCCTCCAACTTCAGTCACAATGATCTTGCAATTCTCATCCTTGGATTCTGCAGCCATGTTGTGTACGAATTGGCACAAGGCTCTCACCAGCTTCCCTGAGAATGGCCCTTCATGGTGCACCCCATACATGAAATAGAACCCAAATGGGTTGAAGAAATCAGGTATGGTTGGAAGTTTCAAACATGGGAAGATTTTATCAATCAACCACCAACTCTTGGTGCATAACAAGCAAGAGAATGGTGCTTTCCCAAGCCTCAGTTTGAATATCTCCCCACTGTTCCATACACTCAGCATTGCCCAACTATTAGGGACTTGTCCATCTGACCCAAAATCCCCCCAACCAATATCTCCCTTCAAATAAGCCACCCATGTCCCCAAACTCAGCTTGTTCCTAAGTATGTTACCTATGTCATTGGGAAAAAACTCTGTGGACCCCATGAATCTTCTGTAGAGGTATTCGGCTTGGTCAACCTTCAACCTTGCAATCTCAATGTTGGGTGATACTTGAAAGCAATGATGGTTCACAGGGTTCACAAGAATTGCCGGAGTCCTAAACTTGGTGTAGCCAAACTTGTCCATGAAGAGACTAACCGAGGCTTGGTTGTCTTTCTCTGTTGCCATGTATGCATAGTCCACGTCCTTGGAACTGAACCATTCTTCTAGCCTTCTCACAAGGCTTGAGCCAATCCCTTTTCTTCTGTGGTGGGGTGATACCCTTAGGCCAAGGACATACCCCACCTTTGCCAAATCCTTCGGGGGATGACCATGAACAGTCACCAGCTTTATAGACCCTTGAATCACACCAACCAGTTCATTCTCCAACTCTGCCACCTACCACCAAATTCAGCAGTTAGTGGTGGACATGATGATCAAACAAGAACAATGAGAATTGTGGGAATTGCGGGAATTGTAGCACGTACATATAATAATAAGAAGAAGAAAAAGAAAGTGTTGAAGCCATGTAGTGGCTGGCATAGTATTGTATATCACTTACCAGCATCATGTACATTGGACTGTTCCGAATCCTACAAATGGGGTCACCCATAGTGTCTGTGAAGAGGAACACGCTTTCTGATGGCCCTACCTCGCATCTTCTCTCAAGATCTTCCACTTGAGCCCTATCATATTGCCCCTCGTAGCTTCTGATTCTGAACTTGTTGAATTCCATACCCGAAACAAAGAGATTTCGAGGATGATCGGAAGGTGTTTGATGTGTGGTGATTGAGAGAAAGAAAAGTAAAAGGGAACGAACCCAAAGCTTAACAAGGTACGCGAGATACAAATAGCAAGACAGTGCAACCAACGAGAAGTAATACAAGTACTACAACAAGAATGGTTTGGCATAGACTTCATTATGATAATGATTTATATGCAGGAGGTAGAAAGAAAAACAAAATACAATAAAATACAAAAAAAAAAAGGTGGTGGAAAGAGAGAGAAAGAAAAAGGAAGAGTGGAAGTAGAAAGAGAGAGATTGAAACTAGGGAGAATGTTCTTTATCAGATTCATCAATAACCTAGGCTTCAATAATAATAGTAGACAAAAGTTAGATTAATAATGGAATGTGTTTTTTGTCTCTAGCTTTTTGTGTCCACTCCTCCTATTTATATAGGTTAAGGTATTGTTATTTTTATATGTAAAATTAAAATCTCTCACATCACCTAATTTTCATTATTCATCTTTCTTTTACCCTTCATTTTGTTTTTAGTGATTTCCACACTATCTCTTTAGATTAAAACCTGGACTCCAAGTTTACTTTCTCCTTTTTCACCCATAATTATGACTCCAAATTCATCAACTATGCAACCCACTATGCTCCAGCTTTTGATTGACTGTCATTTCCCTAGCAATTCAAAAGAGAAGATAATGGACAACAACACCAACAAAATGGTACAATTATTTTTCAAATTATTCAAAATAAGTAGATTTTAAAATAGATTGAAGAAGTCGTGTTAATTGAGTACAACTTCTTTACAATAAAATTATTTTAAATTTTTTTTAAATCTGTCTGTTTTGATGATTTTGAAAAATATTACACCATTTTAATGTTTTTACTATGATAACACTTCAAAGATGAAATTGATGATATATTTTCCCTTTTAAAATCAAGCGTGCATCTTAGCTTTTTCAAGAGCAACCCATTTGAGTTTTCACTTTCTGAACAATTTTATATCATTTTGAAGTTTGGATATATATATATATATATATATATATATATATATATATATATGTTCCGAAGCAAGATGGGTTTCCCTAAAGTGACTTTTGTTTATGTTCATAGGAGTGACTCTCTTTCATTAGGAATTTAGGGCAACCTTTTTCCAATAATTTGGAAATTCATAATTAGGGTAAAGCAAAGCATGTTTAGTGGGGTTTAACTTTCACTTTCGAATCTAATGTCTAAAGACAAAGGGGCCACCCACGGCCACACAACACAACACAGACAGAAACATATCTCAAATAAATTAACACTGAAAAAATAAATAAATAAAAAAAACTCAAGTGTTGCATTGTTCCCAAAAGCTTCATTAAATTAATGTCCTGTCATTAACTTATGAATCCCTAATTCCACTTAATTATGTTGCTTTAGCTAACACACCGCTTTGCTTCTACGGTTTACACGTAACCACCCATTTATAATCTTAAATGATTAATTAGGTTTTGATGGACTAGTCTCCAATATAATATTGGAATGATTAATTTAATTAATCAATTGATTAACGAATGAATATGTGTTGTTAAATATGGTTGATTAGTGAGTAGATTCTGGTTTATGAAAGTTATTTAATAATCTGCCGACTTGTACGGAACAAGATTAAAACTGCATATTTGTAGTCAAGTCACACGCACTTTAGTTTACACAGTCTATTCTTTTACACTGTTTGAAAGTGGGAGAAAATAAATATATAAATTAGAAGATGTTTGATTATAGGAAAATTAATTTTGTGTCATGTATATTCCTCAATATTTTTTATGTTAATTTTATTTACAATATAATAGAGTTAATTTTCTTAACAAATATTTTTCTTTCCAAGGACCAAACCCAGTCTCGTTTGATAAAAAGTAAGCATGCACTGAATAAATCTATTAAAAAATTTAAAGAATTATGAAAATGAAATTAAGTAAAAGTAATTGGTATTAATATTAAAAATTAAAGAAAAGAAAACAAAAATCAAGTGATGTTTGTGATAGGGTAGGGTAAATATTTGTTGTATAGTTTTGTAATGCGTCAGCGTCGTACGAAAGGCGTGCAGCGTGGCGTGCGTGAGCCTGAGGTTAACCTAACGTCGATCCACACAAAAACATAATAATACCAAATCTTATTTTAAAACTATTTTCTCTTTATTTAATATTATATTACTTTTTTAATTGCGTAATTTCTCAAGACAGGTTTATAATAAAACAAATGTGGAGTAAAAAAGAAGAAGAATCAATTTTCTGAAGGAGTTAAAGTTTTATTAGAATAAAAAAACATATTCTCAATTATTATAGTATTAGAAATTCTCTTATTTAGCCCATGTGACGAAAAAAGGATCACGACCTCTCTTTTTATCATAACATGTTACGAAGGCTTAGAGAAAATTTTTAGAACACATGTATGAGTTATATTATGAATCAATTTAAAAAATATTTTCTGGATAGAATATTTACAAATCTAATTTAGAAGGACTTTAAAAAATGTTAATATTCTATGTCGATTTTTACCAGCCCATAAAAAGTATTTTCTTAGTCGATTATTAGTATAACCATAAATGTTAAAACATTTTAAATAATATCGTATAATCAACTGTACAAATAAAAGAATTGAAAATAATTTCAAGATTTTTTTTTTGGCATAAACAATTTAGATAATCCTGTAGAAAATTCAAATGTTCATTGTAGATTTGATGGTTAAAAAGTAAATGTAAAAATTACTTTTTTTTACTTTTATTTTTCTAAATAATCTTTTACTTTTAGAAAGTCTAAATTTATATATACTCCATCTTTAAAATAATTAATTTGTTATTCAACAATAGAAAACCATGTAAAATAATTTTTCAATTTTCGAATTATGATATTAAAAGACCAAGTTGATATTGTTTTCAATAATCAAAGGACTAGTTGAACAGATATCGATCTCCTGTGGTTTAGGAAAGTGCTGTCAAATGTTCGGACAACGAAATCTTTTACATATTGTTTTATATTTGTTAAAATTTATACTTTATGTTCTAACTTATCTAATTTAAAATAAATTAATTTATTTGTAGCTAATAATTTATTATATAATTTTATTCAAGTTATGCTTCAAAATTATTTGTTATCTGAGTTTACTTGTTAAGCAATTACTAGCAAATGATTTTATTTAAAATTAACAAAAATTACAAAAAAAATCATAGATATATGTTTAAATATAAAGAAAATCCAATACTCAGTGTATTTTTTTTTCTAACTACCACTTTGATTTAAATTTGAATAAGAATTGTTACATTAAACAAAAAGAATGTTGGTTGATTGATTTATATGTCCGACACTTCTCCTATTTATAAGCAATGGGTTATGCAATAAGTGGCGTATATAATCAGGGATGAAAAATTCAAATAGAAAAAGAAAACGACTTAATGAATGTTTAATTTAAATTTGGAATGAGCTTTTTTATCATTCAAACTCATCTTGCTTTAAATTCACCAAATTTTAATCTAACATTAGGTTAAATTATGAATTCTAAGTTACATGTCAAAATTAATTATAGTTTCAAATTATAATTTTATTTCAATTAATCTAAATAGAGAGTATATTTTAAATCACATTCTTTTATTTGAGGTGTACATATCAGAGCATAAATTATAATGGGAAGTTCAATTTTAATTAAGTATGATCATGAATAAAGAAAAAATTCAATTGGGCGGAATGGTTGGTAGCAAGTGAAGACAAGAAAGTGACGATATGATGACAAAATTAATCTTAGGAATTGTGATTCAAATAATAAAAAATATATAAAAGAGACTTACTTTGAGTTTTAAAAAATATAATCTACATAAATTAAATGAGAGCTTTTACAAGTTAATTTATAACAATTACATACATTATATTAAATAATACGTGTAAATATAAAAAAAATTGACAGATATATCATATATCTCTAAACTTTTTATAAACAAATACCTACATTAAATAAGTCAAGTCTTCATCATAAATGTATTTCACAGGCACATTGAATAATTCCAATTATATTTTAATTACACGTAATGAAACTGTTCCAAACTCTACTTCGTTTTTTATTTATCTAAACACATTGAATAATTCTAATATTGTGTGTTTGAATAGTTAATTTTGGTTCTTCAAAAACCTATTTATAAGTATATAATTACCGCCGCAAATTTGCATGAAAGGTGTCAATACTTGTTTTTTTTTTTACTCATAACATGCATGCATGGAACTCATCTACCTTCATGCATTTTCTATCTTCAATTATTTTAAACTTCATCAGTAGTAAATAATGAATATGATGAGAGTAAAACAATAAAATTAAATGCATGTAGAAGTGAAAAATAATAACTAATTATTTTTGTAAATAAATAATAAATTATTATGATGGCAGAAAGTGTGGGTCCAAGTGGACATGAATTAGAAGCAACAGAGGTATTGGACGGTGGTGGCTGTGCTTCATAACCTTTTTGCATAAAAAAACAAACAAAACCTTCACAATTCGATACACATCAACACCAATCATCATTGCCTCACAAATCAACGTCACACATAGCAAACTTTTAAATATAATTTATTAATGTTTACATAATAATAAAAATAATACAATAATAACGCCTATATATATATATATATATATATATATATATATATTATGGATATACATTACTTTTTACGAACTTGAAATGTATATTATTGATTATTGATGGTAATCTAAATGAAAAAGTTGAACAAGTTGAAAATAGTGTTAAGTTTTTTTATATATTTCGTTCTAACAATTAGTTTAGGCAAGTATACTATGATTTGAAATATTTTTGTTTGAGAAGAATTCTATTAATTTTGAAATTTACCTTTAAAAGAAAATTATTATAAATATATATATATATATATATATATATATATATATATATATATTTCTATACAATTGAAAAAGTTAAAGATTTTACTTAGATCTAATAAGTACGATCGTCAAAACTGGTTCGAATCTATATTCATATCTAGTCAATGCAGAAATTTTCGAATTCAAATAATAATTACATACGAGTCTATTTGTTATTCTTACTCACTATATTAAATAAAATGGTATTTCCAAATAAAGAAAAACACAAATTTTTTTAAATGAAAGTATTAACTTATGAACTTTAAGTAAATGTAAGAAAGTTAAGAAATATATAATAAAAAAAACTTATGAACTTTGAGTTTATCTCAAATTTTATGATTGTTAAATTTCTCCTATGAATCTTTTCGAAAATCTGACTATCATTTCATGTTTTTGTTTTTGTTTGGGTGAAGATAAATATTAAGAAAACATCATAATACAGAATCATAAGAAATACACCAAGTATGAAAGTGTCGTTAATGATAGAATATTGTTTTAACAATTAGTTGTAGTTACATCATTGGAACTCAAAGATTATAATTTATACGTTTAAATCAAAATATTCTCTCTCCTTTTTTTTTTTATCAGAGATATCCTGTATAATATATAGTAGTATGGATGAAAAAGTATTTTAGATTCTTATGCCAAATTCATGTAGTCCATCCTCTTCTAAGTTGTATTATTAAGTTGTGTGGTTTTCAATAAATAAATAAATAATCATTATAAACAAATTTTGAATAACAACTAATTTTAGTGACAAAAAATAATTAATTATTATAGTGATAAATTTAAATGTCAATTTAAAAATTAAAAATTATTGATAACTAAAATAGTTTATATTATAAATTAGTTTCTAAATTGAACATTATAACTTAATTATTAAAAAAATTAGTTCCTAAATTAATTTCTAATTAAAAAATTGGTCTCTAAATATATTTGTTGTCACTAAAATTAAATATTATTTAAAAGTTTCCTCGTAGTGTATAACTACATTTCTTATATTTATACAAAAATTTATTATATTTGAAAAAATTGTAAAATCTGTAAACCCCTCTATTAGATTATAATAATAAGATAAGATAATCAATTAAATTTGCATTTTATGTTTTATACATGGTATACTTTATTTCACCATTTAATATGTTTTTTAACTTGAAAAAAAAACTAAAAATTAAATTATGTTATAAAGAATAGAAATCAAGTATTTTATGAAACAAAAATACAAGATACAATTGAGATATTTAAATATATTCAATTTTTTTTATAAGATGAGGGTTAGAAATATGAGTTGAAAAAATAGAAATCGATAACATACAAGAGAAAAAAAAAATATTAAGAGACATTAAGTCTTAAGGCTTTTTATTGAATATATTGTCTTAAAAGTAATTCATATTTAAGGAGAAAAGCATTAAAAATTCAAGCATAGTTGAAAGTCTTACATGAATAAATATACAAACATTAAGCTTTAAAGTCTCCAAAATAAAAGAAACATAAAAAACTGTGAACAACGACATCCATGGAAAACAAAGATGTCCATATTGCAATGGGAAAAACATACTCTCGAATAAATATGCAAAACAAGTATGAAATAATATAACGAGGGCAATATATTATTTATGGAAACATATGGGTCCATAAAAACCTTTGGTAGTATAATTATTTTTTCAATTATGTATTTTAAAATTTGTGTATAGTACATTTCAAATGTCCTTTTTATTAATTAATTTATTAATATTGATAAAAAAAATTAAATTTCAAGATTTTATGCTGAAGATAATGTCATATAAGTATCTCATTCATCAAAAGTCATTAATATCCCTAGTACATAATTTCACACGTTTTTTAGGTTTTCTATAAAAGAAATATATTAGTGTAGCGAAGGATTTTAGCATCGTTTATTTTCGGCATTTTATTTCACTTCTCGAATCAAAGCATATCAAGGTGAGTAAAAATAGGATTTTTTGGCTTCATTTCTGAATCGAAACATAGACTTCAACTGAGGATTCAGCGCCTCTAAAACCAAAGTCCAAAATATTAAAAAATTACAAAAGTAAATAAATAAAGGAATAGACTTCGATTATGAAAAACAAGCAAAACCTATTTGACTATAGGCTTCCGTTCCTTGGGCAATAGATGTGGTCTTTAAAAAAATAAATTCATTGAGTAACTTTCATATTATATTAAACAACCTAAAAAATTAAACTAAAATTTAATACTACCAAATGAACCAGAAACAAGTAACATAGTTAAAAATTGAGGACTAGTATTGAAATATAGATTTTCATGCTTTTATGAACATATATAAAAAGAAATAAGTCAAACATATCATCATATCATTTTTAAGGTTTCGAATAGGGAAGTGCAAACCAAGGGACATAATTTAAATGATTCTCCGTGAAAAAACATCAAAGTATGTGAATTATTTAAATAGTGAACAAATGATGAACAAAGAAACAAAGACAATGAACTTGAACAATTAACATAAAAAACCTCTTTATGCGGGCTGAAAACACTAGCCCGCCCCGCATACTCCTTAGCCTGCGGGTCTGCGGGCCGGCCCGCTTTCTATTTTTAATTTTTTTTAAATTTTTATGATAAAACTTTCAAAGTTTAAAAATTGAAAAACTTTAAGAAGTTCACAAAATTAAGTAAAGACTTTGGGAAATTAGATGATAAATTGATAATTCAACATTTTCATGATATTCATATTATGACATACACAATGTATTCTTTATATTTTAGCACATTACAAATTACATAATACTTGTCTTTTCCAATTATACAAGAATTTGAAACGTTAATGCAAGAGTCCATAAATGAAGTAATTAATATACACAAGTGCAATTTTTTTTTATTTTATGCGGGCTTGCGGGCCGAGCCTATGCGGGCCTGTGGGCTCGCTACCCTAGCCCGCCTCACATTTTTTCTGCGGGCCTGCGAGCCGAACCGACGGACCAGACCCTAATTGTCACCCCTACTTTAAACATGGTGATGTGAACTTGTGAATGAAGGAGAGAAACCAAGAGAAAAATCAATAAGAAAAAGTAAGAAGAGAAGTTGTGAGAGAAGAGAAAACCTAGAAACGAAGAGTTCATAATAATGAGAGTCTAAAAATGTTGTGACAACGAAATAACTTTCTAAATATTTAACTTTAGACAGAGAATAGACTTCGTTATTTAAATAGCTAAAGTTTATGATAGTGCAAATATTTAAAAAATTGTCGTCGATAACGGTTTTAAAATATTTACACGATTATAAGTTACGGTTTTATACTAGTATATATAGGCTTCAATTATTTTAGAACTAAATCTTATAATTCTGGAAATAATTTCAAAAATATTACCATATTTTGGAAAACTTCTTGTTTGTTTTTTTTTTAACCAGAGTCTATTAAGTGATTTTGAATATATTTTTTGCACTGCTATATATATAAATAAAAGTGTGGATAATTGAGAACTATGTAATCCTAAATATTTCCAAAAACAACATTTTAAATTTGGTTGTTATTTTTTAATTAATAAAATTTAAAACTACACTAATTAAGTTTTTTTTTTTAAAGATAGAATAGTTTCTAACATGTCAAAATTCATACAATTTTATTGGCCAACACCTAGTAGGAGCCGTATTGGATTTTTTTTTTTTTTTTTTTTTTTAAAAAAAAAATATTTTTTTTTTTTTTTAATTTTTATTAAAAAAATATTAATTTTTTTTTTTTTTTTTTTATATACAGAAACAAATATTTATATTAGCAGAAAGCTATCTTGGACTCTTATTTTATAAAGTACCTTCTACTTTTAATGAAATGGCTAATAGAAAAAAGTACAATCAACACAAAAAGAGTATGATATCTTAATTCAATAATAGTAAATATACATATTTTTTTGTTTCCTCTTTCTCATCATTATAGCTCATCACATATGTTTCTTTCATTCTGTTTTAAATAGGTGTACGATTTCCATTTCCCTTCTTAATTATAATACACTTTTTATAATTTTTAAATATGCATATAAACTATTGCTCCCACAAATGCATAAAATAATATATAATTAAATCATTAGGAGTTTGATTTCCATTTTTCTTCCATTAATTAACTGTGCACGATATAGTTGAGATGTATAATTGGTTCACGGTTATTTTAAGTTACTAGATATTCTTATTGAATACTTACTTTAATTTAAATTAAATCATTAATGAAATTGTACATAATGTTTCTAAAAGACACTAAAGATATTTTTCCAACTAGTAATTGAGAATTAATATATTCTAGATATTTAAGTTATTGAAGTGTGATCAATGGAAACCAATCACAATGCATATACATCACTAAACCCTCACTACAATATTATAAAATATATGTTTCATAAGAATGTATTTCTCTTATGAAAATAAGATAAATAACCTTTTCTCGATCTATAATAGTTTGTAGAGAGCAAACAAACAATGAACTATTTCAATCCATTACTTGAACAAATAATGTAAGAGAAAGAAAGTAAACTATATAACAGCTGACAGTCAAAAGATGAAAGAAGTTATTAACAAAAAGAAAAATAAAGTAAACAATGAAAAAAAAGGCACAACTTAAATATTCATTTTAACTGGCAAAATATAATATAAATTTAACTTGAATTTAAAAAACTTCTAAAAAATAAGTTTTCCTATAACATATTTTTCTTGTGGTGATTTAATTGTAACTATTTTCTTGTTAAGGAATTTTCTTTTTTGATTTGTCATTTTAAAAACGAATGCAGCAGTAACTATTTCATGGATTATGTCCTTAAAAAATGAGAAATAATAAATAGTGAAGAGAAATCACAATGAGATAAATAAAGGTTATAAGAAGAAAAAAATTAACACATAAAAGCGATATCATTATCTGTACTTCTATTTTTTATGTCAAAATTTTAAACACTTACGTAGTATTGATTTTCTTGTACAAAGACAAGGATGTTTATATATTTAAGATAAAAACTCCCAAATATATATTTTTTCAGACAATGAATAGTAGTATTGTGAGAATGTATTTCTCTATAGAATTATTCATGCAAAAAATAAAGTCTATCCATGATTACATTATAATAATAATAAATAAATAAAAAATAATAATACTAATAATTTTTGAAAAAATAAATCTTGATAATATACACACACACATACACTAATATTAGATACATAACATTTGTGTAAAAACTATGTTTATTTTTATTTATATAAATAAAAGACAAAAATTACAATTAAATATAACTAAATTATAATATATAAATAGAAACAAATATATAATCTATAATACAAGTCTTACTTTATTAAACTAGTTTTATATTTCATGTGATAAATTCTCTTATAATAAAGTAAGAAGATCATACACAATATAGTAATCTTTTGTATGTAAAAAAAAAAAAACATTACTTAATCTTGAAACAATCAGAAGATATTAGAGTAAAAAAATAAAGTGTTAAAATGAAACATGATGGTATTAGCTTTGTTATTAGAAAGTGATTGGAGAAAGCATAATAAGCATGTTGAAGCCCTGATCTGATCCTTTTGTCTTTTTCTTGGCTTTTTTGTATATAGGCTTTACATATACATACACTTAGCTTTTAACCCTCTTTGTTCCTTCCAACTACCATCCTTTTGGTCACTAATCATAAGAAGCCCCATTGTTAATGGAAAAGACACGTGGCAGCCAAAACGTGTTGGAATGTCCAATGGGGAAGTTCACACGTGTACATGAATGGGGATGGGTCCCACGAGTGTAGTGGGAGGTTCCCTTAGGTTAATGATTGTATTCTCCACAACAAGTGTACCACCTGTCTTGTTGTGCTTTTCTTTGCATGCATTATGTTGTCCTCCTCTTCACACCTTTCCATGCCACAATGTGCCCATGACTCCTTCATGGGGACCCACTTTTTCTCTCTTCTCTTCTCAAAACAAAACCCTAAGTGGAATACTGGGTCCCACCCAATTCCAACAAATCTTCTTTTTTTTTTTCTTTTCTTTTCTTTTCTTCTTCTCTCCTTCATCCTCCAAACTCATTCTCATCCAATCCAATCTCCATTCCAAAACCTTCATTTTCAACCAAACAGGAATACACTACTGTTGCTCTGCTGCTTCATGCCTTCCTCATACTAATCTTCTGTTTAATTTCCAAACAGACTTTATTTTTTATATATATATATATATATATATATATATATATATGCAATATCTTCCATGGATCGTGTTTATCCACTTTGGTGCACAATTCAATCATGCCTCTATGTGCACACGAGTGCTGCAAAATTCAAATATTATGCATCCAAACGTGGACCTAATTAAATTGTTGGCTTCTTATTAAAAACGGGGTTGCAAAGATTAAGATTTTAGTTATCAAATGAACAAATGTACACTGTTTGAAACCGGAAGACATTTTTCGCATCAAAACTTCAATACCTAAATTCACAGAATAATCGACAAAGTTATTTAGAATTCAACTTTAAATCTTATTTAACCAAAGTGACGGTTGTACCCACTTATATATTATAAATCTGTCTTATCTTTAGTTGATGTGAAATTTTTAATACACATTTTTTACACTGAAACATATACATCTTGAACGTGAGACTAATGAGTGGTCTGATAACAACTAATAGCAGATGATACAATAGACTCAACAAACAATAAATCTAGTTAGAATATGATTTAACTCATATTCTGATACCATATTAACAAGTGAATTTTAACCCTAACTCAAACTTACAAAACCAGTTTGTAAGATTTACAACCATTTATATACACTATGAATTTGTTTTATCTTAATCGATGTAAGATCTCCAACAAAAATTATTATTCCTCAAAATACAATTTTCCAACAAAAACTAGAAACTTTAACACAATTATACTTAACAATTAAATTGTGGTTTAGGTATGCATACTCTTTGTCCTCTTTGTTTTGTGGATCACAAAGTTGTTCCAAATTGTGATCATCTAGTTTTGAATGGTCTTTTGTTTTGACGGAGCAATGATGCTACACTATTGCATCTATTTGTCCAGGTTCTACCTTTTTGTATAAGGGTTAGAGTACTTCTCAAGTGCTCTATCTAATTTATTTTATTTTTTGCTGATAAAAAAAATTGTGATAACCACTCTCATCAATTATTATTTTTTAGAACTTTTCTACAACTTTCACCGTCGAAATTCTCGACGTAGAATCTTGATAAATAGGCACCTGAAGACTAATCATTCATGTTTTAATTTATCGATTTTGATTAAAATTTAAAAAAATTAATCTTTTGATTTAAATTTTTTATTATATTAAAATCTTTTACTGTAGTTTTTATATTTTGTAATATAAATACTTTTAATAAATACGAGAATAAACGAGTATAAATATATTTATTATTTGAGAAAAAAATGAAACATAGATTTTATCACATGCCTTAAACAAAGATATGTACAGTTGTTATTCCACTATAAATGGATCGTTACATTAACTGTTAACATTGTTATATATTATTACATGTAGCTGATTAGCAAGCTTATGTCGATAATGGCATCTTAAAATCAATTTTTTTATTAAGCAGATGTTAACTTTCACATCACGAAGTTTGCAAAATTAATTATTTAAAATTTGCGATTTAAAATTTTGTTCTTATTAGTTCATGTGATATTATCTTTAATAATTGTAATCTTTTTATACTTATATATCATTCGGTAATATCTGATATATTTAAATAAAACTTTAGTAATTAAACTGTTGGATTAACATTTTTATGAATATATAATTAGAATAAGGATTGATATTTCATAACTCAACGTTCATTATGATATACGGTATACTTCAAGTTCAAATAAATAGATATCAACAATCACATTGTATGTTTATGAATGTATGAATTATAAAAAGATAAATAGCAGGTTTGCATGACCATAAAATAATAAAAATGATTCATAATAGCTTATTAAATATTAAATGTTTTAAGGTATTGATAACTTTATTATCTGAAAATTCTGTTGTGATTTTATTTTTAAAAGACGTTTCACAAATTTGAATGAAGAAAATATACTTAAATTACATTTAATTTCAAAATAATAAAATTATATATAGAATATAATGATTGTCTACGAAAATAACCAAATTAAACTAATAACATATATAATTGTTTCATACACATATTATTCAATTGAAAATATGATTAGAGATGAAAAATTAATAGAAAAGAAGAAAAATATGTAAGAAATATTTTAATTGGATGAATGGGAGGTATATGGAGCTTAAAAGAAGGTGGCATTTTGTTGCTTTAATGACTTCGCCTATTTACGTGTCCAAAAATAGATAATCTTACAAAGATTTCAATCACTTTCACACTTATCTAAATCTTTTCCCATGATTTCCTCCTACATAGTCCCATTGGACCTCACTTTTTACGATCCTTTTTAGCTGGTGATTGTTATTCTTCCTTCTTCATCAACAATTGTGGTACATAAAGGAAAGAAGAGCAATATAAAAGAAAAGTTCCCTATAGATTATGCAATGTTTAAAGATTTTCAATCTTTTGAGGCCCTCTTTTCTAGTTCACGTATACCTCACTTTGATTCTCCAACCAAATTGATGACAAATTATATATAAATATAAATTATAGGGTTAAATATATTTTTAGTCCCTTAACTTTTTCTACTGAAAATTAAAATTAGTCTCTCTTTAAAACTATGATCCAATTTAGTCTCTCAATTTTATAAGTGCATAAATTTAGTCATTTTAACCAAATTTTGTTAAGTTTGTTTGACGTTTAAGACGCGTTTAATGATAGTATTTGAGTTATTTATACAATTTGGTACATTTCCGCTTCAACGTTAGTAATGAAAAATGTTTGAAACATAAAATAAATTAAATTAAATTTGGTTAAAAGAACTAAATTAACATATTTATAAAGTTAAAAGACTAAATTAGGTTAAAGTTTCAAAGAGAGACTAATTCTAATTTTCACTTAAAATTAAGGAACCAAAAACATATTTAACTCTGATTAATAGAATGGTTATAAGTATTGGTTGTGATAATGTATCTGTAAACTCACTTTTGATAGTAGTATTATAACGTTAGAATATTTATGTGTGAAGTAAAAGTAAAAGAATTGAGTAACATAAAAAAATTATTCATAATCTGATTGTAATAAGATTTTAGATAGAAAGAAATGTCTATATTTTTACAAATAATATATAAATAAGTTTATATATTTTATTTACGGTGTCTTTTTTGTCAATTTTTCCTCAAATACTTCATCATATAACTATGTGGTTATAATTTACCATTAAAGACTTCAAATGTATATATATGTAGTTTACGTGATCCTTATTCGAGTATGTACATGGAAAAGAAATGTAACTAACTATGTACAAAAATTCCATTAAAATTGATAAACAAATTTAAAGAAAATAGAGAAAATAGAAAAGAATGACATAAAGGCAAAGAGGGTTGGAACAGGTAAAGCAAGAAGAAGAAGACATAGGGCAAATGAAAAGCAATAGAAGCAGTTAAATTAGTACGGAGTACAGAGATCACGTCTTTAACTTTTTACTCGTTTATCAATGGCCTTTGAGCAATGATAGTAATATCTACACCAAACAGAGCTTTATTTATTTAATATTATTATTTTTTTGTTATGTGGGGAATCCAAAATAATGTTTGCTTGCGTGAATAAGCAATTGTTGGTTGGGTTGGTTGTCATCGGATACATACAAAAGCATCATATTCCCTACCCAAACTTTTGTTCTTTTTATTTTATTTTTTTTGAGTTTAAAGTTGTTTGAGGCAGTATTTTTGTTGTCTTGTGGTCCTTGCTTCGGTTCATAACATTTATATTATTGAAATGATGGAATGGGATATTCATGAACCCAAACAAGGCAAAAATGGAGAAGACAATGATCAATCATTGATTGATATATACATAGCCAAGCATTTTGAGCTTCCTACATTTTCCCTCCTCTAAATTATACTTTAAGTTTAATTCAATCTCACACAATCGATTCGTAAAGTAAAATTTATTGTAGATGACATCAATGATCTCCTGATATAGGTTAAGTGGACCGGATTACAGTCAAATTTTGATGTTTTGACTTATGTTACACTTTTAAGTAAAAAAAATTATGTTTTGACTAATGACTATAACTTTTGACTTAGTGGTAAGTATTCGATGACTTCTAACTAATTAAAATAGTTTTAAATCAAAAATAAAAACTGAAAATTAAACCTAAATTTCAAAACCTAGACACGTAGTTAAAAGAAAAAAGGAAAAAAAATTGGGGTATGAAAGAAAAAGACGAGGACAAAAGAAAGGAGTGGTGTGTCTGAGCAAGGTTGATATAAATGTTTAGGCATAAGATGGCGCAGAAGTTAGCAATTGGATGGAATAGATGATCTGATGATGACAATTACCTAAATTTAAGATATTGAAAACTAGGGTTATCTGAATTGATATTTGATAGCGAAGTTTTGAGGAAACAAAGGGTTTGATTAGGGTTTTGGAGGGTATTCGAAAAGGGAAAGCATTTTGGATGGTTTATGATATGAATGAATGAAGAGTAGCAGCAGAAACTTGACCTTATTTATTAATGTTTGGTTTTCCCTCTCAGATGTTGTCTTCAACATCAGAATGGAAATTGTTTCACAGGAATAACGAAGCACTGCACAATTTCTTCTTTTTCAAAGTCTGCATCTTATGATCTTCCCTCTGTCATCAGTCAAACTACGTGCGCTTCTTATTATTGCACCCTTTGCTTCTTTTCCAACCAAATTTCACAAACTCATTCTAAATTTTATGCAAAATCAACTTCTTTCAAAATAACTAATCACAATCATCTTAACTTCATCTCCTTTTATGGATATACATATACAAGATAATACATGAATAGAAGCTTGTATATAAGATATTTATGAAAATATAATAATTTCTTAGGCTTTAAATTATTGTACCGATCAAATAACATGTCTTGAAAAGTCTCAAATCGTCTAGGATAATCAAGAGATTGGGTGTTAGTGACTATATAATGGACTCTAAGTTTATGATGTTCCTTGTCCCGAGTCAAAGACACTTCAAGCTTATATTTAACTTTTCTTATTTCTTATTATTTTGACACTTCAAACTTATATTTGACTTTTCTTATTTCATTGTTTATTTCTTAATACTCTTGTAATAAAAAAGTTATGAGATTTGGGTTAAATTATAAAGTAATTTTCAAAGAGTTTTTTCCAATACAAATATATAATCAAGATAGTATATATAAGTTTTAATCACTTTTATATTAGACATCATAGGAGTGTATTTAGTTTTGTTTTGGAACATGTATCGTAACTTTTTTTTTTGTGATAAGCTTGATTTAATATGTGTTTTTTTTTTTATATATATATATATATATATTATATGATGATAAATGATAGATGCATTTTAAAATGTTAGTATAGTTAAGATGTTATTCCACAGAATTATACCTAATATGAGTTTTTAATTAAAAAAATTTATAACCGAGATAATATATTTTAAAATGAAACATATACGTTCTTCAATAAAAAGTAGATAAGTCAGAAAAATATTTCACTAACATTTATTTAAGTTAGCTTTTAAATTAAATCACTATTTAATCGAAATTTTATATGGTATATACATTACAAGAAAATTTTTAAACAATGATCTAATTTAGTGATAAAAAATAATTAGTTATTGCAGTAACCAATTTAAATACTAATTTACAAACTAAAACTTATAAGTAAACTAAACTAGTTTCAAAAAAATATAATTGATTTCTAAATTAGTAACTAAAATAGTATCTATTATAAATTGGTTTCTAAATTATTCACTAACATTAGCTACTTAGGTTTTGACTACCAAATGATTTGGTAACTAAATTAGTCTCTAATTAATTATTTAGAGATCAATCTAGAAACCAACTCCTTTGATAACAAAAACCTAGGTAGCTAATGTTAGTGATCAATTGAGAAACCAATTCATAATAGAAATGATTTTAGTTACCAATTTATAGATCAATTATAATTTTTTGAAACTAGTTTAGTTACCAATAATTTTTAGTTTATAAATTAATATCTAAATTGGTTATTATAGTGACTAATTATTTTTTGTCACTAAATTTGTTTATTATTTAAGTTTTTTTTAGTGATATAGGTGATGGAATCATTATAAAAATCTAAATATGTAATTGAAGTTATATATTTTAAATTTTAAATATGTAGAAGTATAAAGTGATGAATTTTAAGATGGTATATATCAATCACCAACACAATTCAAAGGGATAAACAAAATGTGTGTACCTCAATTGATCCTGGACCATAATTCTTTGATTTATGACAATAAATTATCTATATTTTTGGTACTTTTTTTTGTATGTCGTTATAATTTTTATCTGAAAGTATATGATAACATTTTTGAATTTATTGTGTAAAAAATGAATTAGTGTACCAGTTCTATAATTGGTGGTGTAAAGTTATGAATAATCGATGTTGATTAAGGTGGAAAAAAGCATAAGAAATTGTGAGGTAAGTATATTTATTTGGGTAATGATAATAATAATAATAATAATAATAATAATAATAATAATAATAATGGAGATCATTAATTATTAATGAAGAAGATTTGATAATGGAGATCATTTATGGCAACACGTCATGTTTCCATCTGTAAGAAGAGTGTCACATTCAGAAGCCATATTCCTCAAAATTTCAATCCAAGTGGCCACAGTTAGTGTCTATATATTGCTTCAAATTCAAATCAACCACTCTTCTCTCTAACAAAGAGATTAAAAGTAGTGGACACATATATTTGTCTCTACCATTTTTGGTAACAAAGATTAAAATCAACTCTCTCTTTTCTTCCACAATTATATATGTTGGAGTTTTATTACTCTTTCTCTTTTCTTTTATCTAAACATTATTTTTTTACTTCAAAATAAAATAGTTCATGAAATACAATTATTATTATAAAAAAAATAGGTTTGAATTTTAAGTCACTCATAAATCTGTATCTTTTTTATTCAGTCCATATAATTTTTTATTGAGTTTTTATTGTTTAATTTTGTTTTGCTTAGCTTCTTATATAAGATATGGATTCTATTTTAGATTTTTCTATACTATTCCACTACTGTACCATTTTAAAATACACTAATAATCACTTGTTTTTAAATTTTATAATACATTAAAAAAAATAATTACAAATATAAATATATTTTTAATGCTCTATAAAAAAACTCAGTAAAAAATTTGGAATCAATTATTTTATCATATCACTTACTTATCTTTACATCTTTAACAAAATGTGAGATTTTGTAGTAATCAATATAAACAATATTTTTGTAAAATAATATTTTCATTGAAAATGTGTTAGATATCAATTATCACATTATCTAATTGAAAAAATTAAACAGAAGCTCAATTGAAAAAAATATAAATAAGAGTTCAAGCATTTGTTCTGTTACCTCAAGATTTGGTAAAATAAATATTTACAGGGCACTTTGTTTTATCTATATCAATATGTAAAAATGGTATCATTTTGAATAAGTTTTTCATGTATATAATTTTCTTATAATTTTGTCTATATTATGATGACGTTCGGATAATTATTAGTGTTTCCATTAGTGAGAATAGTATTTCTGTAATTATAAAATGTGTTTAATTTTTATTCTTGCCTGAAAGTCAAAAGCTTGTTCGGTTTTATTTATTAACACTTCCTATAGAACGTAATGTCATGAAAAAATGCTTTGCAATTCAGAAAAAAATGAAAAAATGATTTTTATTGCATTTATGTACAAAAATTTATTAGTCAATTGCAGAAATCCGTTGTAGTCTAGTTGGTCAGGATATTCGGCTCTCACCCGAAAGACCCGGGTTCAAGTCCCGGCAACGGAAATTTTTATTTTTTATTTTTTATTTAATTCAAAATATTGTTTAATATCTAGAAATTTATTAACTATTTGCAAAAATCCGTTGTAGTCTAGTTGGTCAGGATATTCGGCTCTCACCCGAAAGACCCGGGTTCAAGTCCCGGCAACGGAAGTTTTTTTTCTTTTTTACAATGTTTTTTCCATCATTACTCTGTATAAACTCTCATGATATTCATCTCAAGATTTTCTCAACACCTTATCCATGAGTGAGAGTACATAGTTGCACAAAATATATGGTAAAATTATAAATAAATTACATTGGAAACTCACTGAAAAGTAAAGCTACTTTGTAAAGAAGGTACAGAGCATGAAGAAAACTGTTATAAAATTGTTTGAAACATTATTTTGAAACACATAAAATTGAACTCAGCTATAATCTCCCAGAGAAAGAGGTTGAAGGTGTGACATAAACCCTGCATGCTGCTATGGCCATCACACATGAACTAGTTCATCATGACTCCAGTGTTCCATTTGAGTGCTCCTCACCTGCAACATTGGAGGTTCCATTTGGCAACCGGTTCATATTGTTCGTAGAATAATTTGAATTTGAATATGGTGAGTGTGCAGAAACAGGACTGCTTCGTGAATACCGGTTCTGAGCAACTGTGCTGCTCCTTGTTACTTTCAGACGAGCCTTCCTACCCTGAATGAAGCATGCATGCAAGCATTTCCATGGTAGGAAAATGACACATGTCAGAAAACCACAAGCCTCAAATGCATGCATCTTTGGAAGATTAAAAAGTAAAAACTTTCAAGTGAGGAAAAACCAAGTTTTAATTCGGGTACATGGATTAACCGACAAAAGCTGTTCTTTTTAGTTTCTGATTACTCTAAAAAGCTGAAGACTAAAACATTTGAGGAAATAATTTAATTGTAGAAGATAAAAGAATAACCTTCCCCATGCACTTTTCCAAATGAGGAGCAAATCTCCCAGCCATGATAGATCGACCACAATTCATGCACTGAAATATTTCATTTGCAACAGGAGGATGGGTTTGTCCGAATATGTCAACCACATACTTGCCATTTGCTTCATTACTATTACTAGGATCAGCCACCCTAACCCTGGCTTGTGATGACAGCTTCAATTCTTCATCTTCTTCTTCCAAATTGGAATCAAGTCCAAGCCTTGCCACTCTGTGACACTCTGATGCCACATCAACTATGATTGAATCAAGGAGATCCAAGAAAAAGTGAGATGAAAGCTGCAAAACATCCCAATATAAGAAAATAATCATAGAAATATATATAATAGAAAAACACATGTTTTACTTTAAATGTTTCAATTCACTGAGACATGAATAACTACTTTAGGCTAATCCACAATAAAAAGAAATACAAGTATGATTAAGGTATTCTACTAAGATTAGTATCTAACACCGTTTAGTGTATTTGATTTTTTTAAGGAAACAAATGAGAGATGAAGAGTGGCATTTATGAATTCCTACATCCTTATTCTAAAAGAAAGATACTGTATAGGACATAAGGGTTCGATGTTGAAGATAGACTCCCCCATTCATGCATATCATCCAACTATCTTTCTCTGGAAAAGAAAACAAAAAACAATTGATGAATTTTGAAGGGAATCCTGATGCACAAGGTCAGAAACCATGCTCCGCAGCACAATGTAACAAACATGAAACAATTTGATGAATTCACAATTCTTCTTGCTTTGTTAGACTATTGCTCTCATCTACTACATAAAAAAACTAGTTGTTTTTTGAATCCAAAGTTCTTTCTTTCATTCAATTATTGATCTTAATGTCATCTTAATCTTCCTCTTCATTGTTGATCATAACCACAAGGGAAAATGCACCATTCTTAGGTATGTTAAGTTTCAACATTATATTTTCAGCAGTTAATTTTAGAGACAAATAAAGAACAGGAAAAAACATCGAACAAAGTCATAGATATATAAATTAGTTAATGATAGACAAATGGAGTTTAATCATCGACATTTTCTCTTTTGAAAGGGATTCCTAAGCTATAACTATCTGTACAATCCCAAAACTTTTTAGGAGAATGTAAAGTGAAAGTTAAAATACACCCAAACATTGTTTGCAACAAAAGTTAGTTGGACAGCCAAATGAACTAGGAATTTGCATGAAAATCAATTATTTAATTATTGCTGCAACCAAAGAAGCAGTTTAATCAGATTTGAAGAGCACACCTGGGAATCTGGCGACAAGTCTTCCTCCTTAGGAACAGACATGAATCTTGAACAAGGCTTTTCGATCCTAATTTACACCGATTACTGGTGAAAGTCAAAGGACTACAAAAGCTTCGAGGAGTATAAAATGAATAAGACAAGAACTAAAGAGCCAAAATAATAACAAAATAAAACAATATGACATATGCGAGACAGGAACCTACTGTTAATAGTTAATTTGATTTTGATCTTTCAAAATATGTCAAGACCTCATTGAAAAATCTCTAAAGACAGTAAGACATTGTACAAGCTTAAGAAGGCATGGTTTGGTCATGAAACAGAGTGATTAAAATTTCACAGTGTAAAGTTCAACCAGAAGACTCCACGAATATAATAATCATGATGGAAAGAAGAAAATTCAACCAGTTAAAAGAAAAAGTTGTCACTTCAGGAATCATATTGAATGTATTATTACAAGTGTCAAGTGATTGGCAATTTGTATCCAAATTTACAATAAGAAGATAGTCTTATCATCATCATTGCTAAGTGTCTATACACACATAAAAAGTGGTGGAGGATTTAATTCAACACTGACTACAAAATACAGTTTAACAATAACCCTGTAACATGTCCATCATATACATTCTACATCCTTTGTCTCAATTTCAGCCAAGGTCTCCGTATTATCTTTTTCCCCTTTCATTATTCAGAGTTAGAATGACCTATCAATTTTCAGTTTCACATAAATATTCATTCACAAACTTAAAATCCACATATCTTGAAATTCTTCTGAATCATAGAATTCTGGTTTGGATCTAACTCAATTCTACAAGATGGTTGGCTCTTATATATTTTAATGTGACAATATTAGTAGTTGATGTTGAATTTTAAACATCCCCCTCTTATGTTAAGGACTCAACATTTAGAGCATAATGTTTGTAGAACTGGACAAGTATAGACAATCTGTTAAGAGTTAATCTGATAGGCTCAACAAGAATTGCTTTGACAAACTCTTATATCATCTTAGAATTTAAATTTAAGTATAAGTTATCCTTTCAAAAACGGTTAGCAAGTGAGTGTTAACCTCCAATTACATTAATTTGTGTATATCATTAATGTGGAATCTCTCACACTGATCTCCAGTTCAACATAATAAACTAGAAAAAAAAATGAGCAACTTAATTATTCTCAACCTAAACATCAACAATCACAAATGGAGAAATATCTTGCAATCTCTCTGATCCAATGTAATTTCAAAAATTCACTTAATACATTCCATTTCTTTTTTCACTTTCCTTATGGGACAGAAAGAGGCCAGCTATTTCAATATCTTAGCTAGATAGATTTTTCTTTCACTGCAAATACATGAAAGAACATATTCTCATCTTTCAATCTTTCTGATATCTAGTTCAACCCCTTACACACGCACTAACAATTTTAACATCTAAATCATAAATTGGCCCTTGCTTCTTGACGGCAATTACTCTACAACAACCAAAGTGATGCATAATTGATCATAACAACAATTAAAAAGGTAAAAACCAATTACCCTCATACCAAAGATAACTAACTGACACCCATCACCGCCAAAGTGTTCGAAAAAATCAGAGGACAATTATACATTCAAGAAATTTCCAGAAACCCATTAAGAAGAAATGGTTAAGTGAACTGAGAAAAGTATAAAAGATTTCAAAGAAACATGAAGGGAAGAGCGTAACTAGAACAGAGAGAACAAAAAATAGAGCTTGTAGTGGCAGATAAAGCAAAGTTTGAACCTTTATGATCACGGGAGAGAGAGATCACGAGGAATCGTCGAAAGGAGAAGCGAGGGCTAATGGTGATTCACAGTGCCAACCCCTCAAGCACTTGTTGGGTACAATTTCCAAAATGTTAAAAGTTGTGGGCTAGAAAATAAATTTTAAAAGTACATTATAAATTTAGAAATTTAGTCCCTCAAATATTATTATTTGTTCCGCTCCTGTAAAAATGAAAAAAAAAAATTAACCAAACAATCTTACATTTTTTTAATTCACCCTTTTTCCTGACATTCTAAATATCTCACTATTTATTTTAATTTTTTTTTACCTAATTTTTTCACTTCGTTATTTTCTTTATCACATCATCACATCATTAGATTATGTAAACATTTTTTTATGTTTTTAAATCTGAAATATTTGTCAGCTTAAAGAGAGAATACCTCCTTTAATTTGTATTCAAATACTCAGAAAATAATTTAGGTGAAGAAGTGGTATATATGAATATTTTATTATTAAATCATAAAATTTATAAATAAAAATAATTAACTATTTAAATTTTATTTCTGAAAAAAAACACCTCTTTTATAAAACCTTTTATTTGACATCTCTATATATTTTATAATTTTTTTAATACTTTAAAAATTAACTTCTATAGTAACATTTGACATCTCTTGTCCTTTTCTTAGGTTAATTTTGAGAAATTTTGTATGCATGGGATGATGGAATGATGAGATACTGCATATGATTTTTCTAAGAGAAAGATTAACATCTTTTAGACTATGTTTGTTCGTACGAGTATCTTCATATATTTAATTAGAGTCTTATGTGTTGTTTTTTTTGTGATAATAATGGTTTTGGGAGCTTAAGTGAAAGCCAACAAGTCTTTAACAAATTTGTTATGGTTTCTATTGAGATATATTTTGAATGTTTAATAGTAGCATGACTTAAAAAAGAATTTTATATTCCGATACATATATCTTTGGTAAAAAAAATACCAGATTAAATTTCTTTGCAAACAAAATTGTATATCAATTATGACACATTGTATACGTTACTTATAGTTATATAGGTTACTTATAGTTCTTAAATAATGAATATTTGTAGATATATTTTACCAATTAGCTAATTTGAAAAGTTTTCTACCATTGAAAAAGGTATTTAGCATAATACTCTTATATATATATATATATATATATATATATATATATATATTATATAAACCTTGCATCCAAGATTTTGTTACTCTACTATATGTCTTCAATTTTTTTTCCTTATTGGAGTGTTGTTAAACTTATTCCTAATAGTATTGTACATAAAAAAAATACTTTAAATAATAAAGTCTTAAAGAAAAGTTTGACCATCAAAGAAAAAAAAAAACTCTCACAAAGAATGAATGTTCTATTTTGATATATTTTTGTCTTAATTGGTAATTTGGTTTTATATAGGGTTTTAATTCATTTTGATTTTATAATTTTTCACTCAAGTTCCTAATTTTAAAAAAATTCGACTGAGTCTTTATTTTTATAAAAGAGACTTCATGTGATCCATTTGATTAAATTGATATTAACATCATTTGAAAATATTATAAAATTCAGAAAGTATCAAAATTAAAATCATTTTTATGTGTCAAATTTAGATAAATTTAAGATAAAAAATAACATATTTTAACACATGAGAAATCTAAAGTTTGACACATAACATTATCAAACCATGCTAACACTAATTTAATTGAATGACTACATTTAATCTTTTTAAAAAAATAAAAACTTAATTAAGTAAAAGATAAATATAAGAAACAAAACTAATAAAAAAGTCTAAAAATAAAATTCAAATTAGTCATTAAACTTATATACCGCATTACTTTAAAGTAGTGTACTTTGTTAACAAAAACAAATAATTTATTACACTATACTCAGAATTTAAACAATATATGTTTAGGTTGAGAAAATTTGTAACGAATTGGGGAAAAATAGAAATATTATTCTCTTTATAAACTTTTCATTAGTTACTTATTTTAAAACTTATATTTCTTAACAAAATTCACATTTTTCAATAAACATTTATTTATTTTATATAGCCGAAAATTGAAAGGAATAAAAAATGTAGTATTTCTCATTTTTTTTCTTTTAAAAATAATTACCCCCTCTATCAAGTTTTTTTACATTTATGTTGTCATATTAGTATACTCCAAATTATTGTATCTCCAAACATTCTTTAATTATTGTGTTAATATTTTATAACAATATACTTAGTATTTATTTTCGTGACTGAAATGTCACAATATATAAAAATATATAATGAAATTTTCCATATATATATATATATTGATTTTAGTTATATTTTTAAAAATAACTGCATACTTCAAAATACATATAAATATTTTTATTTAAGCAGCATAATTATTTTTATTTTCTTCAAAAAGTTAAAGGCATGGAGTATTTTCTCTTACTACTATAAAAATTATTTTCTCTACATTTTACTTTTACCCATCATAAATTTTTTTCAATGACAACCACTAGCATATGCACATGCTATATTGAACAAATGTCACGGTTTTCCCTTCCAATTTGTTGTTTCGTCTATGAAACATGTGGCTTTTATTTTTTCTATTATGTCAACAATTAGAACATATAAAATTAGAAACTCGATCATTTGATGAAAACTGTGTGTTGAAGGTTTAATTAAACATAATTAGTAATGACTCACTTCAATAGAATTACAAGATTAAGTCACAGATAGATAAAATTAAGCTATCGGAGATCTCATATCAATAACTATATATTATTAGATAAAATTAAGCTATCGGAGATCTCATATCAATAACTATATATTATTCGTGTCGTTATTTCATAATTTTAATTTTATTTTTTATAATATAATTATTTATTAATTTATAAATATAAAGAAAATTTTTTATTTCATGTCCACATTTTATAGTTTTAATTTTATCTTTAACAATGTAATTATTTATTAAATCTTTAAAAATTAACGGTTACTTTTACGGTTTATCTTTTGTCTTTATTTTTTTTATTATTTATCAACAATTATTTTTTTATATATTTTTCATTCACTTTACCTTATTTTTAATAAATATAAATTTATTTTGTATATTAGCTTAATAACATTATAATATCATCACTTACTAATATAATATCATGAATATTTAAAAAATACAAACATACAAGCGCGATAGCACATGTGTTAATTACGCTAGTTGAAATAAAATCAATTTATAATATATATATATATATATATATATATATATATATATTAAACATTATTTTATTAAGTTAGTTTTGCAATAAAAAATTAAATTAAATTTATTTTTGTAATATTCGGTAACATTTTTTTATAATATATTTTATATTTATTTAAATTTCTTCATATATGCATAATATCTTCAATTTTAAATTATTATTTGCATTTGACGTCCATAGTTTAGCACAAGAACTACTAAAACAAGATAAAATTTTAGTTCCTAAATGTTAGTTAAACGTAAAATGAACGTATAAGATGCGTAATATATTTTTCATTGAAAAAATATTTAAATTTTTCATTGGAAAAATATTTAAATTATTTTTCTCCCAGTTTTTATTGTAAGAATTTTCTTACAGCACATAAACAAATATATTTTTTTTTTGTGTGTCGGTGACTTGATAACAAGAAAATAGATGTGATTGTAAATGTATGGACATAAGTATGTTAGTGGTCCTTCCCTATCTCATTCGTATTTCCCACGTTGCACATGGCAGTTAATTTATTTTACTTTTAAAATACTAAATATTATTAATTGCTGATTTTAAAATGTATTGTTTTTTATTTAAATATATATTGATAAATCAAGAAAATGACGACAACGTACACAGATTTAGGTTTTTTCATTTGTTGTTATGCAAATATTGCACTAAAGGGAAAGTAGCAGCTTGAATAATCAAAAAGAGACTAATTTGTCCATTTTCTTTTTTGTAAGTGTTATTATTTTTTTTGTGAGTTTAGAGACCAACTTAATTACCTAGTTTGATTTTAAGTAATATATTTAGAGACGTTAAAGTTTTTTTTTAGTGCATTTATAATGTTAGAGTTCAAACTCAAGAATAGTCCTTTGCTTGTTTTTAGTAAATTAAAATTAAAAATAAAATTATAATATTATGTACTCTTATGCAAAAAAACTAATCAGCATCACTATTAATTAATACTTTTTCTCCACTAGGTATACCCCTTAATTAACCATTTCAAACTATTTCTTTTTATCTTTATCTATATACCTGAGTTCTTTTAATAGTCAATAGATTTCAATCAACATAATTTAATAATAATGTTTTTAAAATTAATCATTGTAAATACTATTACATAGAAAGATATACACAATACTACACCTTATGAAACTGCCGAGCTAAAATACTAGTTCAATAAATTAAATGAAGAGTAATCACTGTTTATATTTGGGTAATTAGTTTTATAATTATATGATACCCATCAAAGACCGAAAACTTAATGTTACATTTATTTTATAATTTTGAAAATTCATATATTATTATTTGTTAACAAATATTTTATTTATAGTTTTGCAATGCTTATTTTACATATAGTTTGATCTTTTGTTAAAATACTTGTGATAAGAAACTTGTGTTATACAGTTTTTTTTTCACTTTTATTATATTTATGAAACGAGAATCAAATATATAAAGACTTTACTTATCTCACAAAAATGCTTTTGGTCCATTGAACTGATGCAATTATTCAGTGTATTGTTATTAAAATACAGTTTATATGTAGTTAGCTTAATCATGAATGCTATATATGAGATAAATTAAAAAGGTTAAATATGTTTTTGTTTCTTAGGTTAAATATGTTTTTGTTTCTTAATTTTCTGTAAATTTCATAATTAGTCTATTTCGAAATTTTAGATCAATTTAGTCCTTCATCTATCGAAATACGTGGATTTAATCCTTTTAGTCAAATTTTGTAGTACGTTTCATAATAGTATTTAATTTAACATTAAAGCAAAAATATGTCAAATAGTATAAACAACTCAAATACAATCCTGAAATACGTACGAAACATCAAATGAACCAAACAAAATTTGATTCAAATGACTAAATTCACCTATTTTAAAAGATGAAAGACTAAATTGGTTCAAAGTTCCGAAATAAACTAATTCCAAAATTTACCGAAAGTTAAGTGACTAAAAACATATTTAACTCTAAAAATATTAACTTGATATTATAAAACAAAAGTTTAATAGCATAAATAAAAAACTAATGTGATATAATTAACATATAATCATATTTTTTTAAATATAACAAAGTTTTAGGGATCTATTTCCAGATATTCTCTTATGAAAAGAACATAGGTTAGTCCTCAAATAGATATTTGCATCTCAAAAAGATTAGTTTCTTTCTATAACATCTTGTAGTTCACCAAATATATAAACCAACAAATTACTTACACGAAAAAACTTCACTGGTAAGAAGCAGAAGACAAAGAAAAAAAAAAGAAAAAAGAGAAAACAACAAAGAAACCATGGGCCACCCTGCAGCTACCAATTAGCTATCACCAACTGCAACTGTACCATAAAATATTCTCCAACATCAACGAAAGAAGAAAAATACAAAAATTCAAGAGATGAAAAACTGTTCATGTATTACAAACCAACAAATTATTATAAGACAAAAAAATAAATAAGAAAATAATTTTTTAACAATTAAATTTTGAATTTTTTTTATATTTTCTAAATGACTTCAAAATCACTTATAAAAAAATGTCACCTCAAATTATATAAAATAAAATAAAAAACTACTAAAATTTAATTGTTAAAATGTTATTATCCAAAATATATATCGAAAAGGAAACGGGAAGAAAAAGAGTAAATGAGAAGGTTTGGTGCACTTTGAAACAGCCAAATGTTTCAAACCTCCATTCCAAAACTTGCCACAGAATATATATTTATATATATATATATATATATATGAAGAAAATATTAATTATTATCATCATTTGGTTTTTGTAGCCTTATTGGTATGAGTTCTTACCCTAACACTTCTTTGAGCCCTCAACAAGAAGATGAGATTCAATTCTCTGATGACAACAACTTTGCCCTACATGGAAAAATCTTGCTTCTGGTTTTTCTCTCTGTCTTCTTTCTTCTCTTCATCTTCGTCCTCATGATACCCTGGCTCAGGAAACGAAGGGGTTCCCATGATTCTGGAACAGAAGAAGATTCAAATATTGAGAGCCAGAACAACAACCCTTCTACTCCTTCACACAACTGCTTCAGAAGAAGAAGAAAAGAAGATGTTACACTATTCACTCAAGAAACTTAATTGCTTCGATTCCTTCAGAATATACACTGTGTAGTTTTGGATATATATTCAACACTTGTTGTTTGGGTTATGTTGGTAATTACCAGTGTTGTCAGTGACATAACAACCTATGATATACACACATGGAGCAAAACATATAAGGATCTTTTTGCTGTATTTACTTTTTAGACCTTGTGATGTTGGAGAAACCTAGATTCTGGGTAGTTAACTCAGTTTATTGCAGTTATCTGTTATGGTAATATTGTATTCAAATCATTGTTGTTCCTTCAATGCTCTCTTTTCTATTTTGTGGATATTGTTTTTTTGTTTTTTCTCCTGTGTTGATTTTTCTTCTGCAAATCATTGTTGTCATGTACCCCACTTTATTTACATTGTTTAAGGGAGAAGAAAAAAACAGGAACTTTGTTTAAGGAAGAAGAAAAAAACAGAAGCGATATTTTGAAGAGAAATATACCTATTATTCTTGTTTGAGGTTTTTTTTTTCTAGATATATTTTAGCAAAAATATTATTTTTCTTTACTAAGTGAAGTGTAAATTTTAAATAAGCAGTAGTATCTTTTTTTTTACAAAAAATTGTATCTCATTTTCTTTTTCTTAGAAAGCTTTGTGTGCCAACTACCGTTCCGAGAAAAAAATGTCACAAACTTACAGAAACAAAGGAATAATCTCGAGTCGACACAAATTTTGAAAAGATCTTTGATATTGTATTTTAAACTAAAAATTGATAAAACATAAAGACGCTGAAAATTTAAACAAATTATTAGATATTTAAAAATTATTATTTATTTTATCTTTTTGGATAAAAAGAAACATTGAGAATTTTATATATTTTTTAAACTTGATATAATCCCTTCTTGAATATATTGAATTATTATAAAATAGTGTGAGATTTTATATAATTTTATGGAAATAATGTTTTGGTTGAATCTTTCGAATAAATAATTTCTGGTAGCTGGTAATTTATTTTAAAAGTAGTACTTTTTTTTTTTCTATATTACGCTCTAATATTTATTAAACACTAGAACATTTAAGTTAGAGTGAAACTAATAACCATTTTTTTTTCTGTTTTTTTTAAAAAAAAAAAGTTGTGGCCATCTTAAAATAACCTCAATTTCGATTTCGATTAAATAGAAAAAAGAATGTTAAAATAGGTCCAAGATATTTTACTACCTAAATAATTTGCCAAGATTAATAAGGATGAAAATAAGGTAATTTATGCTATGAATAATGGTTTGTAAAAATTTACTACCAATTTTTTTACAAAATATTTTGTACAAAACATTTTTTATAAAAGATTTTGTAGAAAATATTTACAAATTTTATAATTTTGTAGAAATTAATTATTCACGAATGATATTACTTGTCAATTAAAATTCGTTGGAAAAATAGCAAAAACATATTTTTTTTTTGCAAATTTTATAACTAATTTACAGGAAAAATTTTACAAAATATTAAAAGTTCTAGTAGTGTATGTGTGCATGTGAAAAAGATGAGTGCAGGTGAAAGAGATAAGTATAAAAAGATTTATGAATGTGAATGGAAAAGATGAGTGTGAAAAAATATATATAGAAAGTGAGAAAAGAAAACTATGAATATAAGGAGATTGGTCATTTAAATGCAATTCTTTAGATTAAACGTAATCTATTGCTTATATTCATTTTGAAGAATGCACGTGAATTTAAAATATATAACTGACACTAAAATAAATATAAATATTAAAAAAATAAGGTTAGTATTTGCTTTGTCAACATTAATCAAATTTAGATTTAGTGGTTGACTTAACTTATTTATTTTTAATGTTTACTTTAGTTAGCGTATGTCAAATGACACTATCTTATTTATTTCCAATATTTATTTTAATTATAATTGGTTAAGTTAACATTAAATTAAATAAATATAAATATGAGAAATAAATTAGGTTAGGATTTGTTAAATCGATACTAATTTTATTTTATTTAAATATTTATTTTAGTTAACATCTACTAAAATAGCATTAAATTATTTATTTTTAATATTGATTTTAGTTAGTGTTCATTGACCATATGCTAACTTAATTTTAGTATTTGTTTTAGTTAGTGTATGCTAAGCCGAAACTAAGACAAATGTTATTTTAACTTTTTTATTTGGGTTAATTGTGTTTTTTTATCTCTAAATTGTATCGTGATATTTATTTTTATTTCTATTACATGTTTTGATATGGTTAGGTCCTCATGTTTAAGAAATGCATGAATGCAGTCATTCTCGTCTAACGTCTAACAGTGTTAACTATGTTTCAGCATGATAAAATGTGAATTAAGTTTATCTTTTAAGACATTGACAAAATGGGAATTTGTGGATTGTATCCAACATGATTTTTCGTTTGTCACATTAAAAGACAGTTAATGTTGTTGGACAAAAAAAGAATACATCCGTACATTTCTTAAGTATAGGAACCTAATAGAATCAAAGTTTGAAATAAGGACGAAAACTAAAATTGCGATATAGTTTAGGAACAAAAAAACATAATTAACTCTTTTATTTTAAAAAAATAATTTAGCATCAACTAGGGGTGGCAAAGCGGGTCAGCCCGACCCGTTTTGGCTCGTAAAAAACGGGTCGGGCCGGGCTGGTCCGTCCACTTTTAAAAAAAAACATTTTTAATTTGTTTTTAATTTTTTAATTTTTAAAATTTGTTTATATTTATATATAAATTATTATTCAAGACATATTTAATCAAATAAAATATTTTTTAAATTTTTAATTGATTAGTTAATGTTTTTAATTAGATAAATTAAAATAATTATGAAATTTGCATATTAAATTATTCAATTATAACTAATAATTGAAACATAATTTGTAGGTGTTAATAATTTAAATTATAATACTATTATATATTTACATATTTAAAAAAGATAATATAAAAAATTATTTTTTTTAATTACTTTTATTTTATTTTATATTTTTAAAACGAGTCAACAGATCAGTATGGACTGACCTGTACTTTGGCCCATTAAGTTGACGGGCTGGACAGGACGGGCCAAAACGGGCTGATGGGTAGAAATCTTCAACCCAACTTGTCCCTTTTAACACGGGCTGATGAGCTAGCCCATTGGGTCCAGTTGTCACCCTTAGCATCAACTTAATCGGCTCTAATCGTGCCACAATTTAGCTGACAATAATATTTGGAAGCTAAATTTATATTAACTCTTTTAAATTTTATAATAAAATAGAATATTTTTTAAATAAAGTATAGTTTCTTCTCGTATATAAATAGTAATTTCATTTTATCTTTAGTTAATATGAGATTTCTAAAATTAAATTATAATATATATTTAGTTAATGTGAAATTTCTAAAATCAAATTATAATATATAAGTAACATGTAATTCTCATCTTATAAATAAAATTTCTAAAATTGAATTAAATATAAATTCACTTATTAGAATGACAACATATTCATTTAAAATCTTACTTAATCACTTTAAAGATGTCTAATCTCATGTTTATTTCTCAGCTTGCAATATAAGAAATTTAGTAATTATCAGCGAAAACAAAATTCTCTGATAACGTTAAATTTATGGATGAATTTTGTCAACAAATTTAAAAATTTTAATTACTTACGAAAGTATCCATCATTAATGAATTCATCGTTAAAAATATTGTCATTAATTTATAATTTTTTCCGGTAAGATGATGAATAAGTGCAATATTGTATTTGATGTCAATAGCACAGTTATGAGAAAGTGACAAAACGAAAACGTGCAGACAATGAACCTCGTGGCTACTATGTGTACGGAAAGTAGCTTTAGTCTTTTTGTTTCTCTCTCAAAATTACAATATAGTTGTTTTTGTTCTTCAAAGTGTTATTTAAAAAAAAAAATAGTTGTAAGGCAATGATGGAAGTCCGGTTATAGGTATACTATATATACTAATGGTGTGACTGGTTGGGTGAGGATGGATGTCCTTCCATTTCCCATCTTTTTTAAAGAGAAGGATATGGTGTTTTTGGTTAATTAGGTGTAGAGACGAAGTACTGTTAGATAAGTTTCATAGTCGAAGTGGTTGGATCGAGAATTGGTGTGATCTCTCTGGTTAGGAAGGGGTCTAGTTAGGAATCACAATATAGGCATGGTTAGTCAGGTCGGTCCATAATTCCATGAAAAAAATATAGGTCAAGATAGTGAATTTGTAAAGATAGTGAATTTGTAGGTCCGTAGTAGTCCGGTTTGCATAAGTATGCGATCCACAAGTCTACATAAAAAAAACTTACACTTGTATATATTAGTTATTTTTTTATGAACTCTTGCATTAATGTTCCAAATTCTTGTATAATTGGAAAAGACAACTATTATGTATTTTTTTAATGTGCTAAAATTTAGAAAATACATTGTGTATGTCATAGTATGAATATGAATATGATGAAAATGTTGAATTATCAATTTATTATCCAACTCCCTTTTACTTAATTTTGTGAATTTCTTAAAGTTTCCCAATTTTTAAATATTGAAATTTTTATCATAAGAAATAAAAGAAAATTTTAAAAAAGACAGGGCAATCCATGGACCCGCGGCCAAGTGGTGTGCAGGGTAGACCAGTAATTGCAGTCCACATAAATTGTGCGGGATGGGATGGATCAGCCCGTGATGTACGGACTTTATGCGGGCCGGCCCGCATTGCCATCCCTAGGTCTAGTAAGTGTGTAGAGATTTTGGACATAAGAGTGTGGTGACATTATTTCATTGGATTATTGGGATGAATGTGTTGGTGTTTTTTGGGAAGGTTATGGTCCCTTTGGAATGGAGTTTTCTTTTTTTTCTTTTTTTCATTTGCTAAGTGATCTGCTTAATTGCAGTTGTTTTAATTAATGGGAAAAATATTTTGTCATTGATTAAGGTAAAGTCATTGTAGAGTTGGTGTAGGTTAAGATGATGCATATTAGAAACTATTTTACTTTTAGTTTTTTCTCTCTTTGATATGAGATTTTTATGATAATGTCTTAGAGAATTTAATTTTTGGAATTATTTATGGTGTTATAGTAGATACATTTCTCTTCTTACATGTGTTTCTTATATTGTTTGATGACATTTTTTTGACTGTTTTTCAAGTCTAGGTTAATTCTGTTGGATTTTGCCTCCATTTTTAAATAAGATTATAAGTTGTAATCCATATACAATCTTCAAGTGACTCCTTATGAAGATATTCCTAATTGGATTTTTGACGATTTTGCGATTATGAATCAAAAGAGAGTTGAAATTTTTTTCATTCTTGTTGCTCCAAAGAATTGGAGAAGTAAATCTGATTAGCCTTTATTCCTCCCTAAATATGTTGGTTTATTGAAAACTTTTTATAAGAGGCTTTCGGTTGATAGAGGTATAAGGTATAAAGCCGAATTTATGATCCATATGTTCCCTTTGTAAGAATAAACAAGAATCCACTAAAACATCTTTTCTTTGAATGTCAAATTGTTGTATATATTTGGTCCGGCCTATAGGGCATTTTTGCTTATTTGAAGTGATCGTCTACTATTCATTTAATTGTTTTCATTCAATCCCTAGGAGTGCTTTGTTGAAAACATCTAACTAATTGTTGCAACTTATACTATTTGAGTAATTTACAGGATGGAAAATTATGATAGATTTGAGTAAAGGGTTTCATTGCAAATTGTAATGTTTAGAGATGTAAAAATGGATTTTAACCCGTGAGTCAATCCGGTACATCACGGGTTCGAGTCGAATTGGGTTAAGAAAAATTAAGTTTTTTCAATAGTTGGTTGAACTCAACCCGACCCACTTAATCCATGGGTTAAATGGGTTCGAGCTGGGTTGAAGGTGGGTTGATCCATTTAACCCTACAACATTTTTTAGAATTTGTTTTTTAATTTTTTTTATAATTATTTATTACTCCTAATTATATAGGTTCACAATTTTATATTTTTAAATGCTAGAATGTTGTTCAATAATATTTGAATAGTTTTAATGTTTAATTAATTTGATTGTCAAGTTATTTACGTTGATACTTTAATCTTTAACTGTAATCTTTATAGTAAATTACTCAATCAACTGTCTTATAAACAAATATTTCTAAATTAGCATGACAAAAATGTGTAGTTTTTTTTTTCATTTATATTTTGTTGAATAGCATGACAAAAAATGTGTAATATTACCTATGCTTTATTTGACTATATGGACACTTTCTTGGAAACAATTCATCTTATATTGGTGGTGAGCATGATGAAGACATTGGTTCTTGATTTTATTGTGATTGTCATCTCATGTGTTGCTTAAAAAATTATTTAAATATTTGAATACTTAAAAATAAATAAATAAATATTTTTTTATGTGGGTTGGTGTGCCAACCCGCTTAACCCACCAACCCGTGGTGGGTTGAATCAGGTTGCAAAATTTCTGGCACACCATAAAGTGAGCCGAGTTGGACTCACTCATTTTTAACCCGGCTCGTGGTGAGCCAACTTGAGTGAGTCGGATTGGCTCACTTTGACATGTCTAATGCTATTAAAGGATGTGTAAGGTTGACAGGTAGTTTTCTAAGCATATGAAAAATGATATGCATGACTTTATGATTCTAAAATCTTTTGATATAACCACTAGATTGAGGATAAATACTTCTCATATACAAGTCCTTTGGTAGCTCCTATACGTTGGTTGGATTAAGGTAAATATTGATGGTGCGCCAGTAGAAATCTTGATGTTGTGGCTCGTGGGGGCTTTGTTAGAGGTAATATGGGTGAATATAATGAGAATCCAAATGTTAATCTAAGTCCTACATTGAATAAAAATAAGAAAGTTAAACAACATATAAGGATGAAGACCCGTTGCCTTAAGATTTTTGGTTAAGAATGTGTGGGTTTGGCTCATGTCTTATTGGTGATGTATCTCTCTAGTGATCCTCTCTCAAAACACCCCAACATTTTTTTGGAAGCACAAATTCTTTATATGCCAAAATTATGGGAATTATTCTTGCTAGTGAGTATTTTCGAGAGGCTAACTTTAGATGAGTTTGGTTAGGAAGTGATTATGTACCGCTAATTAAGGTTTTTTTCTATTTTTCAAATTGTTCATTGGTTGGGAACTTATTCATTTAATATTAGAAAATAAAATTCATTTTAAATGGTTTGATATTATATCATCTAAAATTGCTCTGGATTTTTATAAACTTCATATGTTCATAGTTGTTTAGCTTCTTTTGAAAGGCATTTGCTAAGTATGTTTTGTAGACAGGTTTAATTTGATCCCTCTATACTTTTTTTATATTATTTTTCTTTTCTAATAATATTTTTATATGATAGTAAATGATTAATGTGCTTTTGAGACGTTACTTTACATAAGATGTCATAATTTGTAGTTTTATATAAGCACGAGTGTTTATCGGAGATGATGTTTTAATAACTTCAATAAAATGTAGGGACAAAAATATGTATATATTAGTTTATGGATGAAAAACGTATTTAATCCAAAAAGTTATTATCTAATGGTTATAATCAGACATATTCAAAAGATACTCAAAGCTGGATTATCAACCAGAAGCATAGCATTCATCCATGCTAAGAACACAAGGCAGAAAATTGCCCTGTATGCATTAATGCATTGATTGTGAACATACACTACAAGCATCAGTCAGTTTTGTAGTCCACAAAACAGACAAATTAACCTATACAGAATCAACATTTTCCAACTGATAGGAAGATACAGAGAACTAATTCCTAGTGCCTCCTGTGTTTTGCTGCAATATGCTTCATATCAGAAAACAACACTGCCCAACAATATGGAAGTGAGTGGAACCGTGAGGTTGTCATCAAGTTCTGTGCTGATAGGAAGGGACTCCACAAATGCTGTGCCAACAGACACTAACAGAAAACCTAGAACCAATTTCCAGCTTCCTTCAATATATCCAAATGAGGAAAAATACCACATATACCTGAAAAACACTAACTGTTAACTAGGATCATGGATCAAATAGGTTACCACTTAAGGGCAAAACAAAACAAAAAACAACAGAAGCAAACTGAAACTTACGCAATAGAAGCTAAGAATCCTGCAGATGCCATTGCAATTGAACCGGCAAATGACTTGTTTTTGTTGTAAGGTATCTTTTCACCACCAAATCTCCTTCCAACAATATCAGCCATGCCTGAAACAAAATATTAAGAATAAAAATCAGATACACTCCTTGTAAGGAGCAACAGAATGAGGTTTCTCTGCTCCTGATAGTGATGTAGAGATGATGTTTTTTCTTTCTTTTCTAATTTGATATTTTGAAAAGAACACCTGGTGGCAACATTACCATCTCCTGCACACAGATTACATATTGCAGCAATGGAGATAGGCGAAGTTCTCCAGTATATTATGGTTGCCAAAGAAATAGTCGCAACATAATACAGTGGTCCTTTAAGAAGCTCCCTGGTGCAAAAGAAGAACTGAGAACAAATTAAGAAGTATGAAATGATATGTAATCAATAACAAATCAATGAAATTTCAAATAAATTGTTTACTTTTATTCTCAAGAAGGAGATCTCACAACCCAAACATATTTCGCATGGCTTATAATTTATAACATTACTCAAACCTTGCTTTTTATAAACCATAATAATCAGTCAAATATATTCATTTCGTTTGGTTTTAGATTGATCAGCATCAGCTAAATGTAGAATGAGCCAAGTTTTAATTGTTTCCAGATTGAAATATTTCTCACTGGGACTCCAGAGTACAATATTGCAACCTGTAATCTCCAAATCTACTCATTGATTTCACTGTGGCCTCATCTTTCACTATTCCAAGTCCAATAACAAGCATCCGAATTATATTCACTCCCGGAATTAAAACAGCAAGGAACGGAGCCATATTCTCAGTACTGCAATGAGTTACGAAAGGTCATTCAATAAGGGAAATTGCAACAGGGATTTGAACAGGCTCCATAATTCATACACTATAAAATTACCTGAATAGTGGCCAGCAGAGGATGAACATCAGCCCAATGCTTATATGTACAAGTTTCCTATTTAATTTCTAAACATTAAAAATAGTTTATGAGAATTCTGCTAAAGCACACAAGTTACATTAGAAACACAACAACTCAGCATCTATTTTTAAATCACAAACTACATTCAAAAAACACTCATAACACTCTTCAAAAGACAGCATAGCACAATGAAAATCAAACAAAATACTGCACAACTCATTGCTTCTACTGCATCATAACACATCAGTCTGAAGAGAGAAAAAGCAAGATAGCAATAAAGCATTTCTCTTCAAAAATTACCATGGTTGAAGGGGAAAACAACACCCTTTGGAACAGTAAATCATATACAAATCCCTGATCTATTAGTCCCTATACTAGAGAAACAATTAAGTCCTTGGCCTATTCTTCTGTGGGTCAACAAAGGACTAAGCAACATGGTTAACAAAAGCATAGGCTGAGAGCACTAAAGCGACAGACAAAAGCATAGGCTGAGAGCACTAAAGCGACAGACAAAAGCATAGGCACTACCATGATATGATGACATGTGGCAAAATTGGAGACAAAAATGAGGTCTTAGAGGAGTAGCTATTTCCAACACACAATAATAGTTTAATCTTTTATCAGTTCTAATATTCATTATGATCTCTAACTTTCTTCTGCTTCAATAGCACAAAAAAAAAAAAAAAATCCGACTTTTCATCTACTTCATAAAACCATTAACTTAAAAAGTGAACTTAATTTCTCCAATTCAAAAACATCGAAAACACCCCACTGAAGCTGTCGCATTACAAAAAACAGTCATTTGCACACGTCAACTAAATTGGCCAGAAATTCCAAAGCCCATCATCATTCTGTTCAATTTAACCCTACCCAGAAGAAAAAAAACCAATCTTGCGACCCACCTGGTCGAATATGCCTCGTTTTGCAGTCTCTTGCCACAGTCTGAGAAGCGAGAAGGCGACAGCGGCGGAAATGGCAGTGGCGTAGAGGTCAGAGACAAGAGGGTCGTGGTGGAGCATGGTGGATCGTGGAGGGGAAGTGAGAGAGAAGAAGGAGGAGGAGGAGGAAGTGAAGAGGGAAGTGGGTCTGAGTTTGAAAAGAAAAGGGGAAGAAGGAGAAAGGAAAGTAAGTCTCGTGGTAGGTGCTTGGAGAGGAGGGGCAGAAAGATAAGCGATTCGGTCAATCATTTGGACTGTGGTGCTCCTAAACATGACGCAACCGGCAAACATCATGAGAGCGTGGTGAAATGGATTTCTTGTGAACCAACAAGGACAACCTTTGATTTTTCCACCTTTCGGGTTCCGTTTTAAGGCCTCATTTCAACTCTGCGACTTGAACGAAGTCATAACGGCTACAAATTAACTAAATATTAGTTAAGTAAATGTTATTGTAATATTTTTTTTAAAAATATAAAAAATAGTAGTTATATGCATTCATTCTCAATTCCACATCATTGTTAACGTGACATTTTGACACTGTCAATACATGTATAACACTGGTGTTTCTTTTTAGTTTACCTGTTTAAGGTATGTGATTTTAAGTAACACTCTAAAATTTGCATATTTGGCAATCAAAACTCTACTATACTAATTTTATTCAAGAACATCATTATTACCCTTAGCTATTTCTTAAGTCTCTCCACAGGATGTATAAAAGTATATAAACTCTAATGTCAAAAAAGATAAAGAGATCATATTCATGTTATCCATAAATATGTTAAGAACATTCATCGTTCCAATTAGTAGTACTAAATACTCCTACTATTCATTTTTGGATTTGTAGATTTGTAATATTTACTTAAATTTGTGGATACTCATTCTTTAATAATTTTGTTTAATTATCAATAAACTACAAACAGACGATGTATTTATCTTTCTTCTTTAGCAAGAGCGTTGATGTTTCTGATAATGGCACACTCAACTAAATTAAGTGTCCTCATCCCATGCACGGAATCAAAAGAAAAATATAACTTAAGCATACATAATATACAAATATTTACACAAGGTAGTCAAAATAGAATAAAATAAAACTTTATCCCCGACATTCTTTCTGCACATGTACCTATATTTTCTCATGTGCATAGTAAAAGCATCGCAATTTATAATACAAACCATAAATGCAAGGGTAAAATATTAAAAAAAAATTTTCAACATAACAAAATATATATATATATATACCGATAGAAATCCAAGTGTGAATCTTAGTTTCACATTGAGTAGAAATGAGAAAATAGAAGATTATATAAGGATGAAGACCATTAGCGTTGTATTTTCCCAATGAACCTCCTCCTTCTAGAGATTTAACATATATTACAAGTCACAATAACTCAATTTCATTCAACATTTAAAATCATATAAACTACACATAAATATATATATGCATCAAGAATATTCAACAAACAAAATATCAATTGACTTCCTCTAAAATACTCATATTGAGTATGTTCGACTTCTCACCACCTGATATCATAGTCTATCTGAGCTAGACCATTGGTGAAGTAAGAAAATGTATATCACAACTTAGGTGTTAATATTTAATACATAAAACAAACACGGTCCATATATCATCCCATATTTGTGACCTCATGTATTCATACAAGTTTTATCATTCTCATTAATAATTCTCATTCAACATAATACATTTAAACAAAAATTACAAATAAACTAAATACACAAACTAACATTAATTTATTTTTATAAGGGTTTAATATGTTTTTAATACCTAAATTTTGACGCAAAATTGAAATTTGTCCATGTCCCAATATATTTTGGTCCCTAAACTTTAAAAGTGAATGGATATAGTTTTTTTATCCCAATGACATTAATTTTTTTACTTGTTAAACAACATTCTAGGCTAACATTGAAGCGAAAATGTATCAAATGGTGTAAATAACCTTTGACCCGGGCCCAAATTCACCTTAGCCCTAACTTTAACCCACTTGAGAGGGGACTTTGGGGATTGGAGCTTTTTTTGTGCCCCCTAAATTGAGGATTCCCTAAAATGGAGCTTATTCGATGGTGGGTTGGGATTGACCCATGGTCCATGCACTATAAGAAACTGTTAAATAATAATAATTTTAGTAACAAAAAATTATTAGTCACTATAGTGACAAATTTATATACCAATTTACAAAATAAGAAATTATTGATTACTAAAATAGTCACTATTATGAATAAAATATTATAATTGGTCGCTAAATTGGTCATTAATTAATTAAAGACTAATTTAGAAATTTTAGTAGCCAAAACATTGGTAGCTAATGTTTAGTAACCAATTTATAAACAAATTTTTTTGTAGCCAAAACCTAGATAGCTTAATTTTAGAGACCAATTATAACCTTTTATTCTTAATGGTGACTATTTTAGTAACCAATAATTTTTGATTTTGTAAATTAGTATATAAATTGGTTACTATAGTGACTAACAATTTTTTGTTATTAAAATTGATTGTTAATGAATGATTTTCTTACAGTGATAGATCAAGTTGACAGTTCTAATCCTATCTTTATTAGCTATTGCTTGAAGCTCAAGTAACTTTGTGGTAAAAGAAATTACCTTTAGTTGTAATCGATTTGAACATGAGAGAAATTGTGGATGAAATTATGAGAATTTTGGTGGATATATATTTGGATTACTTTAATTGAATTCGGTTTTTGTTTTACGCTTGAATTTCGGTTTTGAATGAGCAAATTGAACGAAATTTTATCATAAAAATTAGGCTTTATATGTGTTATTTGGTGCAATTTAAACTTAGTGAAAATGAATTGATTAGTTTAGGATTTGAAATTGGTTTTGAAAGCTAATTTTGCATAGTGCGCTGACCTGAGGAGATTCTAAGAATAAGAGTTAATTCCAGTAAATTCCAATGTGCTTAGTTAATTTGCTAAATTCGTCTAGCAAATTAAAATATACCCTACAATAAAATATTTGGAATTGTATCTTGCCTTTGTTTGTGGTTTTAAGTATTAAGTGCATGAATCTACAATTAAAAAAACACATTGTCACTTCACTAATTATTTAAATAATGTAAATTAAGACACGTGATAAGATATACCTTAACCTATAGAGTTGTGGGTGTAAGGAATATAATGAACTTAACGAATTGAGTTTAATTGTATATCATTGAATCATATATTAGTTTTTATAAGACATATTTAATATACGATATTAGTTTTTACAAGACATATTTAATATACGAGTAATAGAAAATGTTTGTTTTTACAATTTTTTTTATATTTATTGAGTTTGTGGTTCTCATGTTACAATTAATTTATATATTCATTTTATTATGATAACTTACCTTTATTTATTTATTTTATATATAAATTGCTTTTATGATTGGACTTCTTACATTACATGAAGATGATAACTACAAGGACTTATGAATACATTCTTTGTTTTCTAAACCTTATAATAAAACACTTAACGCGTGTGTATAATTGGGTTATGTCGGGTTTTACAACATGAAATTATTATTTTACTAAATAAAACTATGAAACATCGTATACAATCATAAATGGAAAATTTTCTTGTGCTTAATTTATTTTTGTTTAATACCTTGTATTTAATGAACTATAATAGGTTAATAATAACTGATTACACATGTTTATTTGAGTTAAATATAGTTTAAAGGGTAGGATAATGTTTAAAATGCCAAATTATTAAAAGCAATGTATAGGAAAACAAATACAAGTTTTCCCTAATAAAGAAACTTAGGTGAGCAAAGCAAATCATACATCAATATATACTAACTTAGGGTAGTAGATAATTTGCTTAATACAACAAAGAGCTCCCTGTACAAATGCCAACATAGCCTAATCTGGATTATTTCTGAATTTGGTTTCAAATGATAATTAAATATATATATATATATATATATATATATATATATATATATATATATTTATTTATATTTATTTATATATAACTGTAACCAAATTTTAAGTTTCAAAGCAAATAATACCTAACATACTTGAGGTCAAAATTTAATGGGTTAAATATGTTTTTGGTTCTTCAACTTTTAGCGAAAATTGGAATTAATTGTTTTTCAAAACTTTGGTCCAATTTAGTCCAAAGAACTGTGTGAATTTAGTCATTTTAGCTAAATTTTGTTAAATTTATTTGACGTTTCAAATGCGTTTCATGATAGTCTTTTAATTAATATTGAAACACAAATATGTCAAACGGTGTAAACAATTCAAATACTATTATGAAATGTGATTGAAACGTTATATAAACTTAAAAAAAATTGTTGAAACACAATTCTAAAGTTGGAGGATTAAATTAGGTCAAAAGTTTAAAAAAAGACTGATTCTAATTTTCACAAAAAATTGAGGGACAAAAATATATTTAACCCAAATTCATATCTATATAAATGAAAATGAAATTCCAATTATGAACTCTCGTTATTCTAAAACCTTAACTAAGGAACTTGTTTATGTATATATCCATTAATAGTATTACATTCCTCCTTTAATCCTCTCATACTTGCATGTTAAACTCATAAGATAAAGTAATACATCAAGCATATATTAGGTAAGATAGGATAATCACATCAACAAATCATGTCAACATTAATGATATAAATGTTTATGGAAAATTAGCATGATAGAAATTAAATATTAATATTAGTTACCAAAATTGAGATTTTTCAAAATAGAAACACATATTTTTCTTTCGATTCTTGAAGATGTATTTTAAGGGGAAGAAATCCAAAATTGTGATAGAATTCTAAAAAATAATGATATTTTGACAATTAAATTTTTACAATTTTCTCTTATAATTTAAGATGATATATTTTTAAGTGGTTTTGAAAAATAAAAAAATGAAAAACTACTCAAAAAATGTCACATCGAGTTGAAAAAAAAATTGTCAAAATTTAATTGTTAAAAAATTATTTTCCAATTCTAAACTTTAAAACAAACAATATGTTAGATATAATAATTAATTATAACGCTGTTATTTCAATAAATTTAAAGTAAAACTTAACATATTTATGGGAACAAGTAGGAGATTAAGCAAATCAACTATTTATGATATAAATGTGTATTGAAAATTAGCATGATACAAAATCAATACTAGATACCACAATTGAGATCTTTTTCGAAAAATATAATACATGGGAAATTTAAGAATCAATCTGATAATTCTTCAACTACAGCTGATTTTCCATAAAATCTAACGTATGAAATTTTTAAAGAAAGATAAAATTAATCAATACGTGTTTTGTATTAACAAACTCTATTGCCAGACCAGAACTTGTCTTATTTATAAAGAAATCACTCCCTAGTAAGAGAAAAGAAAAAAGAAAAATATCCTCACTCTGATATAAAAAAAAAAATCACTTTATTCTATAGATGCAAAGGTGAAAATATTAGCTATTTGTTCATTATTATCTTTGCTTTGTTCTTGTTTTGCAATTTGAAAAAAGAACTGCGATATATGGGAGAAACTGCGAAGAAGATTTGTCTTGCTTCTCTGCAATCTCAATCAAACCAAGTAAAATCCACTGCACTTGAAATCTTTCTCTTTTATGTTTCCAACTAGGTTTGTTCATTGGGATTGGTTGGTTGGTTCATCATTTCAGGTGTGGATTGGTGATGCTCCTGAAGAAAGAACCAACCCTGAGTTGGATCTCAAACTTGCCATTTCTAACACTTATTCTGCACACCATTTTATTGATCAAGCTGAGAAAAATCTCATCAATGGAAGTTCTACAACTCTTGATGCCACTATCAATTTCAGCAGAAACCAAACCTATGAAAGAGAAACAAGTAAACCTCGCTTTGATCTCAAGGTAGCCAAACAAAAAGAGGATTCAAAAAGGCTAAAGAGGTATATTATGAAATTGTTTAAGCTTAAATTGTTGTTTTTGGAAACAAGAGTTTTGTTACTCAACTTTTTGTTCTCTCTTCTAAGTTTAGGGTTCTTTTTACCTTGTGTGTAGGATGATGTCTAATAGAGTTTCTTCAGAGAAATATAGAAAGAAAAAGATGTTGTACATTGACCACTTGGAAAATCAATTCAGAACTCTTCGGGTACATGCCATGAACTTTGTTTTTCGATTAACTTATAGGTTTAATTAGTTGGATGATATCTTTTGGATGTGTCAGTTTGGTACCCGATTTTAAAAGGTATCGATCAAGTTCCAACTCTTAAAAAATTATCTCAATTAGATCTCTTTCAGACAAAAATTATTAACGTCCTTAGCTTTATTTATAACTTTTACCACTAAATTTTAATATAAATATTGATACTTAATTTTGTAAGTCATTTTAAATATCAATACCGTTGATGTCGTTAATAATTTTTTGCTGAAAAGGACCTGATTGAGGAATCTTTTCAATAATTGGAACTCAATTGACACATTTTTAAAAGTGGGTACAAGACTGATACATAAAAACAATAATAGATATCATCCAACTAATTACACATAACTTATATATACAATTGTTTTGTTTCAATGTATCTAATATATATTTAGACGTTTCTCTGTAGCAACAAGTCTCCAACATTCGTTATCAAATTGAAAAGACTAAGAATGTTCACCAGTCACTGTTGATCGAGCAGCATCAAGTGAAATTGCAAATAGCAGCTTTTCAAAAGAACAGAATAATCAAAGAAGGTAGATTTATTGTATATAGTTATATAAATTTTATTTTATTAATTAATTTTATTTATGGTTGAGTTAGATTTTATAATTTAATTTTTAAAAATTTGTTTTTTTTTATTTTTTTTTTAGTTGAAATCGAAAAGAACGTAGCAGAGGGAAATAGGCTGAGAAAGCTCCAAATGAATCAATTGAAGGCTAAAGAAGATGCAAAGCGTAATTCGGATTGTGGTTTGCATGCAATAAATGAAAAATGAGTTGGTACAAAGATATTTCCAAGAAGTTTCATGTGATCCAAAAATGAGTTTAATTAAGTTTCTATTATTAATATTGTTGAACTTTACTTGTTCAGTATTTACGAAACAAATAACTTCTCTTCCAAAATTTTCTTCATAACACATTTTTAAGAAAGAAAAAAAAAATACACGTTTTGATAAGTTAAAATTAATTTGTAAGTTAATTGGTAGGAGATTTCCCAATCAATTTATCTAAATTCTTATTTTAAGATAGCCGTAAGTTAATTATTAGTTTAAGGAATTTCCTTTTTCATTTTCTAAGTGTTCATGAAATAACTTGTCTAATTATGTCATATGTTACACTCTTTATGTAACACACTTTTATATTATTATTAATTTCCTCTCTCTCTCTCACACACACGTTAATTATCTTGTATCAGAGTTTTATCTCTTACAATTTTTTATCTTTTGTATTTGATCTTCAGTTCAGGTCCATGCAAACCTAGAAGTATCAACTGTGTGAGATTCTGCAACAGATGCTGCTGGCTGAGTGCAATATTTTTTTTTATTATTTTTTTTTAATAAGCAGCTTTGGAACCTGTTATTTAGTGTTATGCATGGTTTCAGTGACTTTTGAAGAAAAAATAAAAAACTTATAAAGTAATTAGTTAGAGAGGATTCGATCACGTCAGGGTCCTTATTTTTGTATGAATTGTGACGGTGAGTTTGAATTTGATAACATTACAATATATTATGATTATAATTAGTGCATTAAAATTATTCACCAATAATAAGAAAAAGAGAAGTTGAAATGATGAAACGCGGATAAAGAGCCGATATAATGACACATAACTTTTGAATAGAATATTATTTTACTAATAAAATTTTAATGAAGAAATTTTGATGTACATATTTGGAATGTTCATTTCTTTATATATTAGAATAGAAAATCTAGAAGTCATTTTTTTAAAAATATAAAAATGGTTATTTTAAAAATTGTGAGTGCTAATAAAAATTTATGAAGATATATAGAAATTATAGGATGCATGAAGGAAAAGACAATTATTAATCCTTCTATTTTGAGTTCTTATCATAAATACAAATTGAATCAAATTGACAGGAGTTTAAGTTTATCCACAGTATAGTAAATATTTGTTTAAGTTTTATTTTGATCTTAAAGATTTATGAAATTCAAGTTAAAAACAAGGTCAATCAGTAGAATTGAATTAAATTTTAATTTAATTTAATAATATATTTAAAAAGAATAAAATTTAATATTAAATATATCATATGTGATATTATGTTAGAATATATGTTATGAGAATATGAAAAGATTAGGGTTGAATATATGGACTCAAGTTTCTATATCAGTCGATTAAGTTTGCAAATCTCACGCATAATGGACCCATTTTAGCCCAAATAATTTTTTTTAGATCTGGACCATTAAATCTGCAAACTTTGCAAACCTAGTTTGTGGATCTGTGATCTACCTCAGGTACCTCAAACTGTGTGTTTAAACAAAAACATTTCTCAAGTAACCAACTAAAAAAGGAAATTTAACTTTATTTGGTATATTTTATCTTAACCCATGAAAGGACAAATAAATTTAATTAAAATTGATGAAATTATTGTGTTTTCGATTTGCTATCTGGGCCTACAAATCTATCCGTTTATTTGTGGACTTTTGTAGGCTCGATATAGGCCCAGAAAATAATAGAGTACTTATTTTGTAGATCGAACCTATGTATGCTTCCTGCACCCCAAAAGTTAATAACTGCATCATGTGACAATAAGTATAAAAATTTAAACACCTTTAATCACCTCACCTCTACTGCTGCTAAACCACCACCACTGTTATCACCGTCTTTATCATCACACTGCTGCATAGGAAGAAAAAGAGAAAGAAACATTGCAAAGAAAGAAGAAAATAGAAATTAAATAAAAAATAAAAAAATCATTCCGGAAAGCTCTTTCCGAAATATATTTTATGTGTTTGAAAAAAAATCAAAATACATTTGATGTTGAATTGTTTCAGAAAACGCAATCCAGAAAATATTGTGTTCTAAAAAAATTTGTTCTCAAAATTTTATTTCAAAAAACTCATCGGAGAACATATTCCATATATTTTGAAATTTCTATTACGAGAATCATGTTTCAAAAATCTTAGTTCAAAAATTTTGAAAACTTGTTCCCAAAGACTTCTAAAATATGTATTTTGAAAATCACCCTTACAAAAGATAAAATATTGAAAGTGGTTTATTATTTTAAAGGGTTAAATATGTTTTTGGTCGCTCAATTTTAAGTAAAATTTGGGAATAGTTCTTCTTCGAAACTTTAGTCCAATTTAGTCATTCATCTTAAGAAATGCATGTATTTGGTTACAAGGTGTAAACATTTCAAATACTAATATGAGATGTGTTTGAAACGTAAGATACACTTAACAAAATTTGGTTAAAATGACTAAATTCATGCATTTCTAAAGATGAAGAACTAAATTGGACTAAAGTTTCGAAGAGAGACTATTTCCAAATTTTACTAAAAAAGACCAAAAACATATTTAATCCTATTTTAAATATAATGATTTAATTAGACTTTCCACTAGAGATAAAAATTGAAGCTAACTAATACACAAAAAATAATGGGAAACGAACTATTGTTAATTGTGTAATACGATTATCAACATATTACCAAAATAATTATTATATATCTGTCCACAAAAAAATGTTTCAATCAAATTTAAATTATATGCTAATTCCAATAGTCTCTGTATTTAGAATGATGAAATAGTGCAATATATATATATATATATATATATAT
>Ga0214543_1000265_pt1 | contig 81273 bp, 40 predicted proteins | sample CNSS2metaG_FD_160094 | JGI IMG/M metagenome (GOLD analysis project Ga0214543, IMG submission 160094) | Root nodule microbial communities from cowpea collected in UCLA plant growth center, Los Angeles, California, USA - CNSS2 | ecosystem: Host-associated > Plants > Roots > Nodule | place: USA... | reverse complement strand
GTACAAGAAAATGAAGGTGAGCCTGAATCATTCAATGAGGAAGGTTTGGTTGATGTAAATATTAACAGTGATGGACATAGTGATTCAGATTGGGATGGTAATGTGCCATGTGCTGTTGAAAGTGCATTTGATGGAGAAGGTTGGTACACAGCACAAGAGTCGACTGATTCAGATTCTGATGAAGTAAGGACTAAGGGTGGAGGGTCAGATTTCGAGTGGCAATCAAATGAATTGGTTAGTGGTTCAGACATTGATGAGGTGAAAGATGATTTTGAAGGTTATGGGTCATTTCCTACATTTACAATGCCAAAAAACATGGACGACTATAAATGGGAAATAGGAACTTATTTCACAGAGAAACATGAATTCATTGAAGCAATTAGAACCTATGCACTTGCAAATGGAAAAAGTTTAAAATTTGTAAAAAATGACAATCAGAGGGTTTCAGTTAAATGTTTGGGAGCAAATGGAGAATGCAATTGGTATGCTTATTGTGGTTATATGGGTGCAGTGAAGTCATGACAACTTAGAAAAATAATAGATCAACATACGTGTTCTAGAGATTTCAACGTAAAATTAATGAATGCAAAGTGGCTAAGCAAGAAGATGGAAAAGACAGTTAGAGAAAACCCTAGTATGAAGGTCATGGACATTCGTGACAAGGTCAGTAGGAAATGGAATGTAGGTATCTCTAGAAATATGGCTTTTCGGGCTAGAGTTATTGCTAGAGATCACGTGGATGGGTTTTTTTCAGAACAGTTTAGGAGAATATATGATTATGCACACGAACTGCTGAGAACCAATCCAGGTTCCTGTAAAGCTTAATGTTGAGAACACAGAAGGTGAAGTTATATTTAAGAGATTCTATGCATGCTTGAAGGCATGCAAAGACAGTTTCACGTGCTGCAGACCTTTCATTGGATTGGATGGCTGCTTTCTTAAAGGAAGGTATGGTGGCGAGTTACTAATAGCAATTGGAAGAGATGGTAATGAGCAGATTCTCCCTCTTGGATATGCTGTTGTAGAAGTAGAAAATAAGGATTCGTGGAGATGGTTTTTGGAGCTTCTAATTAATGATCTTGGTGGGGATTCAGTTTGTGCAACATGCACTTTTATATCAGACCAACAAAAGGTTATTCCTTAAACATTACCTTTATTATTTGAATTGATTTATATTTTAACAGCATGCAGTTTGCAAATTTTGACATCACTATTTTTCACATATACACACAGGGTCTTCTCCCAGCTATGCAAGAACTTCTTCCTAGAGTGGACCAGAGATTTTGTGTTAGGCATTTGTATGCTAATTTCAGAAAGCAATTCCCCGGAAAAAATCTTAAACGTCTCATGTGGAAGGCTGCAGGAGCAACACATCCACAGGCTTGGGAGAAGATAATGAGGGACATTAAAGAGGTCAATGAAGAGGCATTCAAACACTTGATTGGTATTCCTCCAAGGTATGCCACCATGAATTGTTACACCATATTTACTGCATCATTAATACATACTGATCTGTTTATATGATACTAGGTATTGGTCCAGATCTAGATTCACTGTAAGAGCCCAGTGTGACACCTTAGTTAATAATATGTGTGAGGCATTCAACAGTGTGCTAGTGAAGACTCGAACAAAGCCAATAATAAGTATGCTGGAGGACATTCGTGTTTATATCATGAAGAGATGGGCCAAAAACAGATCTAGGGGAACAATTTGTGGTTAATATTGACAAGATGGAATGCAGCTGCAGGAAATGGAGCATCACTGGACTTCCTTGTTGCCACGCAATTTCTGCCATAAAATTTTTGAATCTGAAAGGAGAAGATTTTATAGCCAATTGGTTCAGGAAATCAACGTATGAGGAGACGTATAACTCAGTAGTTTACCCAATTAATGGTCACCAGTTGTGGGAAGTTACAGCATATCCTGATGTCCTGCCACCAATCAAAAGAATTATGCCCGGAAGACCTAAAAAGAAAAGAAGATTGGAACCTTGGGAGCTGAAAAAGGATGAGACCGCATTACGAAAAGGAGGAGTTCGCAAAAGGTGTGCTGTGTGCAGGGAAATTGGTCATAATAGAACTGCTTGTCCTAAAAAGCCACCGCCACCACCAGAAGCAGCAGGACCATCACAGCAAACTGGCCCACCAGCACCATCAGGCCCATCACAGTAATCTGGCCCACTAGCACCATCAGGCCCATCACAGCAAAGTGCCCCACCAACAGCATTAGCCCCATCACAGCAAAGTGGCCCATTACCAGCAGCAACCCCATCACAGCAAAGAGGCCCACTACCAGCAGCAAGAGCACTAGCCAATCAGTCCCAATCAGTGCCACCACCAAGTCAATCTCAACGTGCATCAAGCAATCAAATTGTCCAACCAATGAGGAACAAACTCCAAGCTAGAAGGGGGCGTGTTTGGAAGCCTTGATGTTGTTTAAATCTGCTTTGTAGATGTTGTTTAAACTTTTGTTGATTGTTGGTTAATACACATGTAGTCTTTTTGGGCAGTCCACTGTCATGGTATTTTGAACAATATTTTGTGTAGGCAGTGGATATATGGATCTATTGTATATTCATGGTGTTTAAGTATTGAATGGATGGATGAATCTGTATGATAATTTGGATGGATGACCAATGTCTTTGATATTAGGTACCATTTACAATGTTGGAATAAATAACTATGACAGGAATGTGGTGCTTTACTCGAACACATATTTGTCCCACTGAAATCCAGTTACATGTACACATTTTATATCACATTTGGTGTACTCCAACATAGTATATTCAAATATATCCATGCCATATTTTAGTACCAAAATCAAAATGCTTTACAAAAATCAATAATTCAAATGGATTTGTCATTACATTCCAAAGGTGCTGAAACTTTCATATTCATTTGGAATCATTACAGCAAGAACTTTAATACATGGTGAATAGAAATATGTTTAATACATACAACAAACAAACCATTCCAAACAACACTTTCACCCATTTTTCCAATCTAATAATACATTTCTCGATACTTATTAATTTGTTTTCCCCTTCCCTTTCTACCATCTTTGTCTTTATTAATTTGCTTTGGTCATCCCTTTCTACCATCTTCGTTGCAGTGTCATCATCGTCATTCTTCGTTGGACCACATCTTTCTTCTACTACATTTTCACTGCACCATGAAAAAAAATTGCATCCAACAACTTCTTCACTTCCACCCTGTCCAACAAAAAATCAACACCACCAATTACATACCAATTACCAAAATTAGGTTTTCCAAATCCTAAATACGCAAAAAACATCCACCAAAACAACAATATCGTACCTTGAACTTTGGGTAACCCCAAAATTTTCTCCCCCTGTTCTTAGCCGTTCTAGCAGTTCTTGTGATTGCCTTCTCACCGCAATAACAAACAGGTGTTAAATCGGACCTCCTCACTGCACCTCCATGAGAAGAAAAGCTGGAATTTTTCATCTCCCAAGCATTGCAAGTGCAGGATGAGTAAGAATGAGAGGGAGACATTACCAATATTACCAATTGAGATCGCAAGAGACAGCTTCACCTCACCCTTTTCAAACCCTAACATTCAAATGTTATGAAAATAATTTCTTTTTAAAAGAGAAACTAAGAACATATGTGCCAAAACAAGTGAATGACACGTCAGAATACACAAAACAGCCACATCATCAGGAATAAACGCCGTCTATGAACTGATAACGGAAAAGGTTAATTTAAAACACATTTACAAAAATGAGGACGAAATTGAGATCAATTAAGACCATCGGAGTATTTTAACCTAAAATATAAAATAATTGATATTAAAATTTGAAATAATTAATTTGATTGGTATAATTAAGAAAACTCAATGAAACTTCTCAACAATGTTAAAATTATTTAATTATTATTTAATTTTTTTTATTTCAGATAAATTATCAATAGTGTATAACACATCTTCACATTTTTGTTCTTAAAATAAAGTATAACTACATCAATGATTAATGATGTTATAATAAATTTAATGTCACAATTAACAATTCACTTTGTGTAAAATTTAATGGTTATTTATTATTATTATTATTTAATATCCTTAGAACACTAATTATTATTAGTTATTATTTATTATGATATATTATCATTTATTATTATTATTATTATTTATAATTATATATTTATTATTATTTGTTATGAATCATTTAGTTATTGTTTATTAATAATAACATTTTTACACTCAATTAAAACTATTAAAAGAAACACATATAAAATGATTATGTGACCAACAATAATTTAAGCAAAGACTCATCTAAACTATTGAAAATATATTATGGAAGCTCAACAAATTCCCCATTTTCATGACTCTTCAGAACAATTATTATTTTTAAAAATCTTGAAAAAGTGAAATACAAACATATTTAATATTTAAAATTTCAACAAATTTTTCACTCTCTAATAATAATATAAATAATAAAATGTAATAACTGAAAAAGAATAATGTCATTCTGTCAATAATAATAACATAATTAAATAATTACATGATTACTAAATGAAATAAAAGAGTAATTTAATTTATTCCTAATATAACTAGACCCTAACATAATAATATTACTATTTATTATTATTTATTTCAAATCATATTATTACTATTTATTATATTTATTTATAATATTTATTGTAATTATTATTTGTTTCTATATATTTATTATTCATTAGAAATTATTTACTATTCTTTGTAATTTATATTATGTATAACTAATGAAAATACCTGCATTATACACATGTGTGTTATTTTTTTATAATAGTAAAAAATAATAAAATTATTATTATAAAATTAAATATAAATAATTTTTATAATTTTGTTGTAAATTTTTTATTTATTTTGTAGATACTTTTATAATCAACAAAATAGTTAAGTTAAAAAAAAATAGTCAAATTAAAAAAACATTTATTGTAAAATTAGTAAAATAATTATTTTCATTTAATTTTTTAAAAGGTAAATTAAAAAAGTAATTGTGGCACAAAAAATAATTTCCTTTATATATAAGCATGAATGATTATATTTATTATTAGTTATTATTTATACCATATCAATAACATTATAAATTTTCATTATAATTCCCATAATTCCATAATAAATCATATAAAACAATTCACAAACTCGCTCAACAAGATCACTTGCTTGATTATTGAAGGTTAAAATAACATTTTGATCTCAATTTTCGTCAAGTTCTTTTAAATAAGTCCTAATTTTGGTTTTGTGTTCAAATAGGTCCTAATTTTCGTCAATTTTGTTCAATTGGGTCCTTTTTTGTTAACACCTAAATCATTAACGGCCATGAATAGTGACTGCCACGTGTCACTTCATGATTTTTTTGAATTTTTTTATTTTTTTTTTATTTTTTAATTTTTTTAAAATGTTTATTAAATGTTTTTTATTTTTTAATTTTATTTATTTATTTTTGAATTTTTTTTAAATTTTTTTAAAATTCTTTTAAATTTTGTTAAAATGTCCACGTGTCAACCCAGTAGTGTGCAACGTGTCAAAGTCAATGTTCTAAATTCAATTTGGTCCCTATATTTGTTATTTTTGTTCAATTAGGTCCAATTTTTGTTAACATTAACCAATTTGGTCCCTCTCCAAATTAAAACTAAATCTAATTTTTATATTAAAATTCACATTTTTTATTAAATATTTTTATATAATATATTAAAATTCACATCATTATAACTTTGATATAAAAAATAAATTTGGTCACATCTTCGATAAGGATCAAATTGGTTAATGTTAACAAAAATTGGGACCTAATTGAACAAAAATAATAAATATAGGGACCAAATTGAATATAGAACATTGACTTTGACACATGGCACACTATTGGGTCGACACGTGGACATTTAAAAAAAATTCAAAAAAAATAAAATAAAAAATTCAAAAAAACCACGAAGTAACACGTGGCACGCTCCTGGATTGACACGTGTACATTTGAAAAAAAAATTTAAAAATTTTAAAAAATAATAAAAAAATAATAAAAAAAAATTCAAAAAAAACACAAAATGACACGTGACAGTCACTGTTTATGGCCATCGGTGTTAGCAAAAAAAGGATCCAATTGAACAAAATTGACGAAAATTAAGACCTATTTGAACACAAAACCAAAATTAGGACTTATTTGAAAAAACTTGACGAAAATGGAGATCAAAAAAATATTTTAACCTTTATTGAATTATCTATAAGAATGTACTCGCACAATAACTAAGCTACTCACCTAGCGAACCAAGCACCGGAATCAAACACATATAAATTCGTCCAGTGAGGACAGACTCGCTCAGCCACCAAATATTCCTTTCCTCTTTGTCATTTTCAAAATTAACTCTCGCCCAAGGACATAGGCCCTGAGAGTCTATTTAAATCAAGCTCGTCCAATAAGTGAAAGGTCTCTATGTTCACTGTAATCTTATTTTTAATGTTCACTCATCATAAGTTTGACTCGCCCAACAAATATCCATAAATCAGATGATACTTTTTGTTTTAACAAATGTTTTTTATTCTGTACCCAAATCAAAATAGCACCAATTCAATTAAAATAACTCACTAGAAACCAAAGATATCACCTCATCGATTCATCATAAATTTTGTAACTCAATTACCAGTTACTTAAACAATCCATTATTTTTCTATATCTAACTCATTCATAATTTTATTTAATAATTTAATTTCTATTTTAATTTCTATTTTAATTAAATATCTCAATTCAAATATGAAATATTAAAAGATAGTTAATTGGGGTTTAGTTATTTAAAAAAGAAATTAGTGGTTAATATATCCTTTTCCTCTTATTAATTAAATTTTCAATGCTTAATATTTTAGCTCATTAAAAAAAAAAACCAAAAATGGTCAATCCTTACTTTATTCTCGTATAAAAGAGTTAATTAACCAATCGCATCATTGTTCAACCACACTCATACAAAGACATACTTTACTTGTTATGACCTATGAACATGTTGGGCATTGCGCTCATCGATTCCTCCTTCTAACCAACCCTTCCTTAGTTATTAAAATACCCTATTTTTATATTAAAGTCCAATCTGCTAGGGTAGGGGTTTACAATGTAAGAATGCATTTTGTATAAAAGCAAAATATTTTTTTATCCACTTATTCCCGATATTTATTTAATGTAATCCGTACAAGTTATTTCCTTAAATTGGGTCAACATTATTTGATTGTAGATTTTTTTTATATGTATAAAACTCAGGATAAGTATCATTATATTTATTAAGATTGACACTTTAATGTATATCTATTATTTATCATCATATAAAAATATTATTAAAAAAATAAAGGTAAACAGAGGAGGATTGTGAGAAAAGGGAAGGAGAGATGAGTTAACATGTTTGCTTGGTTCTCACACATTTTCATAATTTATATATTTAATCCCTAATAAAATAAAATTTAAATTATTAATGTAATGTCATTAATATTATAATTTATATTTAGTTTTAAGTGAAATTTCATCTTTATTTATTTATAATATTATTAGAAACTTACAAAAGTTAGATATAAATAACTCTTTTAATTTGTATTTGGACTTTCTTATTTTATTATGAAGTTATATAAATTATAAAATATATATAAATATAATAATAGTCAAATAAAAAAAAGAATTAAGGAAAATTGGAATTTCTTGAAGTCTAGGATTTTTTCTAGTGTCCTTTTGTCATTAATTATCTCCTTTTATTTGTTTAAAACACCAAACTTGATCATCACAACTTACATATATGGTGTTTGGAAATGTCAAATATAATTTTTTATATCGAGAGGAATAACCAACTATATCTCTTATAGCAGTTAAAGTAAAATTTGATAAATTTATTACACATGATATTTGACTGAAAATGTAAAATCATTTGTCTTTAAACATATATTAATATTACCATGACTGGCAACCTATTTTTCAAGAAATAATTTGATATTTTTTATTGATAATTTATAGAGGTTCGTGCAGTTTGACAGCAACACCTTAATAACTTAACTGATAATAATATTTAAATTACTAATCTGTTTACAGCAATTGATAATAATATTTAAATAACTAAATTGATACAATTTTAATTCCAAGATAAGATAATACTGAAAGCCATGTTTTTTTTTTCCTGCACAAATCAGTATTATCCTAACCAAAAGATGAAGGCCTCATTCTTAATTAACGTCTTTGGAAATTAAGCAACTTTATGGCAATGGCAAAGATGCATGCAAAAGTTACTGCAAATACTATAAGAACAGCTGAAACCACTCCCAAAAAATCATGCCTAAAACCAAAGTACTTTCTCAAAAACTCTTCCACTGATGTACTTTTACCATTAAAATCAACACTTCCTTGAATATCTCCATACTGTGATGCCACCAACCCATACAAAGTCCAAGCTACTGGATTTCCCCAGTAGTACCATCTCCACCACACAGGAATCCTCTGTTCATCCATGCCCAAAAGGACAAAAATAAACTTAATCTTCCTTAGGAAACTCAGTAACAACTCAGAGACAAAAACAGTAAGACAAAGACAAATAAGCATAACATTTTCTTAAATCATAGGACATGATAAATCACTAGAGACAAATCGTGTTTGTCTCTTGTAAGACTTTAAAAAAGGTTGAATAAGTTTGTTGTTCCTAAACTTGAAAGCAAAACTAGAATTTGTCATTTTCCAAAATTTAAAATGAATAGATATAGTCAAACTTGGCATTTAAGATGTAACATATCAACAAATTATGTAACCAACTCATACGTTAGTCTAAAAAGCCGTTTAACATGTCAAAAAATGTAACAAAGTTGGATAAGAAAAACTATATTTACCTATTTTAAAGTTTATGTTATCAAAGTTTGGAACTAGAATGAATTTTACATAAAAGTTTAGAGACTAAAAACATATTTAATCAGTTAAAAAAGTTCATCTAGAAGTAATTGAAGTGTTAGGCAGTGTCCTGATATGAATACATATCTGATACATCACACAATGAGAAATATCAGAGTGATATATATCAGAGAACACGTTGTATCATTAGTTGAAATTCATATTAGGTGCTTTCAATCGGTGTATAGAGTGCATTAGAAAGAGTATTAGAAAGTGTATAATAGCACTCTCTTCATGTCTCAAGGTTATAAAGTAAATCTAAGAAACTGCATCAAACATCAAAGGAAGTTAAAGCTTACTGGTCGTGGGATTATGAATCCTGCGAAGAGATTCCACACTTCATAGATTCCAGAAGAAAATATAATCGCAATGGTGGGGTTTGCGGTCAATGCAGCAGACATCATGCCATAATAGGTAAAGTAGAGGAAGGTGAGGTACATGAAGAAAAGGTACCAGAAGAATTTAGCTACAGTCCACTCAAAACCGATCATTGAGTACACTATAAGGCTATAAACCACACTTTGTACAAGAACATGAGGTAGTTCGATTACAACCTGCAAGAAAATGTTAAGATCAGAAAAGTTAGACCCTGAAAGAAATTTTTACATCATTACATGCTAGGAAGTTAAAAAAGCCAAATCTCTGAATAGCAAGTGTTTTGCCTGCGCAAAAGCATATGCCAAAGCTGAATACATTCCAGCAGCTTTTTCCCTATAAAATACTGTTCTTTCAACAGCCACCAACGGCTGTGCTGAATAAGCATTCTTAACACCAAGAAGGAGAACTGCAGAATACATGGATCCCATGGCATTGAAAAGATCTTGTTGCTTTTTGCTGCAACAGACATGGAAATACACCTTTAGAAAGAGCTACAGAAATATCTAACATGAGTTTGAGGCAACAAAATTTCATATTTTTCAGTTTGATGACTTCATCTCACATTTTGGAGCCAAGGTCCCAATAGATGCTCCCAAACAACAAGGCCAGAGCGATTGTGTAGAGAAATCTTTGGGCAGTGTATTGATTATTGCGCCAGTAAGACAAATGTTGTTTCCATAAGCAAGCCATGCATTGAGTAATGAAGGACCTTGAGTACTTTGTAGGAAAATGAAGGTCCTTTGAACCAGTCACTGGAGTACTCAATTCTTTGATCATTTCCTTGTTTTTCCTGAAATATAATATGCCACATGACAGTTTACCTGATTAACCTCTCTGTACTTTGAACAACTTACAAAGTTACAATGAAATTATAGCTATAGCATATTATTTTCATGTTCTAGAGTTTGATTAGACTTCAACGAATTGAATATACCTGTATAACTCTGAATTTTTGTACACTTCAGCAAAATCAATCCCCAGTTCCATTTCTGCTGCTGAAGTTGTGACTTCCAACATCCATGTTGCTGGGTTGTAGCCATCCTCAATCGTATGGACCCCTTTAATTTCCTTCATGAGAAATTTGTTCACAACAGTGAAATTTTTACTAAGATAGGTCTGAAGCAAAACATGCAGTTTAATTTTCTTGACGTTTTACCTCAAAGTAACTGATTAAGTGAGAAGAATGATGTCCAAGTGGCCCCACATATATCTCTTGGCCTCCTCGCTTCATAAGAAAAAGCTGCATTTATTTGACAAAAAAAGTTAGAAACTTCTTAATAGTATAAAGATGTCAGTCACAGTTTTTTACTCTGGTTATTTTACCTCATCAAAAGATTCAAATATATCAATGCTAGGTTGATGGATTGTGCAGACAACTGTTCTTCCGGTGTCCACTATGTTTCTAACTGCTCTTATGACAATAGCAGCAGCTCTTGCATCTAGCCCAGAAGTTGGTTCATCCATGAATATGATAGAAGGATTAGCCACTAGCTCAACAGCAATAGTTAATCTTTTGCGTTGCTCGGTTGATAAACCGTTAACACCTGGCAATCCAACCATTGCATGCTTTAGAGAGTTCAGCTCCACAAGTCCAATGACTTCCTCAATGAACATCTGCCACCAACCATTGGTCATTTCAAAACTTAGTAAACTGATAAGGTTGGAAGTCTCACATCGATTAAAGACAAGGCCAATTTACAGTATAAGTGAATGCAAGTCTCACCTTACAAGTCAGTTTTGTATAGTTGAGTTAGGCTTAAGGTACTAACCTTCATGGTTTCTGAATTGATTTCTGCTGATAATCGAAGCCATGCTGAATAGAGCAAAGATTCGTATACTGTGACATGGGGAGAGTGGATATCATTTTGTTCACAGTATCCAGAAATTCTTGCAAAGGTTTCTTGCTTCTTTGGATAGCCAGAAATTGTGATGTTCCCACCAATATACCCCCCGGTCTTTCTTCCAGCTAGTACATCCATCAGAGTTGTTTTGCCAGCACCAGTGGAACCCATTAATGCTGTGAGAACTCCTGGTCTGAAAGCGCCACTCACACCCTTCAAAAGTTCCAACCTATCCTCAAGAACACCCTGATTCTTCATTTCCTGCAAATTTAGTGCATGGACTCAGAAATCTTAATCATTCTCAGAAAGTTTAATACAAGTGCTTTATTTTTTCAATTACTTATTTATCTGCATTACCTGTGGCATGTCAACAGAATATGTTACATCATCAAAGGTGATGGAATATGATTCAAACGGAAGAACCATTCCTCTTCTCTCAGTTTCTTTTCTTCTGGATGAAGACCTAGCAGAAATGCTTCCACCATCCTGTGCATTGCTTTGAGATTCCTCTGATTTAACAGCTTGATGCTGCACTATTGCTGATAGCCAATTTGTGACAGTATTAGTACACAAAATTAAGCTCTCTTTTTGGGTTACAAAACATTTTTAGGATGAAAAAGCTCACGGTTCAAGTAACTGAGAGCGAGGATGTAAGTGATATTGAACACTATCGCATATCCAAACAGTGCCCCAACACCAATCCAATACCACTTCGGCTCAGTGAAGAACCCGCGAGATTTCAGAACTTCAACTCCTAATGGTGTTGTTGAGTTGGGTAGAACCTTTCATATGAAACGTGTTCATATACATTAGATTATCTATACAAGGCAAGCACAAAATGTATACAAAGACTAATACAGAAAAGCTTACATGTCTCCATCTCTTCCCTAGGAACTCATTATTTACTAGGGCATTTTGTCCATACATCATAGGTGAAGACCAAAAGCCCCATAGCCACCATTTTTTCACATTGTCTATAGAATGAAGCAGAGACAAAAAAAGTAAAAGTGTTATTGTAATGAAAGAAAATACTTCTTTTGTACTAATGTTATGGTACCTTTTGACAAGACGAAGCCACTCATAGCAATGAGAATGGACAATACATATGACCCAATTGTGAAACCTACTGTCAGTTCCCTACTAACTGCTCCTATAAACCGGAATAAGGATGAAGCCATCTGATTAACAACTAACAGAAGAAGGAATTGCCTGAAGAGTCTGCGTTAAGTAGATATATAGATACATGTCATTTCTCACTGAGTAGTATTTTAACATGAGGGAAGGGGAAGAGGGAAATAAATAGCACATAAACACAGTTCTTTTACCTTCCAACATATGGATCAAAACCAATAACATAGTATGTGAGGAACACCCAGATTCCCACTTGCCCTAAAGTCACGGGGATTTTCAGGATCCATCCAGGAAGAACATATATCCATGAAGGGAAGAAGAGAAAGTCCCTTTGCTTGTAAAAAACAGGAAGCTTAGAAACTGTCACGGTAAGATCAGTAAACCCATCCAACAAAGTTATGAGAAGGGCATAGAACAATGCACCCACATATATACCACCATCAGTCACTGAATCATGGTGAATCTCAGTCCGAAAAAGAACAGTCATTGAAATAAAAGCCACTGTAGCACTCTAAAAGATGTAGCAAAAGGTATCAGTAATGGAAATTATTACATAATGTCGTTGAACATGAAAAGTTACAAAGATGAAACCTACCCGGAAAAGTTGGAAGATGTGAAGAAATGAGTTACGCTTCATGAGTAAACATTCTCTTGACAAGCAGGCTTTAAACAGTTCCCACTTTCCCAATCCATACTTTTCGGTGGCCAAAGCTGCAGGGTGGCTTTTCGATTTGTCAAATTGAGTATCAAGTTCATTAGCCAGGCTTCTCCCAACATGAAATGATTGAAATGCCTCTACAAACTCTTTGGTTGTGACGAATCTGTAAGGCTGATCTCTGAGTACCCAATATTGCTCCTGATCTTTCCTTGATGTTACCTTAAAGTAATGAATTCGTACATGTGAGAATGAAATAAAAGTGCTACTAGTCTATGACATTGAACATGCAGAAAGAAGTTAAACCACACTTACTTCTTGCAAAAAGTCTGCAACGCCTTTCCTCTCAGGACATTTGAAACCCACAGAAGCGAAAAATTCAAGAACATGTTCACGGGGACCCTGATACACAATTTGCCCATCTGAAAGTAGAATAATGTCATCAAAGAGATTGTAAGTCTCTGGTGCTGGTTGTAAGAGTGAAACAACAGCAGTTCCTTTGAGAGAATGGATATAGTGCTTGAGTGAATTCACAACTTGAAAAGTTGTTGAACTATCCAAACCAGTAGATATTTCATCCATGAATAGAGCTTTAGCTGGTCCAACAAGAATTTCCCCTGTATTTACAGATATATATTTCGTGAAGATTTTTGCACCACAAATTGCTTGAGTTAATTAAATATGATACACTTCAAAATTTGAAGTGAAAATAGATTTACCTGTGGTAACACGTTTTCTTTGTCCACCTGATATACCTCTTAACATTTCATTTCCCACAACAGTATCAGCACAGACCTCCAGTCCAAGAACCTGAAAATATAAAGCAAATCAAACTGGAATTTAACACGAAATGGCTTTAGAGTTATAAGAGAACGCTTGAGTACAGAGATTTTACCCTTAGAATATAATCTGTGATAAAATTTGCTTTCTGACCTTCGGTTGCTACAGCCTGAGCATTACAAGTCAGAAGTTCAACCACTTAATCATCAATCATTCCATTTAATTCTAAGAAATAGACATAAATAGATGGTTCACTCAAGTTCAACACAAATAAAAAGGAAAAGCAGGTGTAACATATTTGTTCATAGTATCTGTATCCCCAAAGGGAAAATTCATTGCTTCTTAATGAGCAGAAACAGAACTCAAAATTTTAGTACATATCTTTGGTAGAAAATAATCTCTGTTAGTGTTACCTTCATATAGACATCTATATCATGATCAGGTGTAATATTTGCTTCTTTTTCTCTTCTGGACACCTCTGTTAGCATATCTGTATAAATGGGAAATAGTTTTGGTTAAAACTTGATTTTCATATGAAATTTTTGCACATGATTTGGAAATTGCAATGTGGGCTAACCATAACGAGGTCCAACTCCTTGGACTCGTGCTGAAAAGGCCATGGTTTCTCTGACTGTCATTTCTCCAATATGAAGATCATGTTGACTGACATAAGCAGCAGTTTTTTGGGGTATAAACTCATTCATCCCATGGCCATTATAAGTCACCTTTCCATTGAACTGATCAAGAAGTTATAATTTGTTAGCTACAAATAAAAATGGAAAATAGAGCACAAGCATGACACCATCAATTAACAATTAAATATACGCTCAACCTTAAGTTTTGAATCAAGTCTTCCAGCCAAGGCCAACAGGAGAGTGGTCTTCCCAGAACTTGGAGGGCCCAACAGCAATGTCATTCTGAAGAAAAGCAAACAGTGACATGTTGTTTAAGATTGTTGTGTTGTCTTCCAAATAGTTAGAGAGATTTAGATAGAAAGACATGATACAAAAATATTTTTCATCACTAGATATCAAGTTTTGTTTCTTATCATAGTACTTCTTATTCATTACAAATAAGAATATTTGTGCGTGTACGATCGATCCCCTGTGACCTGTTTCTATCAGTAATCGTTTCAACACAAATGAAATACAACATAGTACAAGTATTTTCAAGGTTAATTGTTAATTACCTGGCAGGTCTTATTATTCCACTAACATCGTGGATAATATTCATATGCTGTTTTCTACTTGGGAGGAGATGTAGGAAATTCAATAGCCCCTTTAAAAGGCAACAGAAGTAAAATGCATATCAGAATCTACTTCAAAGAGGCTAACACTGTTCATTAAGATCAGTATTGCTACACTTACTTACCTCAACTTTGTTAACCATGTAGTTAGTGAGAGTTGGCACAGCTCTACTACCAACATGAACTTCTGCTCCAACGTTCACGCCCTCAAATCGGACCTCTATTGTAGGAATGGTAACTCCAACTCTGACACCATCCATTCCAAAAACGAAGTCATCAATAGTGCATTCTAAAACCATTCAGCTAAACTTGTTTTTTACAGTGTAATGATGACAATGAGATTTGAATCTAACACCTGATGCAAACATCAGAAGTTGCACTCACCTATCAATGCGTTCCCTGAGCTTGAGCATGAACTTCTCATTGTCCCCCTCAGCAACTCTGACAAGTCTTTCAAGCAAACCTCTCCTTTCTTGCAAGCCCAGTTGATGAACATCAATCTCATTGGCAACTCCTTGAGGTGAAGTGAGCAAGGCTGTCCTCAAACGTGCCATGGTAGGAAGTTTCTGAATTGCAGCCCATTTAAGAGCTTCTTCATCATCTTCCTGGTGGAAAGAGGTGCCAAACATTTCCACACCACTGTTCCTCCAAACTGATACACTCCCAATCCTCAAACTACTCCTAGTACTTCCCGCTCGGAGATTACTTCCTGCTTTCACACTACCCTCTTCCTCCATTTTCAGCAAACAATCCAAAGTTCCAGCCTTTAAGATTCAAAGAGCACAGAAAAAAGGCAATTAATGCAGGTTTCTCTCAAAGTTTAACTTATGGTAACTGGACAAGGTCCTTATGCTGTGTTTAGTTGAATGTAAGACAAGAGATGATGATGTTGATGATGATGTGATGTTTATACATATATCTGAAGGATGGTGAACAACCACATGGGCGGCTTACGAGCAACGTTGTCACTGATGACGGGCACAGAGGAATTTCAAGTTCGCCACTATATCATTTTGCTTCCTGTAATTCAGCACTACATTTCCACTTTACTACTTCATTGGCGGATCAAACAAAATATCGTAGTAGACTTTAATTGTAATTCAATCTCCCAAAACTGATTTGTAAGACGAGATTTACGTTCACTTTTATATATTCAATCTCCAACAACTATCTTTTACGATTAACGTTAGAAATGAGTTCTAAATCTAACTCAACCACACAAAATCAACTTATAAGGTGAGGTTTACACCCCCACGTATATATTATGAAATTGTCTTATTTTTAGTCAGTACAAAACTTCGAACTAAGAAAAGGAAACAAAATCAGGATGAATCCAAGTAAGACTTTGGATTTGGGTGACACATTTAGTAAAAATAAAGATTTAAATATAAATAGAAATAAGACATACTTATAAATTCATTATATTAAGATTATGGATTCAAACCATATACTAAGAAAAATACTTACTACATTAGAAAATAGTTGTCATAACATCATCACGTAAATTATGTCCATAAAAAGGTAATTATTAAAACTTGGATTTTCTTTATAATATTAATTTGTTTAAGTCTTTGACATAGTTCAGTGCATCTACTTTGATTAGTGCATCTGCCCTCAATTAGATCGTGTGCTTTGCATTCGATCTTAACTTTTTCTTCATCATATAAAGAGTCTGTCCAATTGCTGCTTCAAGCTTTAGAGTGGAAGGATTGTTCATATGTCTTCTCCACTAATTCTAACATAATTTACAATAGTTATTATAGTTCTTTGTATCAATAAGACTCTGTATTAGCAATTTTTGTTTAACTGAGCAAAGTATAATAGTAAACTATCAGTTGAGTGAGAGCTTATTAAAAAGAAACTTTATATTGTAATTTTTATTTTCATTGTAATTTTTTATCGTAGAAGTAGATTGAATTTTGTTAACATCTCAATTAAATCATGTTATTCTCTATGTGATTTTTTTTTCTTCTTTCGTTTATTATACCTTCTAATTGGTTCTTTAGTAGATTTCTCTATTATCAATCTATTGTTTATATGTGGTAGACCTTCAATGAATTTGTTTGAGCTAGTCTACATCAGCAATAATTGCTCCATCAAACTCTCACTTTGTTGTCTTTCTTTCTAATGTAAATAGTTTTTCTTTCAATTCTAATGGAAAATGATTTCTTAATAACTAAATTTTAACAATTTTCTTTTATAATCTGAGATGATATTTTTGTAGTTTCTAATTTTTCATTTTTTTTATTTTTTTATTTTTTAAAACCATTTAAAAGATGTCACCTCATATAATAAGAGAAAATTTCTAAAATTTAGTTGTCAAAATATTATTTTCGTATTCTTATTCCTCTCACAAGACTTTGATTCTTCTCTTTCAAAATTCTTCTTCCTTTTTTTTGTTACATGAGGCCATCACCAAATTTAGTGTTACAATATATAAATCAATAGTTTATCTGTCCAAATTTTAAGATTATAATCTTGTCTAGCTTCTTCCATAGACACTCAAATAATTATATATAATTATTTGCAAAAATATTTGTTTCAAACTAAGATATTAATTTTTGGATAAAATTTTCAATACGTTCGTTATTAGAAAAAAAACACATTGATAATAATTTGAATAGTAAAGACCATAAATCAATCCAACATTATTCAATCCATGCGTGGTGTTTGGTAAATTATAATCGGAATATTATAATGAAAGAACATACACTAAGGACAAGAGTAAATATATGGTTGGTGAATTGTTCCAATTTAACTTATTTAAATCAATACTTAATGAACCAGAAAAAACTGAGACAAGAAAGTGAATTAATCATTTAAATATTATTTATCTAGTTTATTTTTACACAAAAAATATTATTTCTCATTATTAAATCTGTCAGAAGTTTCTAACTTGGTTCTGATATCATGTTAGTAGTGAATTTTAAGTTTAATACAACCCTACAAAACCGACTTGTAAGGTAAGGATCGCATCCACTTATATATTGTAAATTGACTTTATCTCTAATCGACGTGGGACTTTCAACCGAAGCTAACCAAGCAAATTAAATAGAAGTGAGAATGAATGTGGTGTTCATAGTATTAGATGGTGGTTTTTGTGCATTATGATGATGTTTTACTCTTTTTCAGTGTTTCCAATAAGCAATGATAACCTTTTAAGGTATTACTCAACCTCAGTCACCATACTCCATCAATACTCCATCAATTCTCCATAAACAAATGAGCATGGTGACTTCATTGCTTACCATTAATCCCCTAACAAAATTTAAAAACAGATATGCAGCCATTAAATTACTATTTTTTTTGTTTGTTACTATATTGAAATTTGAAGGAAAAACAAATATTATAACTTTCTTATTGGGGTTGTGGACCTTTGCTTTGCTAATGCATTTTCCCACTTTGTGAACAAGAAGGGGGAAAAGACAAAAAAACATGATGATGTTATTAAGACTAATATCTAATTTGAGTCCATATATAGTATGTTAAATTTTGGATTTTAATGGAACAAATTGTGTTCATAAAAACTTAATTAGAAATTATCAACTTTATGAGAGATTTAAAATTTAATTTTTTTAGTAAAAACAAAACATGATACTATCAAACTAAAAGATGTTTGTTTTAAATATAATTATAATCTGTAAAAAAAAAAATCACTTTCTTTGGATTCATCTTACTTTGCTAGTTTTCATATAAATTAAGTTAATAATAATAACCCTTACACATTTGACTTCGGTGTTGTTGGTTTAATAACCTTTGTTATTATTATATCTTTTGAATTATACGAGACTAAGAATTCTTAAATTCAACTTTAGTAGCAATTTAGCTTTATTAAATCATGTCTATGATGATAGTGATATGGCGACGACCGAGTTTTAGGTAAAGTTTATTAATTTTTTATAATTGTGTTTAGATTTAATTTAAGGACAGTGGCTTCATAGGAGTGTTCCTGGTATTTAATTTGATCATAATGAGATCCATTATCTTCCTTCTTGAAAATAGAAAAAAATAATTCAAACTATATAAAGAAGTTATAATAATATTTATTTATAATAATTCTTTGAAAAAAAAATTGTGTAAACGTAGAGTTCAAGATAATTTTTAAAATAAGATAAATACACTTTTAATCTCTATATTTGAATGTGAAATTAGAATGATTTGATACATTTTGAGTATGAAAGTGTTAAACGATGTAAACAACTCAAACGTCAACACAAGATACTACTTGATACGTCAAAACAATTTAATACAATTTAGTTAGAAAGATTATATTTATAAAGTTTGAGGATCAAATTATATCAAAGACAAATTTTAATTTGGTGTTATAGTCCGGGACTTAAAATATATTTAATCTTTTAGAATAAAATATCGTTCAAATGAAGAGTATTAGAAATATAAGCTCATTAAATTAGTTATTTAAAATATGAAAAATTATGTAACGTCGAACGACTATTGATCGATTATGCGATGGTCACTCTGAAGATTATGAAAATACATGTAATACATAGATGCATTTTGTCGGTCGTGTGACAATCACTTTGAAGATTATGAAAATATGTGTGATATCAAACAACCACATAGGACCCATGCCGAGCAGTGATCAAAGCAACTCGTCATAATTATTGTAAAACAATTTTGTAATCAGGTTTAAAATGCAATTGAATCATGATTAGACCAAGCCTAATCACAGGCCTATAAATAGAAGTCAAAAGTATAGTTATTGAAACTATTTTCTCTCATGTTTATTAAGCATCAGAGTCTTTTAAGCATAACAGGTACCTCGATCGATAAGAGAACCAAGCCAGCGATAGAAACACCGAAAGAATGATTAGACCGAAAATCTGTAAAACAAGACAAAATTATTTAAGTGGATATTAGGCCTGAATACCCGGAACATCAAGTTTTTGGAATAAGAATTTCTGAACAAGATTTTCATAACATATGAGACAAATTTAAGAAATTTTTTTCTAACAAAATTTCCGAAGTATATATTATATTTCAAAATAAGTTTTTCAGTTTTCTAAAATAAGCTTTCTAGTTATGGAAAAAATCTTTTCAGAACAAGTTGATTTCTCTCTTCTTCATCCCGTGCTGATGACAGTGGCAACAACAGTTATGTAGTAGTAAAGAAAAAGTATTTTAATTATTTCTTGTTACTATAGTGGTGGGTTTAGTAATGAAGAGGTGTAGGAAGCAAAAGCCCAAAGTGGATAAAGATTTTTAGGTCCGGTCCGAAGGAAATAATAAAGTATATAAAAAAATTAGAGAGAATGAAATGTGGCAGTAGTAGAATTTTGTGTTGGTTTTTGTAGTGTGGAGAGCATGGAGGAGGAGGGTGACATATACGACGGTGTTAGAGCTCAGTTTCCTCTATCGTTCGGGAAGCAATCGAAGCCTCAAACGCCTCTCGAAGCCATCCACAATGCGACACGTCGTTCAACTTCCACTTCCAATCCCAATTCCAAAACCACCGACCAACTTCCCTCTCTATCCTCCTCTTCCAGGGAATGGCTCAATTCCCTCCGTCCTTCCAAAAACCCTATCCCACCGCCGCCTCCCGATCACGACGATGCCCCTCTCGTCGGACCTCCTCCGCCTCCGCCCGCAGCTTCCGACGACGAGGACGGGGACGGCGACATGATAGGCCCGCCCCCGCCGCCACGGAACGCGTCGGAGTCCGAAGACGATTCGGATGAAGACGAAGTAGGGACCCGCTTCCGGATTCCCCTTAGCAACGAAATTGTTCTCAAGGGCCACACCAAGGTATTCCTTCCTCAAATTAATGAAAGTGATATATATTTTGATTTCTGATTCCCAAAATCTAGGTTTTTTAATGCTAGCTTTGTTAGTCTCTAGAATTCCAGTTCCTGGGCGCTTACCTTCTTTTTAAGTCTTACGATAATCCATTGACACCCCAAGGGTTCGCGAATATCGTGAATTACTTTAGCTTAGCTATAAGTCGTGGGCTGACTGCAATTAATTGTTCTTTTTTTAATGAGTGGGGCATGATGGAAAGTATCTGGGCTACAGCTACTGTAAACTATAAAGAGTCTATGAAGAAGGTCAAATTGCTACTAGAAATAATTCATATTTTTTTCATTGGCTCCTTACACATTGTAGAACCCTAAATTAAATAGCTAGGTATTGGATAACAACCTTGTCAATGTCATTAACTTCTTTAGGGATTTATAATTAAAATTTAAATACATAATATCGTAGGCCCATTTTTTAACCATTTAGGCTTATGGGCAGGTTTTCGCCTTCCTAGGTCAATCTTATCAGGTTACAACAACTATGTACTGAACTAGAACTAAGGTTTTAAATCACGGTTTGCAGCTGTGTCTGACTTATGTGACCAATGTGGCCTTAATTGCAGCCATTGAGACTTCACAAACCTTTAACCTTGACTATGCAACTGAAGTTGGTAGTAGTGTATCATTTTTCACAATTTGACTAGAACCCTTGAAGACATCCCCCAGCTACCTAAATGAGCACCTGCTGTAGGTTCTCCAAATCTGAAAGTGATAGGAAAGGAAACCAGTTGAATATTGGAGTAATTTGTTAATTTTTTTTTGTTAATGATAATTCCTGGGAAACTATTAACAGGTTGTGTCAGCTCTTGCTGTGGATCATACGGGATCAAGAGTGCTTTCTGGCAGCTATGACTATACGGTACGAATGTATGACTTTCAAGGAATGAATGCTCGATTGGAATCTTTTCGACAGCTAGAGCCATTTGAAGGTCATCAAGTTCGCAATTTAAGCTGGAGTCCAACTGCTGATCGCTTTTTGTGCGTCACTGGATCAGCTCAAGCAAAGGTAGGGATGACATCACTTTCTGCTAGTTTTTTGTGCTTATGTGTGATTTTGCATTAACTCTGCCTTTTGTTCTTCTATCACAGATTTATGATCGAGATGGGCTTACTTTGGGAGAATTTGTGAAGGGAGACATGTATATTCGTGATCTAAAGAATACCAAGGGTCACATATCTGGATTGACATGTGGAGAGTGGCATCCAAAAACTAAAGAGACCATTTTAACATCATCAGAAGATGGCTCACTACGCATATGGGATGTTAATGACTTCAAAAGTCAGAAGCAGGTTTGGGAATTTTACCAGTCTTCTTCCATTGTAAAGGTTTTCATTGGAATAGCTCCATGTACTGTGATTTTGTTTGTACTTTTAATCTCTTTAAGAGATAAAGAGCCTTTCAAACATATACGGGGGCTACTTCGATTTTCTTGAAATAAAACTTTAGCCTTCATACAGAAAAGTGGCTGAAAGCATCTCTTGCTTCTGGCATTACTTGTACCATTATTGACTGCTATTTTGCATGTGGTTATGAGGAAATCACCAGCATTGTCTTAAAATCCTTTCATCTGTTAGGGGGTAAAGAGCCTTTCAAATATATATGGGGGGCTACTTGAATTTTCTTGAAATATTACTTTAGCCTTCATACAGAAAAGTGGCTGAAAGCATCTCTTACTTGCTTCTGCATTACTTGTACTATTATTGACTGCTATTTTTCATGTGGTTATAAGGAAATCATCGGCATTGTCTTAAAATCCTTTCTTCTGCTCTGATTTTGGTACAGATGGGGAAAAATTATTGAAATTTTGATAAATTTATGCTTTTTTTACAGTTTTCTGATATTATTGAAATTTTGTTGTTATCATTCAATGGTTAGGTCATTAAACCAAAGCTTGCAAGACCTGGAAGAGTTCCTGTAACCACATGTGCATGGGATCGTGATGGTAAATGCATTGCTGGTGGTATAGGAGATGGTTCGATCCAGGTATCTTTTCGTTACTCTGATATTACCAGGCAATAAAGTCAATAGATACTGATTTTAAGCTTAGGCTGAAACAGTGTTAACATTTAGTTTTCTCCTGAACGGTCATTAATTTTAACAGATTTGGAATATTAAACCTGGTTGGGGGAGTAGGCCAGATATACACATTGAAAAGGGTCATGAAGATGATATTAGTGGCCTGAAATTTTCTAGTGATGGGAGAATCTTATTGTCAAGGAGTTTTGATGGTTCACTGAAGGTAAATAAGTGATCACATATCTGAAATCTTCTTAAAGCTTGTTGCTATTTTCACTTAGCCATGCAGTATGTCTGACAATCCTGACTATTGATTCATCAATGGATTATGTCTCAGGTTTGGGATCTACGCAAAACAAAAGAACCATTAAAGGTATTTGAGGATCTGCCAAATCACTATGGACAAACAAATATTGCCTTCAGTCCCGATGAGCAACTCTTTTTGACTGGAACATCTGTGGAAAGGGAGAGCACGACAGGAGGTTTATTGTGCTTCTTCGATAGATTAAACCTTGAGCTTGTTTCAAGAGTTGGCATATCATCCACTTGCAGTGTTGTTCAGTGTTATTGGCATCCTAAACTGAATCAGGTAACTCAATATCACAGTTGTGTTAACAATTTTCTGTTATGATCTTGCATTATCTGAACGATATCTTATTATTCTTTCTGAACTTGCCTTTTATTTGTATAGATACTTGCAACTACTGGTGATAAAAGTCAAGGAGGGACTCACGTACTATATGATCCAACCCTAAGTGAGAGAGGAGCTCTTGTATGTGTTGCACGTGCACCAAGGAAAAAATCAATTGATGACTTTGAGGCAAAACCTGTCATTCACAATCCTCACGCTTTACCACTATTTAGAGATCAGCCAAGCCGAAAACGTCAACGAGAGAAAGTACTGAAGGATCCATTGAAGTCCCATAAACCTGAATTACCAATTACAGGTCCTGGATTTGGTGGACGAGTTGGTACTAGTCAAGGAAGCTTACTGACCCAGTATCTTCTAAAGGTGTGTTTGTTTTTTTGAACATTTTTGTCTAATTTTTCTTGACTTTAGATGAGAAAGTATAATGTACTTATATTTAATGTAATTATTACAGAAAGGGGGCATGATCAAGGAGACATGGATGGAGGAAGATCCAAGGGAAGCTATCCTAAAATATGCTGATGCTGCAGCAAAGGATCCAAAATTCATTGCTCCAGCATATGCAGAAACCCAACCTGAGCCAGTTTTTGCCAAGTCAGATTCCGAGGATGAAGAGAAATGATTAGTTATGTAGTTAATGTACCACAAAGGTTAACACACGACGGTAGGAAAAGTGTAATTTATTTCGTGAAGGTGCAGAACTATGGGGAAAGGGGTTTTGATGTTTGTACATTAGTCATTTGTGAAATTGAATTTTGCAAACTATTAACATGCTACACTTACAAATTATAGATATTCCGATATACTTTTAGTCTCCCAGATAACACAGACTTTAGCCTTTGCGTGACAGTGTCATCAGAAACAATCTTGTCAACATCAGAAATGTTGAAAATGGTTTCTAAATTGATTTATTTTGCAGGTTTGTATTGTGTATGCGAATAGGAAAATGAAGGCAAGTATGTTTGCATTTATTGATATGCAAAAAGGAAATACCGACAAATTTATTTGAAAATGGATGCATAAATTATATAATATTAAAAATTAACTTTATATATAATACAACAAGTAGCTGAAAAAAATTATACTACGTTATATAACATATAGATTATGTTCTGTTAATATGTTTATATAATATAATAAAATAATATTAATAAAAAAATAAAACAATATATTAGAAAAAATAATATTAAATTTATAAAATTAATAATAATAATAATAATAATAACGGTAACTCTATAAAATAATAATAACAATAAAATAACTTTTAATAGTTAATTAAGATTAATTTATAATAATAAGATAATTTAGTTCATTTGTTAATATATTATTTTATAATTTCTTTTAATTTACTATTCTATCACATCACTCATAAATTTCTATAAATTTTTTATTCAGTTACTATTTTTCTCTAATTAAATAACTTTTCTTTTAACCTTTGTTTTCTTTATTTTTATATTTTTCACCTCTTCAAATCTACTTTTCAAATGGCCTGGATAGCAATCTTTCCTTTTTTTTTTTTAATGTGCAGTCTAATGAAATTAGTAAAATACATCAGAAAAACTAAACATGCTTAAAGTGATTTTTTTTTACAAAATATATTAATTAAATAACGATCTTATTAAATGGTAAAAGTATACGCTAATAATAAACAATTATCTCAAGATTTTATACATTTAACATTTAACTCAAGAGTTTGACCTCCTCATCTGGGAGGTAGGATTTTTTTTTTTTGTACACAGTTTCATCGGCAACTTAAAACCCAATCCATCAACATGTTGAGATTAATTTAAGAAGCTAGTCTCTTATTATTATAATAATAATAATAATAATATATATATATATATATATATATTTCATATGTACATAACATGAATGGAAAATCAAGTCTCATATTTAATAAATAATAATTTATATCAATTATATTAATAATTTAAAGGTAACCTTTTATATTATTTTAAATTGAGATATTGGCACTGTGATCGGTGATTTCTCTACCATGTTTCAATAACAAATAATTATAATAATAATAATAATATTATTATTATTATTATTATTATTATTATTATTATTGAAGTATTTAAAATAAAATAAAATAGATTGTTCAGAGAATACGGGTTGTTGATCCTCATATTAAATTGGGATCTATGAGGTTTGCAGCAGCTAATTAATATTTTTTTAAGAATGATAAAGTTCTCATAATTATTATAATTATGTTGTTACTTTCATAGAAGAAAGAAATAAACATTTTCCTTTAAAGGAAAAATCAATAATGAATATTTTAAATTTTAATAAAAATATAATATGTTTTCGTATTTTATTTATTAATTAATAAAAAAGGAGTAAAACAAATTTTAAAACTTACATCAATAATACATGAACTTACACAGTTGATAACTTGTATTTGTTAACTAAGAAGTGCTGAAGGACTCTCAAATTATTACTTCCAATGATAAGTAATTTGTATCAATAATTATGATAAATTCAAAATTACCATGTATTAGAAATAGTAAAATTTTGTTTTCTCTTTACTTACTCAATATTTGTAGACTAACTTTTTTTTATCAAAATTATAAAATTTGCTAGTGATTCCAAGCAAGCATTTAACCTAATTAATAAATAGTCATCATGTGTTAAAAATTATTTATTCAATGAAAAAATGTGTTTCCATCCTTCCACATAAAGATGACTCTTTTAGAAATCATGGTGGAAAAGATTGAAATTAATAATCATTTCAGAATTCAAATTTTATACATGAAGAAATTGAGCTTATAAATTCAAAATTACTTATCATAAACTAAAAACGCGTGATGATAAAAAAAAAAAAAACCCTAAAAACATATACTTTACTTTTTCTTTAATACTAAATTTAAATACAAACTTAATTATTGCAGTCAATCTTAGATGACCATACTTACATTTATTAGTTAGAGAACTGTGTGATGCATGATTTTTTTAGTAATTTTAAATAATATTTATTGAAAAAATTGTCAAGTTAATTATAGTAAATAATAGAAGATGTCATTTTTCTTTCATTGATGTAATGTTTACTTTAATGTGAACTACGGTTACTTATACGTTATATAAGTTACAATATAATTATAAATATGATCATTAATTTTAAATTAATAATAAAAAAATATTTATATTTTCTTTTTCCCGCAAAACCATCGCTCTTCAGTGAAAAAAAAAAAACAACTTGGTTTTGTTTCAATTTTTCAAAAACAATTTTTTGCTTTGCTACAGGAATATGTCAGTTTTAGAAAAGGAATGAGAAAGAGAGAACATATGCAACTAAGAATAAGCGTAATTTAAAAAAAAAATGTAAAATAAATTTTCAGTCATCATCCATTAAAAAAATACAAATATATATATATATATATATATATATATATATATATATATATATATATAATACAAATATATTTCCTGTTGTTATGACATGCTATGTTCTTTCCCCCTAGATTCTGTCCCTTCATTTATATAACATGTTGTCCCCTTTAATTATTTAGTTAGGCACATATCACTTAGAGCTTCAGAATCTATCATTATCAAGCCTCCATTGAACTTAGTCTATCTCAATAATTACTTTATCATAAATAGGTTAAATATCAAATCAAATGAGATTCATTTTTACAAGATATATATGTATCTTTAAGGACCGAATAGTTCTGAAAAATAAATAAAAGAAATATTGAATAGTTGTATTATTTATTGTGAAATTATTAGGAAACTTGAGCTAACAAAAAAAAATGTTTTCAGTAAGTTACATTTAGATTATACAAAAGTTTCTGAGAAGTTAATATAAGAGGAATTTCACAAATTAATTTACCTAAAAAAGTTTCTTGATTTTCATTTTACAAAGAAAAATATCACATAAATTTTACATAGACTCGTGCTAAGCAATGACCGACAAAAGTAAAAAGAAAAAGAAAAAAAAAAGGAGAAATCACACATTAAAAGAAAAGAAAAACATGAGAGATATCATACTAAATTTATGATAAATACACCTCCCAAATAAATAATAAACCAATGCAATACTAAACAACCGGACATTAAAGAGTTATCATTAATTAACTCTCTCATATTTCAAAAAAAAAAGCATTTAAAATATTTTTTTAGAAATTTTTATTTTGGAAGGTTTAGTATTAATTAATTTTCTTTTGTGTACTTTGCAGAATTCACTCTTAAGGTTTCTACACCCATGACACATCCCCTTTTTTTAGAATGACACACCTACTAGGGAAATAATATTTTTAATTTTGTAGTAGATTTTTTCTACATTATTTTATATTTTAAAAGAAAAGTATAATATAATTGGTGTTTGGATAAGTGCTCACTAAAATATGGAGTGTATGTATGAGTTCTGATTTTCTACTATTTTTTGGTGTATTGTCCTTTTATGAATATTAAAAATTAAAAATATATTATATTAATATTTTAAATATTTTTTTAACATATTTTAAAATATTAAAATTAGTGATAATCATTGTATTACGAAGAAAATTACAAAGGAAATTTCAAGAAAATCAACCTAGAATTGTACCACCAAAAAGTTACAGAAAAAACATCTATACTAATTAAAGATCTATGAACCGGTATAAAAGTTGACAACATTGTTAAAGAATAAAAGATAACGTTGGACTTTTCTCCATAGAGACTTGTCCACGTTGTTTCCTAACATGGTAAAGTGTTGGATTTTCATGACTTGATCTTACGAAGAATTGCTTTGAGCGTATCAACAGTCAAGGGTTTTGTGTAGTACTCATCCAGTCCTGCTTCCATGAATTGCTGTACATTCTCTGCACCACGTGATGATGATGACACACCCACAATCATGTCACCAATTCCCATGGAACGAAGTTGCTTTGTTGCCTGAACAACAACACGCACCAACAAAACCTAAGACAACAAAATCTACACATGCATGCATGCACGACCAGATCATCTTATAAAACTACTTAATTTCGTACCTCAATTCCATTCATCACAGGCATGTCTTTATCCATCAGAATTAGGTCAAAACTTTCACCATTGCAGTAAAGGTCCACTGCTTTTTTCCCATTTTCCACTGAAGCAAGATTTTCCACCCCAACTTTTTTCAACAGCGCTTCATGAGTCATTCGGTTGACTCTGTCATCATCCACAACAAGTGCTTTCAATTCGGAACTTGAGTTCTTAGGTTTCATTATATATATCTCTTCCCTGAACAACATAAACAAACATATATATATCAGCAAAGAACAGGATTAATGGATAACCTCGTACTACAAAATACACTATGCAGCTCAGACTAAAAACCAGAAGAATGTAAGAACCCTGTGGCCAAATATACAACTATATTTTCATCATCCCAATAATATCCTACCTGCTGTATACAGTGATTTGTTTTCAGATCACTTCAGAAGATATAAATATTCCAAGTATCATAGATGAAAACTGTGAAATTCATATTATGAAGATTTGAAGATGATGTGGGAGTAAATTGACCTGCACCAGAAATATCTTCTCACGATCTTGAAACTAGAGCAACAATGAGTAGGAGAGGAATAACTTAGGAGTAATAATATGAGTTATGGCAGAGGAAGAATGAGGACGAAGAAACTATCGATGTGTGAATATATAAAGCAAGTTTGTTTGAGTGTTATGCCTAATTATGTCTTTCCCATGTAGTTGATATTCACACGTACACAAGATTCGGATTTTGTTCAGATTCTGAAAATCTGAGGATGTTTTTTGTTTGTTTTAACAAATAAAAGGAGACAATAAGTGAAACTCACACGACAAGGCTTAAACAGAAAAAAAATACAAAGTCAAATTACTAAGTTAAATTGAAAACATGTTCTCTTGCTCAAATATATCAGATTCAGCATCATTAGTCTCCCGGTGTATCGATTAAAAGAAATGTCAGCAGCCTAAGACCAAGTTCTTTGAAACATGCTTGATTAAGTTGATTAAACATGCATGATTAAAGTAAACTGATACATAATTCACTGTTTTAGTATCAATTCAGAAGAAAAATTTGTTTCACAGTCGGCAATTAGTGAAGATACCAATCATGAAAATTGGGTCACCTTTTCAACAGAATAAGATTTCCAAACTCAATTACAAAATCAAGAGCTGTGGAATATTGGACTTTGATGATGAAGAGGCAAGAATAATAATGACATGTTTAGACTGCATCACTGTTACACGTATATGAATGAGTCGGTTTCATCTTATTCCCATGCTTCCAAATACAAGGTCCATTGTACCGAATATAGAATTTTTCACACCAGAAATACACACTGAATGAGGAATAATTTACATCTCTAGGTACGTATTCGACAAATAGGATATTCTCCAAAGTGTGGCACGACCCATTTTTTCTTTTGGGGATGTCCGAGTACCACTTTCATGGGATGCACCTCACGTGTTTTTCAGCATATCCTGTCACTTAGAAAGGGAGTAATCTCGATCATGTCACAAAAAGAGGTTTTCTCTTTTTTCGAGGAACACACATTACCACTTTGATTTTATAGGATCCACCTAAAGCTATCAAATTCGGACACTCGCATCTTCAAATAGCTCGTGAAATAATTGTGTTTGGATTTGGACTGCGACCATGAATAGGATTCTTGGATATATATAATATGATTGGCTTCTAACATGGCTTCGTCATTGGTCAAACTTAGCTTAGAAATTACATTATGAATTGGAAACATGGACCCTACTGGTCCATAACATTTAGCATATATATATATGAGTACAGCTTTGAGAGTTCCATTTACAGCTATCAGAAAGCATGTATCACATTGAGTGAAAAAGCATGTTTTAACTGGTCATATAGAATATTTAATGTGTTGATATCTTGACTGGGTAAACTACAGTTTATAAGTAACATGTGCAAAGGTGTTTAGTTAGGCGCATATTGACCCAGTTTTAGAATCTATATCATTATTGAACCTGCATTGAACTTAGACCCTTTATTACAGAATAATTAGATTATACCCTTGAAATCTTATCCATGTAAAAAGCAGAAAAGAACAACATATCATATTAATCAATTTTGACACTATATTTATGTTTAATTAAGAACCGCATATATATAGCTATGTGATTATGCAATTACTGTGAAACTTGACCCAATACGCTAGATCAAACACCAGAAAACTATACAGTTGAAAACACATCAAAAGTTAACTTGGAAACAGAAAGCAGAATTGAAGAATAAGGACCCTTTGCAAGATTCATCAAGAATAACAAGTCATTTTGGAATTTTCTCCTTATTTTGTACATACATACTCTGTCGTTCACAGTACTAACTAAAAAACTGACCTTTTTTTACTTGCACTGTATCCACTACACAAAGTTTTAGATTTTTCATGACTTAACCTTTTCAAGAATTTCACCAAGCATTTTAACAGTCAAGGGTTTCGTGTAGAAGCCATTTAGCCCTGCTTCGACGAATTCTTGTACATATTTCTGATTGCAGGTTGATGACGACACACCAATGATCTTGCAACTAATGCCCATAGAACGAAGTGTCCTTGTTGCCTGTGTAAAAGTTTCATCAAATGTTCATTACCACACACACACTAAACATTAAAGAATATAAACAAAACCTAATCAAGATAGTGTTTTGAATTCCCTACCCAGCATATGAAAATAATATTTACGTACCTCAATTCCATTCATGACAGGCATGTCCTTATCCATGAGAATCAGGTCAAAACTTTGACCATTGTTGTGAAGTTCAACTGCTTCTTTGCCATTTTCAACAGCAATGTGATCTTTTATCCCAACTCTCTCCAACAGCATTTTGTGAGTCATTCGAACAACCTTAACATCATCCACAATAAGGACTTTTAATTGGGTCCGTGAGTTGTCAGATTTTGTTGCGTGTTCGTTTTTGTCTTTGCGTTCATCTTCCATGACTTGCACGTCCTTTCACCGCTTGATGTACCCAAAAATATTTCTTTAAAAGAAAAGTAAAAAGGTTTTAATCTCTCACTCGAACAAGAAAGAATTAATTATAACTGTTAATTAAAAATGTGCACATTTGAGTTCATGATTAAGCAAACACTATTCAGATATGGAAACTCTATTAATTCTTTAATTCTAAACATCTGCAGTGAATGAATATTATTAAAATATGAATGAAAGATTGTGATGACGTTTGAGTAACACTGACCTGCACCTTAAATCTTTTTGGAGATTTTGAGGCTAGAAGAACATTATTGGGTAGGAGAAGAAAAATGATGAACTACAAGAAGTGATATCATACATTTTCAAGATAAATGGGAGGCGCGTGGAGCAAGAATGGGTTTTAATTAAACTGTTGAAACTGCTAAACCCACGTGGATGACGCCTCCGGATAATAGGACATCCTTTTTCAAAGGGAGAAAAAATAATTCATAATAAATTTAATTAATTTTTGTTGCTCTTGCTTTTTATAATTTCCAATTGAATTATTATTATTTTTTATTAATATTCATCATTTTTATGTTTTTTAATGGAGTTTCCATCGTTAATTTTTGTTTTAGTCGGATGATTTGTTTCGTTGTCTTACATATTTATCTTTTGATATTCTTTGATTAATATAAAAATAAGGTTAAAATATATATTTGATTTTTATTTTTAGTTTTGTTCATTTAATTTTAATATTTTTTTAATTTAATTAAGTTGTAATTTTCGTTAATTTTCTTTAATTTGATTCTTTTTTTTTTTAATGTTGGCTGTTTAAATAATTAATGCGGAAGAAAATGATTGTCCCATATCACTTCATGATTGTTTTTTGTTTTTGTCTTTTAATATTCTGGTGTCAACTCAGTACATGACATGGATTAGAGTTAAAATTTTATATTCAATTTGTCTTTCTAGGTTTGTTATTTTTGTTTAATTTAGTCCCATTTTTTATTAAATGAAACAATTTTACCCTTCTTTAAATTGAAACCAAATTTAATTTTTATATAAAAGTTAAAATGATGTTTTTATGAAAATTTATATTTTTATTAAATATTTTTTGTTTAAATTTATAATTATTTTTTTAAATTTTATATCAATGATATTAGCCATTATCCTTGAAATTTTCGTTCTAATTTAAATTAATTGTTTAAAATAGAAATTGGAGTATCTTATACAAAGATACTAAAATAGAAAGACATGTTAGTAATACATAATGGAGTTAAAGATTTTTGTAATTCTTAAATTTGGACACAAAATTGGAATTCGTTTATATCTCAAACTTTGATATATTTTGATTTTTAAACTTTATACATGAATGGGATATATGTAGTCCTCCAACCCAATGTTGTTGTGGTTTAGAATTGACATTTAGGGTGAGACGTGTCAAATGGTATAAAGAGTGCAAACCACACTATGAAACATCCTTTGACACATCAACAAAGTTTAAAAGAGTTGGGGTTAAATTGATTATTATTTTCAAAGTTTGAAAAACAAACTATATCAAAATTTAAAAAAGAATCGAATTTTAATTTCACGTCAAAATTTAGAAATTAAAAACATATTTAATACATAAATTTAGAAATTGTGATTATAAATTTAAGGAAAATAAAAGGTTAACAAAGTTTTTTTTACAAACTTTGACAAATTTGGGTAAAAGAATACTACTTTATTACTTTATTTTAGTTAAAAAATAAAAAAAATTATTTATTTTAATTTTATTTACGGAAACTTTGTAAAGTTTATGAAAAAAAATTGTCCAAAAAAAATTTCTTAATATAAATAATTATAAAAGTTTAAAAAATCTAGACTTATCTAAAATATTATAATACAGCCACCGTTATTAGAAGTGGTGAATCAAACCTAGAATACACCATGACACTTATGTTGTATGCATAAAAAATCAATATAAACTCTTCTATATTACCACACTTCCAACTACATTCTATAACTTACATATAAGGTTTTCTACTCATTCCACTAAACTTATCTTCCCAACTGGCACTAAAAAAAACTATTTTTTTGCTATCTCTCCTAAAATTAAGAGTAATGGATTCAAATTAAATTTGTACTAAAGAAAATGCATATCTGGAAAATCATGGATTGCCATTAGCATTCGATTAAAAGAATTTTGTTTTCTTCTTAACTAGCCATGTTTAATGAATAGAAAAAAAAATCTTAAATAATGAGTAATTTTAGTAATACAAATGTTTAGAGACCAATTTTTTAATTAAAGATTAATTATTTTGGTATTTAAAATTTTGTATCTAATATTAAATTTAGAGAACCAATTCATAATATAATGTTATCAATATAGATACTATTTATAGTTATGTAAAACTATTTTAGTTATTAATAATTTTTAAATTTTAAATTAACTTTTAAACAGGTTACTATAAATACCAATTATTTGTTGTCATTGATGGAAAGATTTTCTTGTAACGGTAGTTGTAACAAAATAAAATATTATCAACAATAATTTTGTATTTAATGTGTTTGATGATGTAAACCTCTATTTTGAACACAGAAACACAAACATATAAATACCCGAAACGAATTATACACATTACTATTTTTTGTTGCCTTGATTTGGAATGATTTGGTTGTATTTTGTTTATGTTGGCAGGAAATTATGTTTTGTTATCAGCATTGCTTGTTAACTCTTGTACAGTAGTATACTAAATTAGACAATGATATTTTGACTACTAAATCTTGATAATTTTCTCTTATAATATGAGGTGACATCTTCTAGATGATTTTAGAATATTAAGAAGTAAGAAATGGAAAAAATGAAAAATCACTTAAAAAATTACACCTAGATTGTAAGAAAAAATTGTAAAACTTTAGTAGTCAAAATATCATTTTCTTACTTAATTATTTGGTAGAAATTGATTTATGTTTATTTAAAAAGGCGGGTCAGCCCGCAGGTAGCGGACCACACAATGTGGCCAGGCGGGCTACATATATGGACCTGATTTCAACTTGTAGGGTGGGCTAACTCAGTTTACACTTTGTGGGCCAAATTGCAGGACGGGGCAAAACGAGCTAGACTGACCCGTTTTGTCATCCTAACTTCAGAGAGCAACCATGTAACATTGGTGAAGCATTATCCATAATAGTATTTTAAGTTCAGATTTTCTACTGATTTTTTTAGCGTTCTTCTTTGTTGTGCCTTTAAAATACACCAATGTTGATACTTTAAAAAGCTTTTCAATATATTTTAAAACATTAAAATAAGTGTTAATCAGTGTATTTTAAAAACACGAACGGTAAAAAAAAGGAAATAACAACCGCGAATCCAAATTATAATATTTTAGTGTCTGCATAGAGGAGAACACATAAGTTGTTTCTATGCAGTGGCTTTGGAGAATATTATTGTTTTATCTATTTGCAAACAGATCAAACAGTTGCTTCAAATACCTGATTCCTTCCATTCTTTTCATCATACTCATACGCCATTCCTCCATGGCTGGTTAAATCCAACCCCGCCATCTCCTCATCATGCGATATTCTCAGCAGGTCCAGTTTCAACAGCACAAAGAACACTGCTCCCATTGTCACACTCACCCAACCAATGATCGACAGAATCTGAACAACATGTGCACCCAACAACCTTCCACCTCCTCCCATGAACAACCCATAAGGTCTACTAGGTAGCCCTGGATAAACCTCGTTCACATACTCCTTCTTAGCAAACAACGCAGTGAAGATAATCCCCCATGTCCCACACCCTCCATGAAGTTGTGCAGCTTCAAGAGGGTCATCATACTTCAACTTCTCAGCAACCACGTTGAAACCAATCAGCACCCAAGCCGCCACAAACCCACATATGATCGCCGCCCAAGGATCCACCACCGCGCACCCTCCGGTAACAGCAGCAAACCCTCCGAGCAAACCATTGCACACATCAGTCACATTCCAGTGTCCCGTTTGCATACGTTTCGCAAACAGTGTTGTCAGTGCTGCTGAACATCCAGCAAGAGTTGTCGTCACTGCAGTCCTCCCAACAGCACTCCATTGCCCATAATAAGAACCACTCTCTCCGTAAGCCTTCAAAATGTTCAGAAACGAACCAGGGTTGAAACCGTACCAACCAAACCACAACAAAAATGTCCCCAAAACAACCAACGTTCCACTGTGTCCTTTCATTGGCACAGCTTTTCCACTGTGATCAAACCTCCCAATTCTCGGGCCTTCAATCAAAGCACCCCAGAACCCAGCAACAGCACCAACTAAATGAACCACACCAGACCCAGCAAAATCAATAACCCCAGATCCAAACAACAAACCCTCCCCTCTCGCAGCACTACCCCATCCATCAGAACACCAAAACCAATGCGCCACAATAGGGTACACCAAACCAGTCATAACCGACGAGTAAATCAAATAAGCCACGAACTGTGTTCTCTCCGCGATGGAACCACTTGTAATCCCTGCAGCAGCAATGGCAAAAGCCCACTGAAAGAGAAAGTACCCGTAGTCAAAACCTGACGACGGAATCTTATCGAGGCCAAAGAAGTGTTTCCCGATGAAACCGTTGGAAGGGGTGCCAAAAGCAAAGGCAAAACCGAACACGTAGAAGAAGATGCCACCGGTGGCGGCGTCCAGGACATTCGTCAGCATGATGTTCATGGTGTTCTTGGCACGTACAGAACCAGCACAAAGCATGGCAAAGCCAAGTTGCATGGCGAATACAAGGTAAGCTGAGAAGAGAAGAAAAGTGTTGTCAACAGCATAAGTGGTGTCCACAAACTTGTTTGAAATGGCCTCGAAACGGCCGCAGATGTATTCTGCAGCGGCGGTGGCGTTGGCGCCGCCGCCAAGAAGAGGGTGGAGGTCGGAGGCAGAACACGTGTAAGCAGCCATGATGGTGCTATAACGGCGGTGTTGGAAACACTCTTTACTATATATAACAATAAAACAACAATAGGGTTTGTTGACTAGGTAGTTGTTTTATGTGGAGCGGGTCGTTGGTAGTTTTGTTTTGTTGTTTGGACAAGAAACCTAAATTGTGGCCTTAATTTCTCTTGCGCATTTGGGTTACCATTTCACACGTGTAAATTTCAATTGCTGAAGCTTATTTTGAGTTCCCTGCTGATAGAATTTGGTCTCCTTCTGATGTACAACAGAATGGTAACAACAATTAGACATTTATTCCTGTATAAATCTTCAGCTTGTTGTTTTTGTGTTTGAAGTTTAACATATTTCCAAACTTAAATTGTGTTTTCAATTTGAATTCAGTTTTTGTCTTGTTTTTAAAGAATGGCTGTGAGAATAAAAATGAATAAAATGATTATTCTGCGTTTCGCACCAACTTTTCTTAATAAAAGATTATTATTTAAATAAAATATTAATTTATACGAGTGTCAAATAAAAATATTGATGTCACACTACCATTTAAGAAAAAAGTTATTTTTACACTACTATTTACAAATAATTATTATTTAATATCAATTTTTTTTAATAAAATATTAATTTATATGAGTGTCAAATGGAAATATCGATATTAAACTACCACCTTTCTTGGAATTTGGAATTTCTGTTAGATTTTTTTTTATGTTTCTCTAATATATCTTTATAATACACTGATTATCACTAATTTTAACGTTTTAAAATTTATTAAAAAAGTATTTAAAATACCAACACGGTATAAAACAGAAAAAAAAACATCAGAGAATCTGGACTGCCTTCCTTGATTTAATTTAATTTGCTTCTAATGGCTGAATGCCATGCCTCTGATCACACTACTGTACGAATAAAAAAATTATAAATAAATCCCTGAAAGGAAAATCCATCTATTATGTTAATATAATTTTAAAAGGTATGTCTCCATCAAACATTTCACTTTTAAAAAATGGATTGTGTTGTGAGAGATAATATCAACATGTTAGAACTAAAATGATGAGGTTGACATTTTTGAGATTTTCTTTTTCATTTTAGAAACGGATATATCAGCATGTTCCACTTTCAATGACTCAATAATGGTTTACCCAAATAAACTGTTAATGTTTTAAAAACTTTATGCTTTATTATATACTATTATTTTTCAGGATAAATGTTGCTTTATATAATTAAAATTCACAATAAATAAATATATTTAATATATACATTATGTTATGACTAAAATTAATATTATAGATTTTGATAATCAATTTATATTCCCCACCATGATGATATTTTTAGCTATTAACAGTTTATTTTAAAATATGGAACTCAATACATAATAAAGATGAAAAGGATAAATCGAAACAGACGAGGGGTTTAAATTTTTCTTCAAGACCTTATATATAAATATAGTAACGTAAAATAGTTCTCAAAAAACTATTATTATTAAAAAAGAAAACAGAGCGTGTCTAGTACTATTTAGATGAAGTTCTTAGAAGTTGAATTTTGACTTTGACAAGACCATAAAATTCTTACGACCGAAATAATTATCATACTTTTTTCTCTTTACTTTGATAATTAAAATCAATACTTTTTTTTTAATTTTGGCCCAATTTAAATTTAAATTTAAATTTTAAAAATATAAAACTTTAAAATGTCAAATAAATTTTATATTTTACTAAAATGAAGAATTAAATTGAATTAAAATTTTAAACAATATTATAATTATCGTTGTGGAATAAAAACATATTTAATTTAAATCAATGTACTCGTAAGAAAGATAGAAGAAAAAAATAAGGACAATGATATTTTGACTATTAAATTTTAATAATTTTCTCTTATAATATGAGGTGTCATTTTCTAAGTGATTTTGAAATATTAAGAATGAAAAAATAAAAAATCACTTACAAGATGCCACCTAAGGTTGTAAGAGAAAGTTGTTAAAATTTAGTAGTCAAAAAATTATTTTCCAAAAAATAAAAATAATGACAGAGTAGCTTAGGATTCTATTTATATAACTGATAGAGTTCAATATACTTAATATATAAATTAATTTTAATTACAAAGTTAAATTTATTTTAAATGTTTTAAAAGTTTATCAGAAAGTTGTCCAACCATGGCTTTATTGGTTTTTTATCACTTGTTTCTTTGCCGTACCACTCTCTTATTTTTAATGTTTTTTTTTTTTCAAATCCGGGTGAAGTTGGGCCCAAAATTACAAAATCGGGTTGATCGAAATTTTTTTTACAAATTTGAGTGAAATTGTGCTGACAAAGAACAACTTTTAAATAGAAGTCGTCGTATATATGAATGGTTTCTATATAAATTTTAAATTTTGAAAAAGGTAAGGTCGTCCGACATAATGACGACTTTGGTGTAACGACGCTAAATAGAAGTCATTCTTAAAGACTTTAAGTATTTATTTATTTTTGTATAATTACGGTTTTTTAATTTTTTTTATATAATTCATTTGGTTCTTTTATTTATTTTTGTTCAATTAAACTCTTCAAATCCGTAGATGACATAGAAGCCGAACTAGAACATCATTAACCACTTAGAATAGATTTTAACAGTATTAAAAATGATAATAACTAAAGAGTGCTTAAATTTCTACCAAAAATCATTTCCAATCTGACATAATACTTCAATACCAAAAACATATTTTCTCCTTAAATTTATTATTGTTGTCAAAAGATAATTTTTATCATTAATTAAATTTAATATTGTTGTCAAAGTTACTTGTGCGAATTAAATTTCATATTATTGTCAAGATTCATGTTATTTCTAAAAAAAATATTATTTTTTCTAAGGTTTAATTATCTTTTATTACATATAATTATTTTTATGTTAGTAGGTCAGTTTTTTTTAGGTGTGAGATAAAATATAGAAAGGTGGTAGTTTCACAATAATATTTCCATTTGATACTTATGTAAATTAATATTTTATTAGAAAAAGTTAGTATCAAATGATAATTATTTGAGAAGAGTAGTATAAAGTAACTTTTTTCTTAAAACAATTAATAATGATGATGATGGTAATTTTTATGAACCTGAGAGGATATATTTGCACAGTCAACACTTCCTAGGCTGCGAAGGTGACAACACTGTAGTGGTTCTAAAGGTGGAGTTTTTTTCTAATATTATTTTTATCATTTCTTACATTGGAAGGTAAAAAAAATTCTTTTATTTGAAGCACATGCAATGGCCACAAAACTTGGTCCGATGAATTAAATAAAGTTGGCTTGCGTTCTTGGAATCAAATGGAGCAGTGTCGGATCATGCATCGTTAATGCAAGTTGAGGACCATGTTCGTAAATATATTCTCCTACGTTGTTGTGTTATATGTTTTTATAACATGACACAAATAGTTTGTGTTTTAGTTTTAGTTTTCCATTCTCTCTTTTTTGTTTGTTCAAACTTCAAACAAAGGTTCATCCTCCACTCACTTAACCTTCTCCTTCCTTTCTCTTCCATTTCTATATTTGGCAACTCTTCTCTCTCCCCCCTCTCTCTCGCTTTGTTCCGTCAAGGACAAGGACCGAGCCTCAGGAGCCACGAAAAACAGGTACATCATCTGTCTTTGCCACACCAAAACAACCTGCAATGTTTTGAATGTCCCTGCATTTACTCACTGTTGTTTCCGATACAAGTAATGTATGCATTGAAGGGTTATTCTTTCTGATTTCCCTCTTTCCTTCTCCGCGTTCTCTTGCCATTAATGAGAATATTGATAACTCCGTCATTAATGAGAATATTGTTCTTTGGCTTAGAACCAGGTTGGTGCCCATTATTATTCGGGTGGAAAAATTTAAAACTTTGAGATTTTGAAAAGGGACAAAAGGTGGAATCTACCTGCCCAGAAGAATTATATGATCCTTTGATCATTAAATCGCGTAAAAAACGCTTTTGGGGGGAGAAAGGAGGATCCCTGAAATAGTTTTGGTGATAATTTCCATCTGGGGTCTTCTCATCGGAATGTGTATGTGGTAGGATCGTGAAATTCGGTGGAATGATTGAAAAGGGTGGTGGTAGAGCAATGGAGTGGAGGCTTCAATTGATTGGTGAACTGAAAATTGAGAGCATGAAATAGGTGCAGATCAACATGGAATCAAAAGGAGAAGCTGAACCTCAGGAGGAGAGGCCTTCATCACCAATGAGGGTCCTGCAGCATTTTTCTGGGGGCGCATTCAGAGTTCCTGGAGAATCATTGCACAATATGTCACCAATGGGGCCTGGCGGGCATAGACGTTGTCAAAGTGAGCTTGGTAGCAGAGGAGCTGACCGTAATAACAACTTGCAGAAATTAAAATCTCACGTGAACAAGGCTTGGCGCTGGGGTGGCAAATCCCGCGAAGAAGAAGCCTTGGCGAATTTCAACCCTGAGGTCATGGCAAACCAGAAACGGCAGTGGTATCGGCTTCATCCTAAAAGTCTGGTATTCATTTTTTTTAGAATCCCTTCACGTGCTATATTTATTTTTAATAAGTATTCCTTGCTTAACTGATCCGCAAATGGTAATGGAACTTAATATACTTATGCTCTACATTGTACACTACAGTAGTACATTGCTGTCAACGATGATAAATGTCAACAACTCATTGTGCTTCATGTTTTGCCTCAGTAGAAAATCATTTTCCTCCTTTCAATTACTTGTTCTTTATTGTTTTATCAACAAAATATACTACATTTACATGACTTCTTTGTCATCTATGAAGTTTAACAACCTGTTTTCAAAATTATAATTTTTCTGCATGCAATATTTTAACATCACCGAATGGAATTGGTAGCTGTTGGTTCTGTATCTTAGTCTAGTCCTATCGGAAGGAACTTAGAGCATGAGTGTTCAGGTTTTTGATATTTCTTATTATGTATAATTAGCCGTGCCTGTACTGGTATTTGAGTAATTGGTATACTGTTAATTGTAAAAGTTATTTTGAAGGTTCTTCATGTAGACTGGGAACATTAACAATGATGCATTATTGCACTAAATTTTAGGAGGTGACCTTTGTGTACCACGCACATATTTATCAGAAATGTAAGCTTATCATTTTGTTGAAGTAAGTCAATGTGAATATTACTGTAGGATTGTGTAAATAATAAGGAGCCGACATCGCTCTTTGAACATTTTGTGATTGTGGGGCTGCCTCCAGATGCTAATTTGGAAGCCGTGGAGCATTCATTTGCACGAAGGAAGAAGTGGGAAAAGGATAAGGGGAAACCTGAATTTCGAGATTGCAGAAAGTCTCAGCAACAAAGACTAACAGAACCAACTTTGGAACCTCAGGTTTGGTAGATGTCAATATCTTTTTAATACATTCATTTGATACAGCATTAACATTAAAATTTTTAAAATTAAATTCTTGAGTGTTATAATAGGCTAATACAGGTTGTGAATATCTGGTGTCTAGGTCTCCTAGGAATATAAAAGGAACTTCACAACATTTATGAAAGATGTTTTGGAATATTATATCTGTATTTTGACAGTGAATGGGAATTATTTGAGTCTACAATGTGCTGCTACCATACAAATAATTCATCATGAAACTTCCTAGCAAGCAAACTTCAACCCATTCCTCCTTATCTATACGTTCTTTGTTGCTCTAATACCTTTTTGCAAACATGCAGTTACTGTTCAAATATCCTCCTGCAAAGAAGCTGACACTGCGTATGAAGGATTTAGCTCCCTTTTGCTTTCCTGAAGGTGTTAAGGTCTGTTTGATGCTATTTTACATGCTCAGAGTTGTCAAAGTTTTTTTTTTTTTTCATTTTAACTGCCGCCTTACAAATTGTTCTCTATTTCTTTCAAATGTTTGCATTTGGAGCTTCTGAATTGGTTCTACCATCATTGCATGTTGCTCTTTCCCTTTCCTTGATTTCTTAATGAATAAATATTTTGATTTATCTTGGAGTAAGAAATTTATGTTGTCTTATATGGACATAATTTTTATCAATGGCAGATGACACAGTAAGAGCAACTTTGACAGCAGTTGCTTATCCAATGTTATGATTATAGTTTATTCAGATTAACTGATATTCTTGCCTTTAATTTTTGCAATTTCTTAATTGCAAATAATAAGTTTTCCATCTTTTATTTTTGGTAGAACTTCACACTTTTGCTAGGATAAAAGTAACAGTTTTTTATAAACAATACGTCTAGTTAAGAAATAAAATCTGCTTTCCCGGCAAACTGTTTCATTTGTGAAGTGTTGATTTACAGGCATGGTTGTTGGAGAGGACTCCATCTCTTAGTGAACTAAATGAACTTGTCTATGGACAGGTACGAATGCCTAATCAATCTTGTGGTTCTTTTTTCATGAAAAAACATGCTTTTGCTTTTTGACAAGCTAGTTAAAGCAATATGTCATCTGCTGTGTTAGATAACATAATTCATTCTAAGCATAACTTAATACTTGGTATAGATACTCTTTGACATGCATGTGTAGCGAAATATGGTCTTTCATTCATTTTTTTTTATTAACAATTGTTAGTTGTTAGTATTTTGTTAGTAAGGAGAGTTGAACCCATAACATCTCCCACCCTCCCTTCCAAACCCTTCAAACCAACCTTATAACTCCCAAATGTTAGTGAGGGAGTTGAACCATCAACCTCTCCCACCCTCCCTTCCAACTTTACAACTAAGCCACCTTATAACTCCTGGGTCTCATTCATTATTTTTCATTTTTGTTGCAAAGAAGCATTGACTCAATCCAATTTTCGTTGTATTATTAACCTTCCATTGAGCCCTTATCAGCTTTGCAACCAAAGGTAATATAATTTTCTTTTTGCTTTTATTGTCCACAGGAACATTTAGGAAAAGATGATCTTTCATTCGTCTTTGCAGTCAAGGTAATTTTTGTATTGATATCATATATCAACTTTAGTTTGTTATCTTGAATGGTTAATGATTGTTCTATTGAATTCTTATTTTACTTGTACTCTGGCTGACTTGTGCTAGATTAGATTATGCAAGATTCTGTATATGTGTACAGTTTCTGCATATTATTATTTCTAATTTATTTTTGAAAATTGTTGAGTGAGCCACAGGGGGGGAGGGTGTAAAATGTCTTACAGTATATATTTTCCCTTAGATACTCAGTATTTCCTTCTTGAGATAAAACTTCAGATGTGTCTATCAATTAACTCAACTCCGACAGTTCAGAACATTTGTTGTTAAAGTGATTCCTAATGTTATAGCTGAAGCTGCAAGTGAGACAGTAGAACCAAAAATAAATTTTAATTTGTAGCATGGTCCCTTATGAACAAACAAATAGAGCTTGAAGCATGGATTATGCATAAACTTACTGCATACCTTGTGCTACAATATAATTATGAGCATAGGGACATTCAATTTGTGTCTGTGTATGTTTGGATCAATTTATTTAGTTGCTTCTCATTTATTTCTGACTGTAATGATGGCTGAAAATACATTCTCTGTACCTTGATGTCTTGATCAGGCAGCAGACAATACAACACTTTATGGAGTTTGTTTACATGTCCCTGAAATTGTACAAAGGCCCCCTGGTATCATGGGCATATCATCTTCTTTTTCTAATCCCTCCATGGGATGCAGCCGTTTTCTGGTTTCTGCACCTCGCTGCTATTGTCTTCTGACTAGAGTTCCCTTCTTTGAGTTACACTTTGAGATGTTAAACAGGTTAGCATTATTGTGGCTTATTGGTATTTAGTAACTTACTTTTCTGGGCAAATGTCCTTTGATTTTTCCTAGACCCTGTAGAATTTATTATGCCTTACTTGGATGCAGTCTCATTGCACAGGAGCGCCTGAATCGGATAACAGAGTTTATAAATGAGATGAGTCTCAGTGCCAGCGTTCCATCATCTCCCAAACTAGATGATCAAAGGAGGTCAAAGGAGGAAAAATCCCCAGAGAACGAGACATTTAGTGAATGGATGGATTCTGCAATTCCTCTTGATGGTGCAGCAGCTATTGCTGCTGCAGCTGCTGGGATTATATCAGATGATGAAAGCCAACAACATTTATCACCTAAAATACAGGATAATCGCTGTCAATCTCCTGTAAGTGGGAGTGCCAGTGATGATGCTTCAGATTCTTCTCAGGTCAAGGATACAGATAAGGAGGACAAGAAGAATCCCCAAGTTCTAGATAACTGTGAGTTTAAGGCACCAGCAACTCTTTGTTCTATAAAAAGAATGCATGAAAATTGCAAAAATGACCAAGCTTCTCCGAAAGCCGGAACACCTTTGTCTGCTCGAAATCGTGTCTTGGAGCGTCTTGGAAGTTTTGAATCACTTTTCAGGTAATAACTTTATAATTATAATATTTGTTTCAGTTTTACTTTTTGGGTAGACTATCATTTTTCCCTTGTATTTACAGTGCTACATTTCTAGAAATTATGTTGCATAACTTTTCAGATTTGATATAGTTCATCCATCTGTATAATTTGCTTGTGTTTTTTGTGTGTCTATTTTTGACATTTATTGTTTACCTCCAATTCAATTTCAATCCATATTGTTTTCATTGGCAGTCCAGTTAGAAGCAGGCAATCAGAAGATGAGGACGATTTTTTCTCAAACACCGAAAGAGATTATGGGGATGAATTGTTAATTGAATGGGCTACGGTCAGTGTAAAAGGGTTTTCCATTTGTTTTCATCGATTAAACTGAAGTGATGTTTGATTGGCATTTTACATACTTTTTGTGAATGCATTTGACAGGAGAATAAGAATGATTTGCTACAGATAGTGTGTAGATACCATGCTCAACCTATTCCACCTCGAGGAAGTGATTTTGTCTTCCACCCTCTCGAACATCTACAAGCTATTCAGTACATACGACATTCAGTTGCTGCTCTTGGCTTCGGAGATGATTCTTCAAACTGTTCTGAAGCAGCTCTGGTAATTCTTGAATGATTTTTAACACAATACTGATCCAAAACTATGTATTCTCCTTACACATATACTTGGTAAAAGGACAATACGAAGCTGGCAGCGGCTGAGGAAGCCCTATCATTATCAGTATGGACAATGGCGACTACATGTCGAGTTCTGTCCCTTGATAGTGTAAGCACATATTCCACTTGACATACAACAATGTTAATGTCTGTCTAACTCAGAGGTCCTATATAGAAACTATTCTAAGAATCCATTTCTTGTATTGTATGAATAAAGTATTTTTTTACTGATCTGTCTAATTTGTTTCTTTTACTGATTTGTATGCAGACATATATTTTTAGTTTGATTGTTGTCCTTGCTCATGTTTCCTGTTCCAGTTGCTGCATTTTGCAGTTTAATTATTCTAGTTCTTAATCTAGATAACATTATTTATCAAGTTATTACAGTTTAGGGATGTACTTTGGTTCAACCAAATCCAACCCCGAAACTATTTTATATCCTCTAACCAAAATCATTCCAAATATTTCTTGAGAAAAGATTAAAAAAAACAAGGTAAGAAGAATATATCAAATGTAGCTCCCCGAACATCTTCATTTTCCTATGTTTTTATTCACATAAATAAGAAGACTCCTTGTGAGTATATAATGTCACTAGCATAAACAATTTAGCTTCTCAAAGAAGATGATTTACTACGCCTTCTTTGCATCATGTAGACTTTTTCTCATGTCCACTGCCTCTCCACTACCTATTGAAGATTTGACCCATTCCATTTACTAAATTAGATGCTAATATCTGCTAGTTTCTTCAATGACTAAATGAAATTAGTTTTATTCACAATGTTACTGGCAGGTGTTGACATTGATTACAGGAGTGTTGTTGGAAAAACAGGTGGTAATAGTGTGCCCAAATCTGGTAAGTCTATAAAACCAACATGCCAATTGATGGTCTTTGACTTTCTTTAATGTGTTGTATGGTTAGAACCTAGTTGCTGCTGTTGATTCATTTGGACTGATTTAGAGTGGAATTGTAACCTGTCTTTGATTTTGACAACTTTTGACACAATGCAGGGTGTTCTATCTGCCACAGTGCTTTCTCTTATACCCATGATTCGTCCTTTTCAGTGGCAGAGTTTATTGCTCCCAGTAAGTCAAAGGATTCAACAAACCCTGGTTTCAGATTTCCATGTGAGATTGTCACATAGATCTAACAATATACTAGTCTTGCTTTTCAGGTTTTACCTGGGACAATGATGGATTTTCTTGATGCCCCAGTTCCATATATTGTGAGTGTCATTTTCTTTGATGTTTATAAATTATGTTGTTTCGTATTATATATGTTTTGTTGGCTACTAATTTAGCATTCACTGTTACTTAGCATTATAGAAGAAGAAATTAGTTTATGCATAAGTTAAAATTAGATTTTAGGATAAACTAAATGATTTTCATCGATGCTGTCGGAGTTACCTTTCAAATCAGTGACCCACCAATTAGATTGTCTCAGCCAGGCGACCACCATGCCACTGAGATCACCTTAATCAGAGCTCTCACGCACCACTCCAATCTCATGTCTGCAACAACTTTTCAGCTGCGCCTGGTGGCTGTTTGTCAGTACCTCTCCGGCAGCAACCATCTGTGTTGGAATCACAATCTCCTCCTTGTTCGGGATCTGTGCTTGTTGGAGAACTTTGTTTTTTTTTAGGGTTTTTCTCCCCCTCTTCATTTGTGGCCTCTTCTACCTCTGTTGTTAAGAGTCAGAGGTATGTTGATCATTTTACCAAGGTGTAACTACTATATTGATACCAATGAAGCTTCCTGTTGGTTGAAAATTGATGCTCATGTTCTGAAGTCCACTATTAATTCATCTTTAAAACAAAATAATTGTTTTGTACCTACTAAACATGTTCAGAAGCATGGGAACAAGCATTATTATATACCGATGATACTCGACGTCGTTATGATATTTGTCACAATCTTCTTCTTGTTGTTGCTCTCCGACATCAAGGCTCAATGACTGAATATCTGGGTAAAATCCATTCTCGTCTTCATGACTTTAATGAGTTATTACCACGAGCCTCCACTCCTTCTCAAGAATTACAGCAACCACCAAAGTTCTTCATGTTATTAGATTTACATGGACTTTCTTATGACTATTTCCATTTTCATGATCAAATTTTGGGATCCCCTATTCTTCTCAATTTCATTTCTACTTGTTCAACCATTTTGTGTGTGCCAAGTAAACCGATTGATGATATACTTGCTTTCATTGGTATCTCAATGTGGTGAGTGCAATCGTCCTTGCAAGTTGCGCAAAAGGCGTCACAAGTGTGAATATTTCCTTATACATTTTTAACTATATAATTAGGAGATTTAATTACATTTCATAATTAAGAGGATAATTGATTGGCTATAATAGTGTATTTTATAATTATTGTACAAGATCATTGATCATGAATTGTAGGAATAAATTATATCCATCATAAATTAAGATTTTCAGTTATTCTGTATGTGAATTCTATTCTATTTAAGAGCAATTTCTCCTCTGAATAATATCAGAAGCGGTTTTTATGAGAATTTAATTATTTTTATAAGCATTTGAATTTTAAAGAATTGTCTCATCTCAATTGTTCATCAAAGTATCCATTGTTCCTGCAGGTTGGCATACAACATAAACCTGATGACTTGAATGCGAGAACTACTAATCGTGTTCTTGTTGATTTACAGAAGGACAAGGTTTGTAATGACATTTTAAGGATACTCACACGATATTCCACAAGAAATGTTGGAGTCTGTTGGAAACTTGTTACACTTAATTTACGTTGTCTTGTTTCTTGGCTATTTCCAGATTTTGGGCTTGTATATATGTGTGTTAGAGACAGACATTTGGTTATTTATGCTGTTCCATGCAGGATTTTTCTCATGTTTCTCTTCCATTTAATATTTCTTTTGTAGGTGACAATGTGTTCATTACCAAGACTTCCACAGCATAGAGATCTTTACTCTCAGTTGAGTTCAATTCATGCTACACTTTCAAATCAAAGATCAATTGCTAGAAAGCATCCTGTACATAGGTGCAACGAAGTCCAGGTTTTCTTAGTTCCCATACTAAAAGTTCTCTTTCACACACGCTATTTTGGAAAAATAGATATTAGTATTTTTTTTTTATGTATAAATAGTTCATGCTTCACAAACCAGCAACTTTTCAGGTTCTAGCTTCTGACACTCTAACCATTAGTAGCAACTGCTAATCTTGACTTGTTTACAGGCCGAAGCGGCAACTCAGTTTTTGAATATACTGTGGCACTATTTGGAGTCTCTTTGTGCAAATCTGAAATCCCACACGATAACTAATGTACAATCTAATAAAGATAGGGTAAGATAACTAAGTTAATGTGATAAATATTTCTGGAAATTCTTAAAGTACTAAGAATAAGTTATCTGCCCTAGCTCACCCTGGATTAATTTTTCAGGTTTCTTTACTTCTTAAAGATAGCTTCATTGATTCCTTTCCTGCTAGGGATCAACCATTCATTAAGGTAACAGCCTCCTATTCACTTCAAAAAAAGAAACATAGGCATTGAAAATTTGATTGGTGCTGATTCGGTAAAAAATTGAGTGCCTTAAACCGGAGAACAAATATAGAGAGTAAATAATCTGATTCAAAGTCAATAGTACTTCAAGCCAGAAAATCTAAATGCCCCAGCCTTAGGTATGACTTTCTATTTATAAATGAAGTGGTTACAAATCAATTATCTTCCAACTAAGATAATATTTAAGTTACAAAATACAAATATAATAATAAAATATAAACCTTTTTGTCTTTTGCTAATATATCTCCTAGATAAGCTTTGTTAATTAAATCAAAACTTCTTATAAGACTTAGGCCAAATTCCTGGACTTATAGACTTTGGATCGGTCTTTGACGTTTTATCCATATTCGAGTATCGGGTCGGATCCGAACGACCAGGACGATATAGGTGTCATCCTAGTTTAGAACAAAATTTGATCGTTTTATGCATTACATTTGGCTTAAGCTACTGAAAAAGTTGGAATTAACATCATTGAGGGTAGGGTGGAACATTAAATATTAGTTCATGAATAGGCATGCTGGGTTTTGGTTTTATTTATTTTCTGAAGCAGCTGAAGCAACACAGGTCCTAGTGTGACTGTTGTTTGAATAAACTTTCCAGGAGAGAAAAAGTAGGAAGGTAAAATTAATTCAACTTCTCTCATTAGTTGAAATCAACTTGTGTCTTAACTTGTTTTAACTTGTTCAATGACTGAAGGACATGATTTAATTTTAGATAATGAAAGAATCTCAATTCATTTTACCCTCATATGTTCTTCTCTTGATTGATTTTGAATCCTTGGCTATGCAGCTTTTTGTAGATACACAGCTATTCACTGTTTTATCAGACTCTCGTTTGACAAGCTTTGAAAGTGGAGAGTCATAGTCCCGTGCCACATTGGTTTTAGATCAAATTGTGCTATAGATCTGTTATACATGTTTGATGGCACTGTTGAAGATATAACTCTTGATTTCATAGGAGGAACACCTCCGTTTCAAACCAAATGAAACTTTGCTAATCCGAGAATGACAGAAAGTTGATATCTGGGTCAAAAAGTTGTATAATGTTCATAGTAAATGTCATGTACTAAATCATTGTGCTAACCCATATGAAAGAATCACTGTCCCTATTTTTTGTTGAGGGGTGTGTTCTTGGGTTCAGCAGTTCATGTTTTGTAATTCAGTAATTGTGAGTACAGACTATGTCCACTCTCCCTGTAGCATACATGTCATAATCTTTTTACTGAGCAAACCATAGTTTTGGTTCCTAAAAGTGTAATGTATTGTCATATTAAAATCAAGAAAATTCTAAGTTAATGAATTTTTTTATTATTTGGTCCAAACCTTTGAACATAACTAGCTGGTATCATTTTGTTATTTAAACATATGATGATATTATCATTGAAGTTACATTTATTCAAATTTTGAACTGATATAATTGATGAAATACATATTCAAAGACCTATTTAGTAGTTTTTTAGTTTCAAGCACAAGTTTGATAGCATTATACACTTATGGTTGTTGGTTTACTTTTAATTGATTATAATTTTTTTCTATGCTTTCTTGTGCTACCATATGCTTTCTTTGACAAAATTATAATCAATATCATCCTTTCTTATTTATGTAAACAAAGAACTTTCTGCACCCCATATTTACTAAATGCACCTCCATACTACTAAAAAGACTAAAATACCTTCGCTGTTGTAAAAGAAGAGAATTGCAGAAAAAATAAATAAAAAACTATTTTCAAAGTATATTTCATATGCTCTAGGAAGCTTTCTGGAAAGTCCAGTATAGAAATCTCATTCCAAAAGATATTATATACTTTATGAAAAATGTGTTCCAAAAATACTATTCCAAGAGCATTATGTATTCCAAAAATTAAGTTCTAAAAACACTGTTTTGAAGATCTTATTTCAAAAATTTCATTGTGAAAATTCCAGAAATCATATTTCAAAAATTATAGAAAATTTGTTCCAATAGATTTCCAAAACCAATATTGATAAAACGGTGATTTTGAAAACTGGGAGAGCATAAAGAAATTGTGGGCTTCTGGGAGAAAGAAAAGCCTAAACAGAGCTGATCGTGATTATTTAAGTTGTTGGAGGAGAAAAATAGAGAAGAGTTGTCAATTTTAATGTTTGGAAGTTTGGTAAGAGGTGGTTCTTGGTGCTGGGAGGTGAATGGATGTGGGAAATTTGTGGCAGATGTGATGATTGGGTTTCGTTTGTTTCTTTCGATGTGGTCGAATTAAGAAGTAATATCATTAAGAAGATTAAAAAGGTATGGCACATTTTAAACTTAATCTAAGTTTTCTATATAGTCAAAAGATTTATTGGATAATTCTCAGATAAACTTTATTTTATATTAATTTTTTACTGTTTCTTTTTTCATATTATTCCATTACTGACAATCAACAAATTAAAAAAAAAAAAAAAAAAAAACTCTCCATAAGTTCTTTTAATCGAAAGTAGTGGAAGTTTTTCGTTAGGAATAGTCCAAGTGTGAGTCAAAGTCCCACATTAGATAGAAAAGACAAAGTTAAACACTATATAAGAATAAAGACCCATAATAATATTATCTTAAAATTTTGAGATTAAAGTGGTGTCTAAGATCTTATATACATAAAACTAATATCATATAATCATATAGAACCACAATCTCAGTAATTATAACCATAATTCATAATATATGAAAGAATATATATATATAGCCTATCAAACTTACATAAAATATTAATTATCTTGTTAATACGAGAAATCAACTAACTATTTTTTTCATATTATATTTCCTTAACTTTACGAATAATTAAGTACAGAAAGATCAATTCCTCTGATACACATCCAATTCAAGTCACACTTTTCTATATATTCCAAGCCATAAATTCTAACGGCCAAAAAACTGTAAATTGCTCAGGACATTTCAATGTACGAGGTGAATTTCTTGTTTTTTTCTTTATTTTGTCGCATTCTTCTTTTTCTTGGTTTGTGTACTCTGCTTTGGTATGCGTAGAGATTACTGCAAAGGTTTTTTTCTTTTTTTGGTAAAAAGTTTTAAACGAAAAAAAGTATGGTCTTCACAAAAATTATGAAAAACAAATGTAAAGTTTTCTTACACGTTTGAAAGGGCATCAGAAGTTCGTTAACGACGTTATTTTGGTCCTTAATTTTTAATAAATTTTAGAATTATTTTGTTTTGAAACTTTAAATTAATTTAGTTTTTCATCTTTTAAAATACATAAATTTAGTCTTTTTAATTAAATTTTGTTAAATTTATTTGATGTTTTGTACACATTTCAAGATTATAGTTGAGTTGTTTATACTGTTTGACACATTTTTATTTTGATGTTAAGTTAAATAATATTATGAAACGCGCTTGAAATATCAAATAAGCTTAACAAAATTTGATTAAAAGAACTAAATTCACGTTTATTTCAAAAGATGAAATATTAAATTGGTCCAAAATTTTAAAATAAATTAATTTAAAAATTCACTGAAAGTTAAGAGACATAAAACATAATTAACCCAAACTACTCCTACCACGTTACAATGTGAAGTACACCAAAGATATGTTTTTCTTGAAAGATGTTTATGGTTTTTTCCTTTTTCTTTTTCATACAAAATTGAGTATCAAATAAAAATGTCAGGTATTTAGGCCTTCAAAACACTAATTGAAAATATTTAAATGAATTATTTGATAAGCACAAAGGTCCTACCAGGTTTGATCAACCCACGCCAGCTCAGGGACCAATAATTAGATCAATAATTAAATCCACAGTTTAATCGTACATTATTTTGTGGAGAAAAAAAAATAAAGTTCCACTTTATTTATCCAAGTCAATATATTACAGAATCAGAGACACTATATAATTACTGAAAAAAAAAAGTGTGCTGTGACTTTTGCCATCACTATTAGAAGGGGAAAATAGAGAAATTGAGAAAATAAATGTGAAAAAATTGTTTCTATTTATTTAGAAGGACTAAAATGGGTAAAAATAAATATAAATATTTTTAAAAAGTTGCAATAATAAAAATAAATTTAGCTAAAAAGTTAAATCATTTACCATATTATGTATAACATGATTATTTGGGATGTTGCAAGGAAAATTATGTAATGTTTATAAAATGTAATAAACATGTCGTCCAAATAACTTTCTTGTCTTTCTTTTTCAAATGAATAGCAAAAATGGACATTTTAACCCTATCTCACTTCTCTCTGCTTCTTCTTTCTATTTGATTGGAGGAATATTGTCATTTGATTAGCATTGTCATTTTCTAAATAACTTTATTTGAGACAGATACCTAAAATAAAATCACTCAGCAGAATAGAAAGTTAAAGCATCTGATCCACTTCATAATTATCCAAGCAAACAACTGACAAAAAAAATATCAGCATGTGGAAGTACATATTTATTTGATATACTTTTTTATGGTTAACACGTTAATGTCTTGCGAAAGTTAGCTCTTGGGAACAACCAAAATAATAATAACAATAATAATAATATTTACAATAGTTAGCATTAAACTGTAATTAGTCAAAGTTGCCTTTTGTGCAGAAACATAAACTTTTATTCCAATAAAGATGTTTCAAACTTTGCTGAAATTCTTAAAAGGATTTTTGGATGCTATCGTTTAGGTTTAACATGACATGCCAGCTTCAACAGATCTAACCTAAATGTCAGTGCATAAAAGATAGATTATTGGTGAAAGATTAAACATTGACTACTTTTCAAAATGAAGTATATTACTTGAAACCAGGTAATATGGCAGATTCATTGAAAATAGCTTTTGATTTGAACTTCGTAACACCGCACAATAACAACAGAAAAAGTAAATCAGAGATGATTCTTAGGTAAAATAGGATAATACCATAGCCATAACTCAAAAAGGATGATCAATTGTTCACTGTAAAGCCCTTCTCACCACAAATTTGACCAACATGATCTTTCTCACAAGCTATAACCACTCCAGATTTATTTCAAATTTAAACGACAACCACAACAAGAAGGAAATGCAACCCAACACATCCATTTCTCACAAAAACTAGCCCTGCTGGCATATATCACCTCATTCTTGTGTTGAAAGCACGCAACGAAGGCATCCCCCTTCATGCAAAAGATCAAATGCCTTGTTGATCTCAGAGAGAGTCAAAGTATGGGTAACGTATTCATCAACCTTGATTTCCTGCAAAACAAGTACTTGTAACAATCCATGCTTTCCAACAATACTGAATTAAATGAACAAAACACTCTGAAAAACCTTTACCTTCTTCAGGTACTTTTCTACGAGCCAAGGCACCTGCGACCTGCTCTTGAAGCCACCGAAAGCAGTTCCTTTCCAGACACGTCCAGTCACCAACTGGAAAGGTCGGGTTGATATTTCTTGACCTGATGCTGCAACACCCACGATAACTGATGTCCCCCAGCCCTGGGAATTTTCGAAGATTATTTCATGAGTACAACCATCATAGTGTAATGTATGAAAATGGAGTCAATGGGGCAGAAGCAGCATTCACCTTGTGGCAGCATTCCAAAGCAGATCTCATCACAGAAACATTTCCAATACACTCAAAGCTGTAATCAACTCCACCATCTGTACGATCAACTATGACCTGCTGAATCGGTTTATCATGTTCATTTGGATTTATAAACTCGGTTACTCCAAAGTTCTTCGCTGCAAGGAAAAAAAGCAAAAGAAGACAAATCAATAAAAGAAAAGTAATTATTATTGTGACGAATTTCTTCTGTAGTCCATTAACACTACACTGGCACTATAAACCAAAACTGAGAAAACCACAAACAGAAGATAGCTCATCGTAAGACACTATGCATGTTCTTATATTATATAGAGGTAACAGCACTTTGGGCACAAGAAAAAAGATGGAGCCAGAAATGAAATAAATACAAATATATACCAAAAGAAAATACATATTAAGATCCCATTGAAACAGTATCATTATTCCGCCAGTATAACTCTTTAAAAGGATGATAATCAATGCCTAGAGAAACATTAGTTATACAACATTAAAAAGTGAGAAACATGGCAAAGAATCAGTTCACAGTATTAAAGACATCCTGGTTGGTTTAGAATAATCCAGTTCATTTTGTACCTGTATCAAACTTCTTGCTGTCAATATCTATGCCAATAATCCGGGATGCACCAGCAGTTTTTGCACCCTCTGCAACCTGTCAAGTACAAACTACAAATCACGATGGCAAACCCAAAAGGTCAAAAACATAATCGCCTGCAATTGTAACTTCACAAACTTACAGCAAGCCCAACAGTCCCAAGGCCAAATATAGCAACAATTGACCCTGGTTCAACCTTTGCAGTGTTCCAGACAGCTCCAAGGCCTAAAAAGTGGGAAAAGATAAATTTCACAATTCCATAATAATAAGTGAACTTGGTGTGGAAGCACAGAAGCCCGCACATTTCATAGCATAAAGAAAGAAAGAACGAAGGGAAAAAAAGGGATCTGTAAAGAAACATTTTCATTTTTCACAAATCATGTTAATTGTTAAACTGTCAAAATAAGAGCGGGAACTTGTAACTCTGATCAGAAACAGAGTCTAATATGACATACATTGGTATGGCAAAGACAAAAAAAAATACATCTCCATAGGCAAATGTAAGTATGTAACATCATTGTCCAACTCCAAAACATTTCATGAATCATAAGACCCATACCATACAACTTAAAAATCTCAGTATAGTTTTTGTAAAGAAGAATATTTACCAGTTGAAACACCACATCCGAGAAGACAAACTTTGTCCAGAGGAGCTAAGGGGTTAATCTTAGCTACACTAACATCATGGACAACAGTGTACTGACTAAAAGTGGAGGTTCCCATGAAATGATAAATGGTCTTTCCATTAATCGAGAACCGACTCTTGCCATCACTGAGCATGACCCCAACTCCAGTGGCAGAGCGAACCTTGCCGCAAAGGTTGGTCTTCCCTGATTTGCAAGTCTTACACTCCCCACACTCAGCCTGGTAACAGGGAATGACATGATCCCCAGGCTTAACATGAGTAACACCTTCTCCAACACTCTCCACAATCCTGCAACAAAAAGTAAAAAACCCCTAAAACCCCCTATCCATGCCAATAAATGCATATGCTCACATCATATAGCACATGCAGCAATTGCATCTTAAAAAATGTACTTTCTAACATTCAAATACATATTAACATTCATATACTCTACATGCATACATACCCAGCAGCTTCATGGCCGAGAATACAGGGGAAAAGACCTTCCGGATCCTGCAACATTAACAATTTGCTCACTATGCAAATCCAAACAAGGGAAACACAAATTAATGGATTCCAAAACACTTAACAAGAAGAAAGTAACGACCTTGCCACTCCAAGTGTAGGCATCGGTGTGACAGAGAGCGGTGTAGAGGATTTGAACTCGAACCTCGCCGGGCTGAGGCGGAGCCACCTGAACATCTTCAATAGTCAAGGGCTTGTTGGGTTCCCAGGCCACCGCAGCTACATCAAAACGACGTCACATGATGTTTGGATTTTGGATTACCAGAGTTTGTTTAATGTTAATTAGATCTGAAAGGAGAAAAAGAAGAAGGAAGAAGAGAATTGGTACCTTTGCAGGTGATGACTTGACCTTGAGTCGCCATTGAAAGAAATGAGATGAGACTCACACACACCAATACCTGTTTATCTCCCCACTCTGCCTTCTACTTATTTATATTTGAGCAAGACATTACTGAAATTCAGGTTAATTAAAGTTCTAAAATTCACCTCTTAATATGCTATTATTACATTAAAAAAATAATATTAATATCTCTTTTTTCATTCCTTGAACGTGACTTCTGAGAATAAGGATTGGCTCTTTCAAGAGGTCGCTTTTGGAATATATACAAATAAAAATATATAATCAATAGAACTATAAGGATTATTGGACTCCTATATTAAAGTAAACATTATCTTTCTACGATGGACATTTTTTATTTTATATTTTAAAAAGTATTTATACTTTACTTTATTTTTTAAGATTTAAAACAACATTAGTTATTTTCACTTGTATAATTTATTCTCATTTTAAAAAATAATAAAATAACAAATCTTATAACATCTTAATAAAATACTTATAATATTTCTATTTCATTATTTTATTTCTTCTTTAAAATAAATATATCTAACTGGCTGAAAAGAAAATAGATCTTAACGTGACTTAAGAAAAACCCTTTTTTTTTTCAGCATTTTACAGTTTCTTCCTTGGGTAAAAGACTAACTTTTAGGTCAGAAATGCACAATTTGAACATATATTTTAAACTTTAGAAGAATTATATTGTTTGTTTCAATTACTCTATACATATATCAATAGCAGTAAAATAACAAACTCTCTAACTTTAGTGAAATATCTATTATCAGCCCTTTTTCAAATTTTGAACATATCAAAAGCACGAGAAATTTCTTTCATGTGAGAGAGAATTTACCATCAAATAAAACAACAGGCTTAGATTAAAATAATTTTAAAAATTAATTTTTTACAATATTATATCTCTAAATATTAATAAAAGAGAATATAAAATATTTAATTTTAAAATATCTCTTTTAACAAAATAATTCCTCAAACATAAAAATAAAATAACTAAATTTGAATTGTATCTCTCTGGTGGTACTAATTGCAAATTAGTAATTTGTAAATATATCTAAAATATTTGTAAATTTATCTATAATATAATTTTTTGAAAGTGTAATTTTAGTTCGGGAAAAAACTTAATTACACATTTATTTCTATCTTTCCATCAATATTATTAACCATGCTAGATAATTATTTAAATTTAATATTAATTACAACATTTAATAATAAGCTGTAATATAAGAAAGAGTATTAACTCTTAAATTTAAGACTTAAATTTTGTAAAGAAATATATTAAAACATGAGCATAATGATAATCTTAATATGCATAATTTCCTGAGTTCTGAGAATAAAATAATATATTTAATTATAAAGTTAAAAAAATTTTACCTGTAAAAAATATAAACAGAATAATAATATGTTAACTCACAAAAATTTACCCACTTTTTACTAGTGAAAAAAAAAGAATGTGGGTGTGAAAACAAAGCGTCGAAACCCGGAAGATATAAAAGGCGGGAGCAAGCTTAGCTTCCTTCTTCTTCGATAGAGTGGTGGTGCCGTTGGTTTAGGGTTGTAGCACTTTCAGTACACTCAATTCTCCACCCCATCTATTTCAAGACGTCGGAATCCATTCAAACATACTCTGCAATCTTCTTCCATTATTTTTTCAACTGTAAGTTCTCTCTCATTCTTCAAGCACTTCAATCTCTGGTTTCTACCGTTAAACAATGATTGTATATTTTCTTCTTCTTTTTTAATTCTCTTTTTCAAATCATTGTTAATGATGACATTTTTATCAAGTGCTTTGACTTTCTTTGTTGAATTTGAATGTTGTGTTTTCTGAGAGGATTTGAGGTTGCATGCGGTTGAATGTTCAGTGAATGGTAGTTCCCGACTCTGCTTGGATACTTCGTATCGTGAATAGGTATTTGTAAAGTGGTCAATTTTGGTTGCAACGTCAATTAGGTCACCATGCTGTATCAGGAATTTTGATGAAACTAAGATCACCACTGTGGTCTGGCTACATACTAAAAGCTTGATGGTGAAAAATTGTGGATAAATGTGTTGCTCTGTAGTCCTAAACACCTTAAAGTCATTATGTTTGGACTACGTTTTAGAACTTTGGTGAATGAGTATTTGTTTGTCGATTTTATGGTTTCGCATTTGGATCTGGGGATGACGTGCATGAAAAGGACGCACTGAACACTTTAAATCTGTATCCATTCGATGTTTTTGTTTTTGTAGATGCTTTCATCAACTTTTTGTTGTACTGATTAGATTGTTGATAGTGTATTTGGTGTGTTTTGTGAGCAGGATATATTTGCATTCAAGGCTGAAGTGAAAGGGTCTTATGGCTGATTTAGAAAATTTGCTCTTGGAGGCAGCGGGTAGAACCCGACACTCTCGTCCAACTTCAAGGAGAGGACATGGTGATGGTGAGAATGTCTCAAGTTCTGATGATGAACATGAATATCCAGGCTCAAATCACCCTGGCTCACAAGTTCCCCTAAAGAAGAGATTTGATCCAAAGGAAAGAGATGATGGCAAGGGAAGTAAGGAAGAAGGGGATGACCAATCTGATCACAAGGGTGATAGCAGCGATGAAGATGATTTTGGTGATGATCTTTATAAGAATGAAGATGACCGGCGTAAGCTTTCTGAGATGACTGAACTTCAGAGAGAGATGATATTATCAGATAGGGCAACCAAGAAGTATGATAAAGACTTATTGGGGAAGATATCATCAAAGAGGGAGAAGGGAAAGACAACTATACCTGGGACAAATACTTCACCTCCTCCACCATCTCGTGTGCGGTCATCAGTCAGATCAGTTGACCGGTCAATTGCCAAGAATGGTGCTTTAAGTGAATTGCGTGCGAAAAGATTAAAGCAGCAAGATTCAGAAGCAAACCGCAGAATAAGTGAGGCATCTAAAAGTCCAGGACCTGGACATGTTTCTCCAAAGCACAAACCTTTCTCTTCAACAAGTCTCACAAGCTCAAGTGACAGTGAAAGTGAAAATAGGTCCCAGAGTGATGATGGAGGGTTGAGTGATGATGACATTAACATTGACAGTGATGATGACAGGATAATTTTAGGACCTGAAGGGCTTACATTTGAGGATATAAAAGAAATTACTGTTAGCAGATCGAAACTGACAAAATGGTTTATGGAGCCCTTTTTTGAGGAGTTAATTGCTGGTTGTTTTGTAAGAGTTGGTATTGGTAGATCAAAGTCAGGACCTATCTACAGGCTCTGCGTGGTAAAAAATGTTGATGCCACAGATTGTGCTCGGCAGTATAAATTAGAAAATAAAATGACACACAAGTACTTAAATCTTGTATGGGGAAATGAAACTTCTGCTGCAAGGTGGCAAATGACTATGGTTAGCGACTCTCTTCCACTTGAGGAGGAGTTCATCCAGTGGGTTAAGGAAGTGGAACGAAGAAGCGGTCGGATGCCAACAAAGCAAGAAGTGGAAATTAAAAAACAAGCTATACAAAATATCAACTCGTTTGTTTACTCAGCTGCTACGGTGAAGCAGATGTTACAAGAGAAAAAATCTGCCAAAATAAGACCACTGAATATTGCAGCTGAGAAGGGTAAGTTAAGAATGCAATTAGAAATAGCAGAGAGTAAGCAAAATAATACTGAAGTGAGTAGGATCATGACAAGGTTGCAAGAATTGGAGGAAGCTCGGCAGTCTAAGGAGAAGGATGCCAGAGCTCTGAGGCTTTCTGAGATGAATAAAAAGAACAGGTTTGAGAACTTCAAAAATGCTTCTGAATTGAAGCCAATAAATAAAGATTTGAAAGCAGGGGAGGCAGGCTATGATCCATTTTCAAGGAGATGGACTAGATCAAGAAATTACTATGCCGCAAAGCCGGCTGAAGACGCTGCAGCTGAAAATAATAGTGCCATTGATATGGTGGGTGATGAAGGCAGCTCTCAGACGAGAACAGCTGTGACAGGGGTGGCTGGCATGGCTGCTACTGCTGCAGCAATAAAAGCTGCTGCCGGTGCTGGGAAGTTAGTAGATACAAGTGCTCCGGTGGATCAAGGAACAGTGACAAATGTGCTGCACGATTTTGAGCTGCCAATATCATTATCCATACTCCACAACTTTGGTGGAGCCCAAGGAGTTCAGGCAGGGTTTATGGCAAAAAAACAGAGAATAGAAGCAACTGTTGGACTTCAAGTTCCAGAAAAAGATGGTAGGAAGCATGCGAAGACATTAACAGTTAGTGATTACAAGAAAAGAATAGGGCTCTTTTGATTTCTGTCTAAATAGCCACTTTCATCAGGTACACACTTTTATACGATGAAGTTGGATTCTAATAGTACTGTTTTGCCTATTAATAACTGTATATCTCAACTTTTCAGGTGATCATGGAGATCTCATTTTCTTTTTTCTTCCCCAAAATTAAAGAAAATTGTTAGATCCAAGTTTTACCTTGTTCGTATCATTCAACGTTGGTTGTTACTGGATGCTGGGAACAGAGCTGAATAGATGCACAGATAGTCAGGTTTCGGGACAAAGAATTATTAAAAATATGTTGTTGTTTCAGTCTTCTTTACTTGTTTTAATACACTTCATTTGCGTTGTCTCGAGGATTATATCAAAGGTACTCAATGGCTTTAGTGTTTATTTGTTTTTTCACAAAAAAGATTATTATCATCTGAATATGTGTGGCCCTTTCCTAGGTTGTGAATGTGATCATTGTAGGTAACATTAGAGTTTAGAACATGTGGATTAATATTTCGAGATATTGTAATTTTTAGTTCAAATCGTATGCAATTCACTTAAGCGCACTGCATAATCGCACAGAAAATCAAATAGAAGAGTTTGTCATTATGCATGACTGTTGATAAAATTGATTTTGATGTAATATGATTCGAAATACAATATCTTATAAACCTAAAATTTTAGGTTACCTGTAGTTATTTATGCTTCTTATCAATTTTAAATATAAAATCAATTTTACAATGTTGAACCGAAAATGTAATTTGTTTTTTGTAGAATCATCTTAATTGGTATTTCAAAGTGATGTGAAGAATCCAATATCGAATCAGATTGCAAGTCAAAAATCCATCTCGAATTACGTCTTGTTTCTTGTTTTACAAATGCTCAAGTTTTTTTTTTCTCATTAATACACGTTAAAATTTAAATTGTGTTGAATAATTGATAGTGAATTATATGAAACTTTATGACCTAGTTTCTCTTATTGTCACCTCCAGTCAGTCATTGCTGCACATCATGTCATAATTTGAGGCTTTTGCTTCTTGCACTCCTAATATTACTAAATGCGCCCCCATTATAATAAAAAAAACATTATCGTCGTCACTGCAAAGGAAAAATAAGAGAGAAAACACATTGTGTAAAAAAAGCTCATTCTAGAAAGTTCTCATAATGTATTTCATGTGTTTTGGAAAGTTTATTCTGAAAAGCTCAATAACCAATTCTGGAAAGTATTATATAAATTTCAGAATTTTTTTTTCTATAAAGCTTGTTCCAAAATGCTTGTCTTGCAAATCTCTGAAAAAAAATTCCAAAAATTTTGTTCTTAAAATTCTAGAAAGCTTATTTCAAAAAACTTCTATAACAGAAAATCCAAATATTACTTTTATAAACGATAAAATGGTTATTTTGAAAAATGGGGATGATCGAAGAAATTGGGTGGGTATAGAAAGAAAAAGTGTAATTTAAATTAGGGATGTGAGTAACATCAATAGCTAGTTGGACCAAATTGATTTTTCTTTTTTTTTTAAATGGCTCATCACATTTCACCATTTTCTGGACTCAATAACACTCCTTACTTCTTCTTTTTACATTTTCAAAATACTTATCTTCTTTCTCATTTTCACACTTATCTTTCATAAACTAATTTCCATTGGATAATTTGTGTATACAGTACGTAAATTAGTTTCAGTAATGTATTAGAGTATACCTATTTAGGAAAAAATTTCACTTAAATATAGTTTTTGATAAAAGTATTTTAAAAATAGAAATGTGGTGCAAAGAGCAACAATAGGGTTATAAATAGCATGAACCTTTAGAAATTATGTCAACTATAGTTTCTGGGTTAGGACCGGGTCGTCATGCATGGATTGCCCGAGATTGGGCTCAAATTTGTAACTCAAACTGGGGGCTGCTCCCTGTACCCCAATCTTTTCTCCTGTACCATCAAAAGCTTAATTAATTCCTACTTTGTCCTTCACATAAAAAGTAAAGAATAATTTTTCTCTCTCCTATATTTAATACAATAGTCCACTCATGCACCCCAATTTTCAATTTGACCTAGTCTCCTTTTGTGCGATAGCATCCCCTTTTCTCTTCCACATTTTTTTTTTCTTCAGAAAAAGATCATTACAGATGTCGACATCCAGTTCAGGGAGTTAAATTGCGGATGTCAACATCCAGTTCATATGTTTTAAATTTTAATTTAGACCATTACAGATGTCGGCATCTAGTTCAGACAATTGCATTGCGAATGTCGACATCCGGTTCACATTTTTTTGAGTTTTCATTACTGATGTAGCTGGTTTATTGGATTATTAAGGATGTTGACATCCGATTTAGACAATTGCATTTCGGATGTTGACATCTGGTTTTCATTTTTTTTAGTTTTTACGTATATGGCTGGCTTATTGGATTGTTGCGGATGTCAACATCCGATTCAAACAATTGCATTCCGGATGTCGACATCTGATTCAAATTTTTTTGAGTTTTCATTACGGATGTGGCTAGTTTATTGGATCATTACGGATGTCGACATCCGATTCACAATTTTTTGAGTTTTCATGCACTGAAATTGTTCCATTACGGATACTGCACCATTACAGATGTCAACATTTGGTTCACTTGTTGACATTCGTGATTTTCATCAACATCGGATTTCAATACCCAGTGAAATGCGTATTCATTCTCAATGTATCCCAATTCTTTCCGTAAAAATATATACAAGATTATAATAAATAAATGAATATTTATAAAACTAAGAAAATCATATAAGACAAAAAAAATTTACAACGCCAAAATACACAGTAAGTAACTATAAAAAAAAAAACCCAAAAGAAAGTGAACTGGATATCGACATCCAGTTCAAAGATTGACATTTGTGGTTTCCATCAACATCGGATCTTGACATCCGGTTCCTCAGGCTGACATCCGTTTTTTCTTATGTACCCCCAATAAGTGAACTGGAAGTCGACATCCGATTCACTGGTTGACATCTGTTCTTTTCTGTTTTACACTGCGGATGACCACATTCATAAATTATGCAAACCGGATCTTGACATCTATTTTGAGCAATATCAGATGTCGACATCTGGTACATTTTTTATAACCTTTTTTTTTTAACCGGAGGTCCATATTTAGTATTTAATCAAGTTATTTATTTTTTCAACAACTTTCAATGCATCATGAATATAAACAAGTCAAAGAAGGAATAAACATTGAACACCTTATATCAACAAACAACCAAAAATATGTATATGCATTACATAGCATTAAAAAATTTACATGTTGACGCAAAAAAAAAAAAAAATCAGGAAACTCGTACCTGATGAGGATGAAAGCAGAGAGAAGAGACACGAGTGCAAAGGACCACAGAAGATTCAAAGAGGAACCACACAAAAAAACCAGCCACCACAGTAAAACGTTACAGTAGAAAACACCGTTCATGACAAGATGAAAGAAGAGGCAGAGATTATGTTTTGAAACGTGAGAAGTTTGGAGGTGCGGGTTTAAAAAAACAACGGACCAACGTGTAATAACTTTTTTTAATTATCTTACCTACATCGGTTAGTAAGGATATAAATGTAATTTATGAAGGATTTTGGGATACAGGAGAAAGGATTGAGGGTAAAGGGCCTCAAATTTTAGTTGATTAATTTAACTATACGTACAAATCAATATATGAATTCATAATTAGGAAAACAATAAATAGAAAAGAAAGAAAGACATGATTTGAGGACATTATGGATTCAAAATCAAAAGAAGGAATACAATTAGGATCTCGAGTGATAGGTGGTTCGGTAGAATTTGGATATGTTATTTTTTCTTTGTTATATTTTTATTGTACCTTCAAAATAATTACTAGATTTTGAAGTTTTAAAATATACTAAAAGGATTAAATTTCCATATATTATATTTTTAATACTTTGCAGATGGTATGAATATCTAATTAAAAGATATTCAACGTTATTTGAGAGCTAAGGAGTTGGAATAATTACATTTAGAAGTGAAAATTTAATGAGGAAAGGATGGTTTGAATGGGAGGTTCCCGATTTATCCACATTGATGAAATAACTTGAAAATAAAAGTTTAAATAAAGAGAATAAAATATAAGTGAGAGCCTATAAAAAATTACAAAATGCCATCAATGTGATGAAAAAAGGGTGTTTGATAAATTGTATGAAGTTGAGACTCTTCTATCAGCTCACCACATAACCTAAAGAGTTATATCGAAAATGATAATATTGAATAAAGAGAGGGATAATAAGAAATCATGGCACTGACCTAACAACACAAATTTATAAGTTATCTATTTTTCACACAGTATGGGTTGGTGTCAATAATTTTCATCATTGCCCAAACATTTTCCTCAATTTTACCTCATCAAATTCAATAGTCAACAAATGTTATGTGAATATGCATATGGATGACAAGTGTTAGAGACATTCTTCATATATTTTTTTCAATTTTCTGTTATGATTTTCTGATAGGTTTTTATTATGATTTTCTGATACGTTTTTATTATGATTTTTTGTTACGATTTTCTGTTACCACTTTTTGTTCAGCTGTTGTTTGAATTTTTCCTTTGTATTCAAGCATAATTCATTATTGTAAATCATTTTCATTCTATATTTTTAAAAAAGTGTTTATCTTCTATCTTTTTCTTATTTATATTTTATAAAAAATTAAATGATATAAGATGAAAAACACCTTCCATATCTTCCTCATTCCCTTATCTTTTCATCATCTATTAACTACTTCACAACTAACTTTTAAAAATAAAAAAAAATGTACTTTTATATTTATAAAAAAAAATTGATATATATATATATATAACAATAAATATATAAAGAGATTTTCTCTTTTATGTCCATATTTTATTTTTTCAATTTTATCTTTAATTATTATTTTAAAAAATAAATAATTTATAAATAATTTAATTTTAACTATTATCCTATAAATCTCTTTTATTTTTAACAATTATCTAATTTAATAATTATTTTAAAAATTAATTATATATTTTAAAAAGTAAATATTATTAATCTTAACTTAAATTTATATAAAAATTAAAAATATAATGGTTTCCTAAGGAGAGCAACACTGAGAGAGGTAGGGATATCAACGGGACGGGTAGGGAACGGATAGTAGCTCCCCCCTACCCTACCCGTTGGATAAATATTCGCCCCGTACCCGTCTATTTTTTTTATATCCGCGGGTATTCACGGGTACCCGCGGGTATTTACAAAATTATTTAAAAAATTAATATTTAATCATAAATTCAAATAAAATAAAATACACCACTGTCATAAATTTTAAATAAAGTTGAAACAAACTCAAGTCCATACAAGTCCAAATAATTATAAAAATAAATATAAAATGAAGGTTCAACACAATGAAAATTCTTTAATTAGTGTTTTGATCAACAAGTCCACTTTTTCCGATTGATTCCTGAAAAATAATCAAATAATAAACTTCAAATGTCACGTGTCAAGTATTCTTATTTTGATTCCATCATTTGACAACAAGCATACCATAAACGTCATTGTCTACATAGGGTTTAATGTATATGCCCAATTTCAAAGAAGGGAAAGAGAAGAATGTCAAGGGATGTACTTGGAAGAAGACAACGTACCAATATTTGAAGCCGAAATAATGGAGACAAAAAAAGATAAAATGTGCAGCTTAGAAAATAATATATCAGAATGTTTTTACTAATATATATATATATATATATATATATATATATATATATATATATATATATATATATATAAGGATATTTGTGTGAATTAAAGTTTAGCGGGTACGGGTATCCACGGGTATGGATACTATGATACCCGTACCCGCCCCGTTAACATGCGGGTATAAAAAATACCCGTACCCGCAGGTAGTGGGTATTCATTTTTAATATACATTTCCTATCCATTGCGGGTTTTATCCGCGGATATCCACGAATACGGATATTTTTGCCATCCCTAGAGAGGTAACAATATTTTACGTTGAGTGGGCATATAACGACTCTGCCTTTATGTTTTTTGAGGCGTGTTTGGCTGTATACATTGCTACTCTACTTGGTTCAGAAAACATATACCACACTTTGCATCCTCTCATATAGAAAATCGTCTTTCAAAAATATTATTTTATAGAATATTTTATATAATTACACCTCTAATATTTGATATAATTACTTCAAAAATTCTGGAGGTGTGTGGCCCTTTTATTTGTATTATTACAAATATTTTTTATTACACCAGTGAAGATATAAACAATTTTCTACGTGTAAGATTAATTGGCTTTGAACAATTATATGATAGTCATATATAATCTGTATTAGTTTTATATCAATTTTGAATGATCAAACTTAAAAAATAATTACGGATAAAATTCCCCCACTTATTTTAATTAAATAACTTTAATAACTTAATCAGGCATACTTAATTTTATTTTTCTGAAAAGTATATATTGACCATCGGTTAGATACATAACCATATAGTTAAATAGCTGTCAAAATGTTGTTTAATAATAATATATTCGTATAGAATTAATATTTTTTTTTAAAAGAAACTAAAAGAAGTATCCATATATTTGACTGTTGACTCGATTTGATAATATATTCGTTGAAATCAATAATGAGAGATAAGTTAAGTATGTTTTGATTAATTTGTAATTACATTTTCTTAAAACAACATAATTAATAAAAATTGAAATTTTAATATTTGTAATAAAGTTATCACGGAAATAATTATTTTAGATATTTATCTTTCGGTAGACTGGTTCAAAAATTCAATCTCAATAATATGATTAATTAATTTTGAACAAAAAAAGAAACATGTTTTCAGCAACTAGGGAGAGAATTAGAGTAGCATATTTTCAAAATTATATTGAATTGTCACATTCATTCGAGTCAAATTTCTCACACAAATTCAGAACACTTTTTCTTTTGTCATTTTCAAATTACTTTATCCTGAAAAGGATAGTGTGTAGTTTTTTAACGTAAAAATTTGAAAAACTACACTTTAAATTTTGAGGATATTTTTTCGAAAAGGTATTTCCAATTCAAATCAGGTACTGATTTGAAAAGTTGATTTTATATTAATGCATGTGGAATTATCTCGATAGAAAATTAAAAAATTAAAATAAAACATAGTAAGTCAGCATATTCAATACTGAGAAAATTATAGTATTACTGTTTTTTCTTTAAGGCATTGAAGCAATTAGAAACTCCTCTTAATTACTATATACATTACGTGATTTAATTATGTTTGACCAAGTAATTATTCGTTCTTAGATTTAACTCTATTTATTGTTATAATAATGGTAACGTATCATCACATTAGTAATTTTAATAGTAACACTTCACGTGCCACGTGTCAAACGTGTTATAAGCCTAGTTTAAATAAATTGGACAATAATTCTATGTGCTGCTGGGTTGAAACAATTTTTAATAGTTCTAAAAAATAAATAAATGGAAGTTTATAATGGTTAATTCTAAAATCCTTATTAAATAAAACCCAATTAAAAATTAAAGAAAAAAAACATAATACAATGTGATCGATAGACACAAATATCACACGAGGTTTACATTTGAAAAACAATAGTTATGAATTTACGTGGCGTGATGTGATAGGTAAATATTACTTTTCGAAATTGCAAGTACCAACCATAAATCTTCATTATTATTTTGTGTGAGAAAGTCTTATATAAATATAAAGTCTTCTTATTATTATCCTCTTATAAAACACTGCTTCATGTTCCCTTCTTTTTCATTCTCGTATTCTCTGCAGAAGCACACAAGAGTGCATGAAACAACTTCAACAATTGCTTCACTTTGAAAATTTTGATCCATGGCTGCAGATTCAAACTCAAACCTCAGAATCACCATTGAAAGAAACCCTCCACAGTCACGCCTAGCTGAGTTGAATATCAAGTGCTGGCCCAAGTACATGCCCTTCCTTCTTCTCTGCTTCTCTTTTGCTATGTATTGTGAAAAGGAATAATGAACCTGTATATATGTATAGCTTTCAGTGTAAAAAAATTGTTGTGCTATGATGTTTAAATTAGAATGATGGAATGCACTCACACTGTGAAAACTGTGAATTAACTTCTTTTGTATGGGGTGAAAAAAAAATGAAAGGTGGGGTTGTTCTCCAGGGAAGTACCAGTTGAAATTTGATGCAGAAGAGACATGCTACTTGGTGAAAGGAAAGGTGAAAGCTTTCGTAAAAGGGTCATCAGAGTTTGTGGAGTTTGGAGCAGGGGACCTTGTCACCATTCCAAAAGGACTCAGTTGCACTTGGGATGTGTCTGCTGCAGTGGATAAGTACTACAAATTTGAATCAAATTCTTCTGCTGCATCATCATCATCTTGTTAAGTAGTGATTTGGACCAATGATTATGATTAATTAGGTTCATTTTAGCTTGTATGATTGATTCAGCAAGTTGCTATTATTCATTGAAAAGAAGAAAAAAAAAAAGAAAGAAAATGGTTGTCTGATTGCTGTTGTTTGAATTGAATGGAGATGCCATGGCTGACAGAAAGAAAGAGAGAGAGTGAAATGAATGATGATAATTATTTTAGTCAAAGAATGAGAAAACATATCAGTCAATGCATGAAGCCTGTATCTACGTGTAAAAATATAAAAGACAGCTTTTATTGTTCCTTTGACTGGTCAACGATTTTGGATGGAATTTTAATTGAATAATAATAACAAGAATAATGGATGTTGATTTTGCTAAAGAAAAGAAACAATGGGAATGATTTGGACACGTGAATCGATGTGTTATGTTCTGTCATACTTTCTCATCTGATGACTACGACTAATTCCACTTTCTTCTTTTCTCTTCACTTCTCTTATCTCATGTTCATACTTTCTTCCTTCTTCTTATTCATGCGTTTTAATCGCATCAAGTTATTGCCTTTGTGTTTGCCATTTTTTCTAATATGTGTGTACCTTTGAATTAGATTTTTTGTTAAAAAGTATTAGTAAGATATATTAAGGGTCCATTTTAAGTTACACGTGAAGAATGTATAAGTTTTGTTAAACTTATCTTTGGTAACATGTTTTTCCTTTAAATTGTTAAATAACGTATGATATAGAATAATTACATAAAATGTTTTAAAACCTAATGATGTTTATTGTTTATATTTATGATTATTGATGCCTCGTTTATAGCTTCTCTAGTCTGAAAATAATTTTTTGAATGTAGTTTCCTTCGTTTGAAGTGGAATATAGGAGGAGTCCAGGACATGTAGATAAGTACAGGGTTTTTAGATATTGTATTTACGGAAAAAGACTTGCACATGGGCCTTTATAATGGCTACATCCTTTTCCTTCAATTCTTTCTTGTTTTTTTAAAGGGCGAGTATCTTTTGTTTCAGCAGTTTAGCAACCATGTATTTGGATTTTTGCATTTAGACGTTCTATCTTGTTGTACTCCCCAAAGCAGGGACCAAATTTATAATGGATACGAGTTGAAATTTGAAAAGATGTTACAACTCATGAATAAGAAAATGAAATATAACAAAAAACCGACCACATTAAAGAGGCAAAAGCCAATTCAAACTTTTCTCATTTAGGAGGGAAGACCAACGACAACTTCTGCCGTGCCCCACAATTACCACACCATTGCGTGTCCCATGACATGTATGTATCTATCTATCCACTCATTTCTATTCTATTTTGTTTTACATTTTTAAAGGATAGTTTTATAAATAATACTAAATAAAATATACTAACTTTGTCATTTTTATTTAATACTTTCTTCATAGAATCTTAAAATCTGTCCAAACACATAACATTTCCTTTTGACAATGCTTCGAGAAATTTCATACGAAAATAATATATCATTACTTCTAACAAGCCCCCCTTTTCATAATGCAACTTAATGTTTATCAAATTTAATATTTTAAAATTTATGTATCTTGTACGATTACACAAAGAATTTCCCTTCGAAATCAGGAACTTTCAAGAACAATCGGTTTCTCTCGAACATCTAAAAAACAATAAAACAAACAATTGGTTCTTTAAAATAAACAGATCTATATGACACACAGGAACATTTAAAGTAAACAGGTCTATACTTAGATTAGTCTATGCATACAGCGACATTTGGAATTGGTATACCTAGAATAGAAAAATTACCTATGACCTCGATAGTATGTTATTTTTGTTTACATACAGAGGTTTCAAAAAATTCAAAAAGAAAAACTCAAATGAGCTTGTTAACATTGACACTGTGTATCTACCCAAAGCTTAAATGTAAAAATATCTAGGATCCACACTCGTAGGACAGGACCTACAAAACATGGATATATTAAATGTTTGGCGTCCGCATGGTGTAATTTAGTGGGGCATGTCGTGTTGCTTGAGAATTTCCCGGGGACGAAGGAAAAGGAAAGAAAAAAAAAACATTTTCTTTCACTACTAACGTTACACAGGTAGAAACGGAGATTCCCACTTATGGGTTGAAGGAGGGAGGGGGACTTGGAGAGGAAAATAAGAAATACAAACATGTTAACAAAGGAAAATGTTAGTACATACTCATACATGGATAATACAAAAATATACATTTGGTACTGCAGTGAGTGAGGTTCCACCATCGGTTGCATGGGCTCAGCACTGGATATGGTTATGTTTGGGCAGTTCATCAGCAGAGAGAGCTGCATGGGGATAAGAAATACATTTTAAAACCTCATGCGCGTGAAAAGAAGGATAATCTATCAGAGTATGTACCTCCCAAGAGTTGAGCTTTAATAATTTTTTCAATAACTTCACTGGTTGAGTTGTTGATTAAAAATCAAGGTGAGAGAATCTCTACTCTGAATATATAGTACATCTTAGGGTGAGAAAGCTCAACTCCTTGAGAGGTCCACCTCTCCCTATAATTATCCTGAAACAAAAAATATTCCGTATCCACTACTTGCATAAAAAAGTTTATCTTGCATGGGTTTATATATATATATTTTACATAACCACAAACGCAACCAAAGAACTGGGGCTGGCGTACAAGGCTTACCATGCAAGTTGCACTGTAATGTGAATCAAATCTTTGAATTCCATGTCCAATCATTTATGTAAACCTAAAACAGGCAGTAAATTTGTAAGGATAAATAAACTAAATGTCAATAATTATGATCCACATGCACATTAACGTAAAGGAATGACATTGTAAAATAAAAAGCTAGTATGTTACTTAATTCACTCTTCCGAAGAGTTGGATAAGGAGATGTAATTCCTACAAGCGAATACTACAAAAAAGTCAAAATGATTATTCTTTGAAACAATCAAACAAATTTTCATTCAACTCTTCGGAAACCATTCTGACATTTACTCCAACCAAGTTCACTCTACTTCAAAGAAACCACTCATCACAGACCCTGTCTCCTTTTTACATTTAACGTGGGTCAATCCTCCAATATTCATAGGCAACACGCTTTTCATATGAAGCCAATGAATCACGCAAAATCCAATATGTACACTTTTAACCTCTAAAAACCCTACCGAATGAAAACCAAATATCGTATGGTTGCAGAAAAAGGATTGGCTTGTAGTTATTGGGAAATGCTGATCCAAAAGCACAAGCGAGAGACGCAAACTTTGACAACTACCTAAGCAAAACATATTTTAAAATCAATTTGGCTTAAGATTCGTTAAAATAAAAGTGCAACTGTCATGCTGCATCACCCCACCAAAAAAAAGGATGTCGCTTTGGCATGATCATCACGTCAGAGTTTAGGCGATTGTATCATGAGCATAGTCTACCCTTAATCCTCCTCTGACATTGACTATTTTACTCATCAAAATATAGACAAAAATAAAAAAACACCCATTACATCCTAGTCGTCAAATAAACTATAAATCCTAAAAGAATCAATATATAACCTTGCTCACTGACTGACTCCAATGATGGTCTCCTCAGGAAAGTAACTTGGTCCGTTGCCATTCACTGCATGAGCACCGTCATACTGGAGGACCCTAAGCTTTCCTTCCTACAACCACAGGCAAAAGATTACCACTTAACTAATATAAGCTAAAGAATAAATCATTGGTCTCCCCCAGCAAAACCATACCTTTGTTCCGTAAACTAGTCCTCCCCCAGCAAAAGGGTGAAAGCATGCCACATTGACCCCGTCTTCTGCACTAGGAAGCACCCTAACAAGTTCCATATCTGACACCCTGTATACCTGAAAAATAAAGCAAATTCACAGACATGAAATTCAAATCAAAACCATAAGAGAATAGATAATATGAATGACAACAATTGGTGCCAGCCCATAGATTAAGCATAAAAGTAGTTGAACAGTTGTCTAGACAACAGTTTAAGCATATATGTCATGATCCAAAACCAGCAAATGCAAATTCATCCTAAAGATTATACAGATTACAAAGAGCGTGTACATGTGAGAGCAATTCACATCAGGGAAAATTTTAAATTGAGATAGAGCTTTTTACCTCGAGTACTGTGTATATAGGTAATGTTGTTTCTCCATCAATCACAATACTTTTAAGAAGAGAACCATGAGGTCGACCATAGGCAAGTAGTATGTGCTTAGATGTAGGAGAGAACTACACACCAAACAGCAGTAGCACAAGTTATTATAAGAATAAATTTAAAAACATGTATCATTCAAAAGGGCGCACATATCTCTAATAAGGCAGCATGGGATAGAAGAAACAATTTATAAAACATGAATATCAAAATAGTGGTACAGATGTGTGCAGAAAACGAAAGATAGTGTAATAAAAATATATTGGTCACATTGAAGAACATCCTTCAGGATTGGTTTCCGAATTTCATCATCTCAGGACTGACTGCCATATTTTCTTATATCATTATTTGTTTCCTAGTTAGTTATTTATTAGGAATATGATTAGAGAAAATAAGGGTTAAAGCTCTAGGTTTCATGAACACATGAACACGTTTTAATTATATCACAATTAATTTAAATTTGTGTTTCATTCTCTTAATTCTCTTGTATATATCTTCCTCCCTTTACACCTAAACCTCACAATTTGAACAAATAAAATTATGAATGGGAAAGCACTCTGTTCAGAGTTAATAAAGGTTGGCCCAAAAAAGTATCGAGTTGTCAACAAGATTGCCCTACCAATAGTCAATTTGGGAAAAAAAAAATCCTCAACGGACCAATTTCAATATATGAAAACTGAGAGACCAAAGCAATACATGTTGTTCAGGGACCAAATTGTGCGTATGTGTGTTAGTTGCATAAATCGTAGGGCACACAAAGTAACATAAGATAAAGTAATGAACCTGAATTGATGTCAGACAATGAGCTGCTCTAATTGCCCGTGATGCAAGCACCAACCCAAATCTGTTCAACATAAATAAACAAAAAAACAACTAAGTATGTGAATGAGTTTCAATTGGAAGCAATAGATGAAGTAAACAAGCCTTACGTTGCCTCCTCAAGGGAATATATCCGCAACTCATACATAACTTGGTGTGCTGAGATTGGATGTCGGGTTGGTGATGTTGCAACACCGGGCTCTTGGTGTGCTGGAGTTTGTAAGCCTGGATCAGCCTCTATATGAGGAAGCATACATGCAACGCAGGCGGCCAAAAATCTACCACATGGTGAAAAATGAGCTCCCATCTCGCTGCAAAGGGAAAAAATACAACTGTGAGTTGAAAATAAAAATATAAGCACAGTTAACTATTAGGATACAATTTGAATTCAATCTCTGAGGTAAGAATGCCAAATGAACATATTTATGACTAAATTAAGTATAACACCATTACTATTAGTGACAAATAGTGAGTTCATAATCATTCACCGGGAAAAATGAAAAACACAAACTAAATTTTCTAAAATGACAATTGACACGAAAGAATTACACTATTTCAACCACGAGATATAATAAGATCAGAAGGTACCTGCAGAGGACAGCATGTGGTATGGTTAGACGACATCTGTCGGCATTAAGTGGGACACAAGGATTTTTTATGTCATGTGACCACACTCTTAACTTCACAGTGCAAGGCAACTCTGCAGCAGCCACTGATGTAGCGGCAAGTTCTGATTGAATTCGACTCATTATCGTTTGGATATCGGATCCATCATGTGGATTATTAATAGAAACAGCAAGATTGCCGGATTCAGATACAGGTTGACGGGATTGTGAAAAATGATTCCGTAAACCTGATCTCGTTGAAGAACCTGGTATGCTGATGCTGCCAGTTATTGCTGAAGATGGCATTGCTGCATCATTATTAGAACTGGAAAGATTAGATGGCACTGTGGAAGAACCAATCTGTTGAGCTAGAATGTCACGACTAGCACCCATGTGAGGAAGCATTGAAGGAACACCAACTTGACTTTGACTCATTAGAGATCCTTGGAGAAAAGGCAACTCCCATGCACTTGAATCTCTTGAACTAGAAGGAAAAAACTGGTTAAATTGACCCAACTCAGAGGGAACCCCACGGTTGGCAGTTTGCCTAGACAGTCCATGTAGCACACCATTAAAAGAATAGGTATTAGTAGAGTTTCCATGTTGGCTTCCTTCAGCAGGTCTGGTTTCATCAGTCTCCATACCATCCATAGTGAGATTACTGAGGCCAATTCCCATTCCATTAGAGAAAGCAGTATGGGCGGGATATTCTGTACCAGTTTGAGAACTAGTGGGCATCTCAGAGAATGTATCCATGGGAGACACTGTGGCCTCATATTGCTCTGTTGCACTTGTATCTGTTTGTAACTGTACCACGGCAGAAGACTCAATTTGCATGCTACTTGAGCCCACGTCATGACTAGAATGTTGTAGTTCTGTTCTTGACTCATCAAGAGTGTATGAGGGCATGAAAAAGAAAGGTAATGACACATAAGGTAGTTCGCTGGACAAACTAATATGTTCTGTAGGCTGAATATTTGTGACAAAAACAGCAGGCGGAGAATATTGTAAATAGCCAAGAGATGTTGCCTCTGTCATGGAGGAATCTGAAGAGTCAAGATCATTGACCTGCACATCAATATAAGCATGTTAACCAAAAAGAAAAATCCAAAAAGTAATATTCTGAATAGCATGGACATATACAACCAAAAACATTCACCTCCGCAGTTAAAAGATATGGTGCGGCATGTGGGTGAAAATGCACAGCCCGAAGTGAGCGCTTTGTCTTCAACACAAATATAGGAGAGGATGCTTCACCTCTTTTGCTGTGGTGCCATATGTACAACTGAGACAGAATTTTACAAAGTGGTGCGAAAAACAGACTCCAAAATGTGAGATCAAAACACAACAGTTCATCTATAAGATATAAAAACATGGGAGAAAAAATAGTACCTTGTGGCCAGATGCAACAGCAATTATTTCACCTTTGGCATGAAAAGCAATAGATGCAATGGGGCGGTCTGTGAGAAAAAAACACCCACTGAATTCATCAGAGAGAGAAACCATTATACAAAATAAAGGAACAAAGAACATATTTAGTAACAGTTAAAGAATAATTTAGAAAGGTAAGAGAGATTGCCAATGAGTAAACATACAGAACTGATGAGATATTATGCACTCTGATGTGTTGGCATCCCATAAACGAACTTCTTGATCCAAGCTCCCACTCGCAAGTATATGTGGATGCAATGGATGGAACCTAACCTGTACCATTAGCACAAAGTTCAAATTTCGGGTATGATTAGCACATAGTTAAAAACAATTGGGGGCGGGGAGTGCATCATGAAACACAAGAATATTTCCAACAGGAGAGACGGAGGATTGCAATAGTTACACTTGGTTGGGTTACACAAGCTACAATTTTAGACAAAAGGGCGTAATGTATTGGAAATGACACTTCCACCATTTATTGGCAAATAAAGTGGAGTGGAACCCCCAGTCTCGTATTCCTTTTGCTAATTAAAATTTGCGAATTGGAAATGAGATACACATTATTGATTATAGAAATTGTTAAAACCCTCACACCACTTAATGATATTTTCAACCCACTGCGTGTGGCAAAAGTTCACATATTATTAAGCTTCAAGCAATGGTCATGGGTCTTGACGAATGAATTCAGGAGGAAAGGAAGGATTTTGTGGCGCAAACCAGAGTGGCAAATGGTAAAACGGGAATAAACGGTACATGTACAACTTCCGCTGTACCCATTCATTTTAGGAGTTTTTGAGACGTGTGTTTATGAAAAGGATAAAGTATTTGAGAAATAAAGACAATTATAATACATTGTTGCCCTGTTTTGCACAATGTTGGTAGGACAGAATTTTCTTCCCCGGATGCAAGTTCCCTTGTCTCTCAATTAGAACTTGCCCAGTCAAGTAGAAAAAACAGCTCATCCTTCCCCCCACCCATGCCTAAAGACTCGTTGTACACAAATATTTTCGTAACAAATAAATAGCTACATAAATTGAATGGCGGGATATCACCTAATTGAATATCAACGAGAACTTTATTAACTCAATTTCATTAAATTGTCACTTCTTCAGAGAAAAGTGCATCTCATCAAACTTCATGCATGAAAGATTCCTTCCATAAACCACAATCATTACCGAAAGATACTACAAAAGAAAGATTAAACAAAAAACACAGGAAATCAAGGCAAATGGCATGCAGACATATTTGAAACTTACCGCCCAAGGCGTTCTCCTATGGCCAACTAACACCTTTAAGCATCTTCCAGTTTCACAATCAATTATCTTCACTGTATGGTCACCACTGCACATGGCTCATAACAAGATCAGATTCAATCTTAAAAGTTCTTAAATTAAAATTAGCAAAGAGGTGATCAGCCCGTTAAAACTTACTGTGTAGAGGCAAGAACCTTGCCATCGGAACTAAATGCAGCTGCAATAGTAGACCGAGGAGGAGGCAATAAGGGACAATACTTAGCTGACAAATGCCGCAATGACTCAGCCTCGACCCTGATAATCATTGTCAGAGATGTTAGCCCCCCAAAATAGACTCTTCTTGAAAACAAAATTTCACATTCTCAAGAAGCTTATTTTTGCCAATACAACTTATGGACTAAAGTAGTGTAAATACCACGAGAGGAGACCCCGTCTTGCATCTCTCACAACCTCATTCTTAGGACGAGAATAAGGACTAGACTTTGACTTAGAAGCTTCACCCCAGTGCCACTTGGCCACGTATTTTGTTCGGGGTGAGATCTCTCTCCTTGCGAGCAAATTGAATACATTGCTACCACTGGCCAAATTCAATACATCAGGTAAGAGAAATATTTTACAGTAAAACATGTAACTTCAAATTCAACTTAAAAGAAGGAAAGTGCATTTCTGTAATTCGGCCTCAGTTGACGAACACAAACTTCAAAATCCAAGTATTGATAAACGTATGGATTCTCGGCTTATAGTAGCATGATAGATCACCATGCTAAGCTCACGCACAGTCTAAACATGTCAGAAACTACAAAATTTCGACAACAAACTCCAATTCTCCATGATCATCCATTAAAATCATGCACAAATTCTCCAACAAGTACCGCACCACCAGGCATCTATAATCAACAAAAACCCAACCACTATGGCCCATATTGATCATAACCTCAGAATACCACGATCTCATCTAAAAACCTAGCTAACTCCACACGACTCAAACAGACCTCTGGAGAAGACAAAACAAAACTCTGGACACTTTCCAAGCCGGCGACCACGAATTGATGTTAACCAACACCTAAAACCACTCTACAGAAGAACAGGATCCAACATAAAAACCATGCAGCAGCCCCAAAAATCGAGGCTCGGGAACATCAATCACATGAATCAAGCTCAATTCAGCTGCCTCCAACATAACAACACTATTATTTCACTATCCTAATCAGAAAGCAACCCAAACACGCCGCCACAATAACAGGCCAAAGAAACAAAACCGAATTAGGCGTAATTGAAAACTCCGGCAAAATCAGCAAAAGAAACAATCCGACACTGACTTCCGTCCCGCGGATTCGAAGAGAAATTGAAAGAAAAATTGCGAAGAGGCGCAAGATTAAAATGAATTTCCGTTAGAAAAAAGGAATCGACGGAAAGAAAATGGACCTGCTGTTGGAATTGTGCGAAGAGGAAGAAGCGTGATCGCGCGAGCGAGAAAATCCCGTCATTTTGGGGGAGGAGGCGAAATTGGGAGAAGAGAAGAGAGGATCGAATCTGAGAGGAGTTATAGGGAAGAGAAGAAGAGATTCATGGTTTCGAACGAAGACAGAGACAGAGACAAACACACACACTACTCTCTTCTTTCTTCTTCTTCTTCTTCTCTCTCTTTCTCTTTCTCTCGAATGTGATGCCTTTATTTCAGAGCCTCCGTCTTTGTTTCATTTCGAAGACAGACCTAACCCGACCAGACCACGCTAAAAGGAATTCCCATCTTTTGGGCCTCCCCCTGCAATTTCCAACACTTTTCGGGGAGGAAACTCTAATTAATGGAACTACGTGGGTTTTGTTTTTTTCTGCCCTTTCATGCCATCAGATCTCTCCACCTACACCGTTGGATCTTAGAGCCGTAGGGATTTGTGATACCAACCTAGGTTTAGGACCAAAACGAAGACTGTGATAGAGAGAAAATGAAATTCATGAAAGATGGATATAACATTACTAATTAAGTCATTAATAATCTATTACTCTATCAACTCTTTTTCCAGTGTCATATTCTTTAGATTGTTTATTTCTATTTCTATTTTTCTTCTTTAAAATTTAACATAAAATTAATTAAATTAAAAATATTGAAGTTAAAATATATTATCCTTCCCTTCTGAAGTTTTCGTTCTTTTAATTTATTTAATTCTTTCTCCTATTTATTATTATTATGAGCTGTTAAAAATATAGAAAGGTGTAGAATAATTTATAACATGAATAATTAAAAAAATGAGAATATTTAATCTAGATTTACATAAATTGAATATTTCTTGAGGTGTGTTTCATAATCTTAAAACTAATATTTCATAACGGGAACTATGAAATGAAGGATGACTTTGAGTACAATAGTCATAGTTATTGATTAATGTGTGGAGAAAATAAAAAATATAAAAAAATAATAATAATGATAAGGAAAGTGTAAAAAATAGGTCAATTTTTAAAGTCTTTGAAATATCTATTCAATCTTAACGTAAGTATTTCATACAGAACACCTTAATAAACGCGCAAAACAACGTGAAAAACTTTGTTTTCTTTTAACTAGACAGCCATAGTAAATGTTGTATATACTTTAAATGGAAGAGGTGTTTCTTATTTTATAAAATTTTACTGTATTCTTTATATTTAGATTTGTGATTTATTTTAGTTCTTATAATTTTTTTTATTTAATTGAATTTTAATATTTCTTAAATAGAGTTAATTCGATTTTTCAATTAAATTGATGTCAACCTTATTTTAAAGTGTCACTTATCAAAATTTCATTCATTATCTATCTTAAAATCTTTATTCTTCTTCTTTCCTGATTTTTTTTGTCTCTTTCATTTTTCTTTACCTTTTATCATTTTCCATCACTTTTCTCTATTTTATTCCTCCACCTTCTTATACCGGGTGAAATTAAGAAAATGAAATTAAAATTTTAAGTTATTATCGGTATATATAATAAAACAAAATTAAGATTTTAAATTTTGGCAAGTGGCGTATTCAAATGATATTAACATTAATATAATTAAAGATTAAATTTACTTTATTTAACAAAATTGAGATTGAATTAGATTTTAAAAAATATAGATCAAAATGAATCATATGTGTAAATATAAAAAACAAAATATTAATTAAATTTTTTTTAACTTCTAAAACTTGTTTTCTTTATTTTTAAATTACACTTGTCACTAATACTTTAACCCACACAGATACACTCCTAAACTCATATATGTAAACTTCAATTGCAAAATTATATCATGAACAACATATGTAAATAAAAGGATAACCTGCATTGTTTTATGTTTCAACTGGGAGCTTGTTCCGGTACACCCAATAAGTCTCACATCGCTTAGAAGTCGAGGTCAAGTGAAATTTAAATACTCCTACCTCCTTCCACCCTCCGAGACGCATTTTAAAGACAAAACCGTGACGGAGCTAAAATGCTTCAAAGTGGACAATATCTCGGGAATGCAGTGGTTATTCCTAAACGATGGCTGCCAGACGAACTTGGATCAGAATCGAAACATTTTATAAGTAGTTGAAAGTCTTCTCACCTAAAGATTTAGTTATTCCATATTTAAAATATTCTATAATGAATCCTTCTTTCATGTTCTTATCAATAATAATTTATTTTCATTTCTTACAAATTTCACTTATAATTTTTAGAATCTTAAGATATAGAATAATTATATCTTAGGCTTAAATATATATTTGGTCCCTATTTTTGTTGATTTTATTCAACTTGGTCCCTATTTTCGTTTTATGTTCAATTAGGTCCTCATTTTCGTCAAATTATGGTCAATTTGGTCCTTTTCACTAACGGTGTTTAAATAGTTAACGTTTTTGAACAGTACATGCCACTAGGGATGGCAAAACTACCCGTGCCCGCAGATATCCGCAGATAAAATTCGCGACGGATAGTTACTACCCGCGGGTATTTATTACCCGCGGGTAGCGGGTAGCGGGTATTTTAATACCCGATTATAAACGGGTCGGGTACGGGTATCATACTATCTGTACCCGCGGGTACCCGTTACCCGTAAAAAATTAAAATTAAAATTTAATTTATATTTTATTAAGTTAAATTTAATTAAAATTAGAAGTAACAGTATATTTTATTATGTCAAATTTAATTATAATTATAATTTAATTTAATTTATATTTTATT